>Ga0209824_10002137_pt1 | contig 10467 bp, 7 predicted proteins | sample VDWuncwatermetaG_FD_184124 | JGI IMG/M metagenome (GOLD analysis project Ga0209824, IMG submission 184124) | Wastewater microbial communities from Netherlands to study Microbial Dark Matter (Phase II) - VDW unchlorinated drinking water (SPAdes)... ...
CGCGAAGAGGGCGGACCCGTTCTCGGTGGGGATGCCGGCCGTGTCGAAGATGTCCTTCACGCCGATCGGGATGCCGTGGAGCAGCCCGATCTCCGCGCCACGCTTCGTCGCCGCGTCGGCCGCGTCCGCGAGGCGCAGCGCGCGGTCACGGTCGAGCCAGGTGAACGCGTGGAGCACCGGCTCGCGTTCGTCGAATGCGCGGAGGCTCGCCTCGACCAGCGCCCGGCTGGTCGTCAGGCCCTGGCGGATCGCCCGCGCGGCCGCCGGGAGGTCTTCAAGGTACATGCGACGCGCATGGTGACGCGCGGCGTCCATCCGCGCGGAAGGGGGTCCAACGGGCCGCGGACCTTGCGGAACCCAGCCTTGCGGAAGAGCGCCTCGGTCCCGATGAACGCGAAGTCATCGTGTACGCGCGCGTCCCCGGCGCGCGGCGCTTCGCGGGACGGCGTGAGGCGCACGACCTTCAGCTCGCCGGGGCCAGCTCTCGCCTTCGCCATCTGACCTTCATCAGTCTGCGCAGCCGAGACTCGGCCTGCTCTCGCCAGCTCGGCGGCCCGCGGCCGAGAGCGAGCAGCGTCTCGAGCATCGCGATCGCGCGATCGACGTCGCCCCGAGCCTCGAGCGCTCGCGCGTATGGCAGCGACGCCCGGACCCGGATCGTCGGGTCGCCCTCGACGTACGCGCTCTCGTAGCACCAGTACGCCGGATCCCCCTCGCCGTGCCGTTCGAAGATGCGCGCCAGCGCCAGCGCCGCCGGCGCGTGGTCCGGGACCCGTCCCCGGCGCGCGTCCATCACGGCTCGCGCCACACGGTCCGTGATGCGCACGAGCGAGATCACGTCGCGCGCGTTGTGCCGCATCACCGGCTCGATGATCCGCTCATCGCGCGTCCGCAGGTAGTGGAAGTAGCGGTCGGGGATGAGCGACCCCGCGATGTCGTCGTTCCCGCGCGGCTCGTCGAGCACCGATGCCTCGAGCTGCCGCAGCGTTGTCGACCCGAACCGGTCACGCCACAGCCGCCTTGCGGGATGGAGGAGGTCGAGGTGCGACTCGTCGACCGCGAGCTCGCCGCGCAGGGCGAGCACGATCCGTGTGCGCAGGATCGGCAAGTCGAAGGCCTTGCCGTTGTACGAGGCGCACGCCCGGAACGCGCCGAGCTCGCGGTGGATCGCCTCGACGAACGCGCGCTCGCCGCCCAGGTGCTGGAGCAGGTGCTGCCGAAGCACGAGCTCGCCATCTACGATCCGCGCCGTTCCGAGGAGGAACACGTAGGTGCCGGTCCCGCTGGACAGGCCCGTCGTCTCCGTGTCGAGGAAGACGATGTCCTCCCATCGCCGGGGCGGCTCGCCGCGCAGGCCGAGGTGTGCGAGGGTGAGCGGGTCCGGGTCGGCGATGCCAACGATCTCGAGGCCGAGGGCAGGCACGTCGAAGCGCTCCTCATGAACGGAGTAAGCGGCCGCCGGCGAGGTCGAGGGGGGAGCGCCGAGCGCGACGCCGCGACCCGAGGCAACGTCGCCGGCGGCCGCGTCGTGGTCTTGCGCATGCGCCTCTGCCTCCCGCAGGACGGCGCGGGCTGCAGCGACACGCGCCAGGCGATCGCGGAGGTCCATCAGGCCAGCAGATCCGCGACGGACGACTTCACGTCGTGCCCGATCGCGTAGGCGGGGCCGACGCAGGAGGGGCACCCGCTCTCGCAGTCGCAGGCCGCGAGATGCTCTCGCGCGCGCTCGAGCAACGCGTCGGTGGCGCGAAAAAGGCGCTCCGAGAAGCCGACGCCTCCGGGCGTCATGTCGAACAGGAAGATCGTCGGCCGCTGCGTGTGCGGCGAGCGCACCTCGACCGACAGCCCGAGGTCGTGCGGGTCGCACATGAGGAAGAGCGGCGCGAGGCCATGGAGCAGGTTGCCCAGACCCGCGAGCGCGACCTCGATGCGCTCCTTCGGCCAGCCCGGCGCGGCGTCGGGCGCGAGCGAGAGCCAGTACGACGTCGTCTGCAGCTCTTGCTCGGGGAGCGTGATCTTCCCCCAGCCGACGTTCTCGTGCGTGTACATGGTCAGCTTCTTGTAGACGGTGGCCAGGGCCGTCACGAGCACCTCGCCGTGCGCGCGCTCGAAGCGCGATCGGCCGCCACGGGTGGTCACGCCGTCAGAAGCGAACGAGTCGAGGACGCGGATCCGCACGCTGAGGCCCGCATCGGTGTAGTGATCGACCTTGACCTCCGTCACGTAGGCCTTGCCGTTCTCCCAGTCGAGCCGCTCGACCTGGAACTGCCGCGACTCGTGGAGATAGATGGCCTGCTCGTGCACGAGCACGGGCGCCGCGAAGCGGTCGACCTCGCCGATGACTCGCGCCTTGCCACCGGTCGTGTCGATGATCACGACGTTGTCGTTGCTCGCGGTGCGTAGCGACATCGCCTCGGCGGGGAATGCCTGATCGGACCAGTGGTAGCGGCCGTCGGCCTCGTGGAGGATCCCCTGCTCGTCGAGGTAGGAGAGGATGCCGGGCGTGTCCTCTGTGCCGAAGCGTTCGGTCCGGTCGAAGGGCAGCTCGAACGCGGCGCACTTCAGGTGCCCCACGAGGACGTGGAGGTTGTCGGGGTTCACGAGTCCCTGCTCCGGCGGGCGGCCGAGGACGAAGTCGGGGTGCTCGATCACGTACTGGTCGGTGGGCGACGAGGTCGCCACCAGGAAAGCCACGGAGAGCTCGCCGCGCCGGCCGGCCCGGCCCATCTGCTGCAGCGTCGACGCGACGGTGCCCGGGTAGCCTACGAGCACGGCCGCCTGCAGCGCGCCGATGTCGATGCCGAGCTCGAGCGCGTTGGTCGAGACCACTCCGCGCACGGATCCGTCACGCAGCCCGCGCTCGATCGCGCGGCGCTCGCTCGGGAGGTAGCCGCCGCGGTATCCGCGGACGAGCTCCGGCGGCCACTGCGGCTGCGGGAACCGCGCGCGCAGGTAGGTGACCAGGAGCTCGGTCTGCACGCGCGTGCGCGCGAAGCAGATCGTTTGCACGCCGGAGGCGAGGAGCGTCGCGGCGATGTCGCGTCCCGTGAGCAGGGCGCTGCGGCGGATGCCGAGCGAGGCGTTGACGACCGGCGGCCGCACGAACACGAGCACCTTCTCGCCGCGCGGCGCGCCCGACTCGTCGATGAGCACGACGTCCTCCTCGACGTGGCGGTGAGCGAGCTCCTCGGGGTTCGCGATGGTCGCGGATGTGCAGATGAACGTGGGGTGCGAGCCGTAGAAGGCACAGATGCGGCGCAGCCGCCGCAGGACGTTCGCGACGTTGCTCCCGAAGACCCCTCGGTACGTGTGCAGCTCGTCGAGCACGACGTATCGCAGCTGCTCGAAGAGCTTCACCCACTTCGTGTGGTGGGGGAGGATCCCGGTGTGGAGCATGTCCGGGTTCGTGATGACGACGTGCCCGGCCGATCGGATCGCGGCCCGGGCCTGCGGCGGCGTGTCGCCGTCGTAGGTGTGGGTCTTGAGCTCGATGGACATCTCGGTCGAGAGGCGCTCGAGCTCCGCGAGCTGGTCCTGCGCCAGCGCCTTGGTCGGGAAGATGAACAGGGCGCGCGCGGAGGGATCCTTCGCGATCTCGTGCAGGACCGGCAGGGCGTAGCAAAGCGTCTTCCCCGAGGCGGTGGGCGTGACGACGACCGTGTGCTTGCGCGCGTGCGCCGACTCGAGCGCCTGGGCCTGATGCGAGTAGAGGGCATCGATGCCGCGCGCGCGGAGCGTTCGCACGATGCGTTCGTCGAGCCAGATCGGGAACGGCGCGAAGCGCGGCGCGACCGCGGGCAGCCGCTTCCAGCGCGTGACCATCGAGGCGAACTCCGGGTCGCGCTCGAAGGCGTCGAGGATCTGCTCGAGGCTCGTCCGCGCGGGGAAACGAACGTCCGTTCGCATCTGACCCTTGACGATATGGAACGGCTGTTCGGTCGTCAAGACGGTGGGACGCCTCGAGGCCCGCCGGTCAGCGTGTCAGGTAGTAGCGCTCACCCGCGCAGGCCAGGCAGAGCGTGACCCCGTCGCGGACCACCTCGCGCTCGTTCACGACCTCCTCGCCGCAGCGCCCACAGACGACGCGCCTCCCTGGACGGCTGAGGATGGCGGCGAGGTCGAGAGTGACGGCCACAGGATCCGCGCGGAGCAGCTCCTCGGCCGGCATGATCCGGTAGCCCTCGAGCTGCGCGTGCCAGCGGTCCGGCGCGTCGGGGACGCGCTCCAGCGCGCGGGCGCGCGAGGCCGGGTGCGGCCAGACGCGGACCGCCCGTCCGGTCGAGGTGTCGACGACGGTCGCGGCGACCTTGCCGAGGTCGATCAGCCGCAAGGCGCGGTGGCCGAGCCAGCAGCCCGTTGCGATCGATACAGCGTCGGCGAGGCAGCCGTCGGTCTCGACGAAGACGAAGAGGCGCTCGTCCCGCCGTGGGAGCTCGACCCCCAGCAGGTCGCCGGCGTGGAGCCCCATCCGGACCCCGAGCACCTGGCGCGGACAGATGTGGCGATGCAGCGTCGCAAGGTCCTCCAGGCAGCCCGCGAGACGTGGAGGAGGGGAGACGGAGGGCCGCATACCGTCGAGCGCCCCCATCCCCGCGACCTGGCTCCCCACCATGGGGCACATCTACGCGAGGGAGATCCGCACGCAGGTCTCCTTGTGCAGCGCCTGGCCGGAGAGGGGATCCGCGCGCGTCGGCCGTAGCGGCGAGTCCGTCGTGCCGCGTCCCTTCGCGGAGCGCCCCAGCGCCCAGTGCCCGAACCCGTGCTGGAGGCCGACGACCTCGGGATGGATGCGCCGCGAGACGCGTACCTTCGCGCGCACCTTGCCGTACGGCGACTCCACCCAGACGAGGCTGCCGTCGACGACACCATGCTTCCCTGCCGTGTCGGGATGGATGACGAGCGGGTTCTCCGGCTTGATGTCCAGCAGCCACGCGTTGTTCTGCGTGCGCGTGTGGGTGTGGCTCGCCTCTTTCCAATTGACGAGGTAGAGCGGGTACTCGGACGTCGGCCGCCACGCGCGCGGCTCGTACACCGGCAAGGCGCTCACCGCGCGCCCGTCGGCGTCGGTCTTCTGTGCGAGCCAGTCCGCCGCGAACTCGACCCTCCGGCTCGGGGTGTTGAAGCCCACGACGACCTTGCCGTCCACGACGACCCCGATCCGCGCGCCGCCCTTGTCCTTCGGCTTGTCGTACACGACGGTGCCGTTCGCGCTCGGAAGGCCGTCGAAGAAGGCGTCCTTCAGCTTCTCGGGTGCGACCGGCTCGGCGTGCTTCTCGTACCGCGTGCCCTGCTTCGACACCCACACCGCGCCGGGCAGCGCCTTCAGCTCCGCGAGCGTGATCCCGGGCGCGCCGTTCTTCAGCTCGGCCGAGAGGTACTCCTCGTACCACGCGGTCAGATCCTCGACCGGCTTCCCCGAGATCTGCCCGATGCGGAAGTGGTCGCGACCGGCCTTGTCCTTCAGGCCGAGGCGCCGCCCGAGCGCGGCGACCGTCTCGTACTCGGCGAGCTGGCCGAAGATCGGCTTCACCACCGGCTGCCGCAGGCCGAGGACGGGCCACGTCACCCAGTGCGAGTTGAGGTCGTAGCGCTCGAGGTACGTCGTGCCCGGAAGGACGTAGTCCGCGAGCATCGCCGTCTCACTGAGCATCGTGTCGATCACCACGAGGAGCTCGAGCTTCGCGAGCGCCTTCGCCACGTTCTGGTTGCCGGGCACGGACATGAGCAGGTTCTGGAAGACGACGACGCCCATCCGCGGCTGATAGGGGCCCTTCCCCTCCGCGAGGTTGGTGAACGACCGCGCGTAGACCCCGGAGCCGTGGCCGAGCGGGTACTTCTCCAGCTCGTCGAAGCGTGGCTGCTTCCCCGTCGCCGCGGCGCGCTCGTCCGCGTCGACCGCCGGCCGCTTCTCGCCGCGCTTGTCGGGACCGAGCATCGTGCCGGGCCGGTCGAACGATCCGACCAGCGCGTTCAGCAGAGCGATCGCACGGCCTCCCTGCACGCCGTTCGAATGCTGGCCGGGCCCGCTCCACACGTCGGCGAGCGCGGGCTTGGTCGTCGCGAACTCGCGTGCTAGTCGCTCGATGGTCGCCGCCGGCAGGGTCGTGATCGGCTCGGCCCACGCGGGCGTCTTGTCCTTCACGTATTCGGCGTACCGGTCGAACCCGACGCCCCAGCGCGCGACGAAGTCCTTGTCGTACAGGCCGTCGCGGATGATGACGTGCCCCATCGCGAGCGCGAGGGCGCCATCCGTCGAGGGGCGGATCGGGACCCACTCGTGCGCCTTCGCGGCCGTATCCGAGAGGTATGGGTCGACGACGACGAGGCGGGCGCCTCGCTCGATCCCGCGGGTGAGGATCCGCGGGAGGTAGACCCACTTGATCGCGGACGTCGGGTTCCAGCCGAAGAGGAGGATGTACTTCGACTGAAGGAAGTCCGCGAGCGGCCGCTCGTCCCCGATGACCGCCTTGAAGGATGCCTTCCGTGCCACGTCGCAGAGGTTCGAGTGGTTCGAGTAGTTCGGCGTCCCGAAGAGCTTGCAGAAGTCCTGCTGCGGATGCGTGAACGAATGGTCCTCGCTGAACCACAGGAGCTTGTGGGCCTCGCCGGCGTCGCGCAGCGCCCCCAGCTTCGCGGCGATCTCGTCCAGTGCCTGGTCCCAGGAGATCTCGCGCCAGCCCGGATCGGCGCCGACCGACTTGTCGGGGTTCGTTCGCTTGAGAGGCCGGCTGACCCGGTCCGGGTCGTACAGCTGCGCGATGCTGGCGTTGCCTTTGGGGCAGATCGCGCCGCCTTCCTTGCACCCGAGCTGCTCGGTGTAGCCGTCGAAGAAGTCGCTGGAGATGTTCGAGTAGTTGTTGGGGTTCCAGTGGTTCGGCTCGATCTTGTCGACGACGCCGTTGACCACGTGGGCGAGGACCCCGGATTGACCGCCGCACATGTTGCAGCACGAGGGGATCCACTGACCCGCATCGCGGCCCCACGTCCCCTTGCCCGCGTCGAACGCGACGAGCGCGTGCTCCTTCGAGCCGAGGGTCGCGAAGCGCGGGATCTGCGTCGTGGCGACCGTCGCCACACCCGCGGCGGCGGCCCAGCGCACGAAGGCGCGCCGTCCCGAGCGCTCCTCCGCGGGGTAGATAGCGCGTACGCGCGCGGGTGCCGGGGCGGGCCCCTCGGTCGGAAGGAGGAGCTCGCCGAGGCCGAAGAGCAGCAGGCCGATGCCCGCGGCGCCGATGACGAGGAGCCACTCGGTCGGGCTGGGGAAGTACGCGAGGCTCAGCCGTGGCGACGCGATCGCCTGCGACAGGCCGCGGATCTCCTCGGCGGCGAGCCCAGGGATGACGATGTTCAGGCGCACGCCGAGGAAACCGGCGGCGATGAGCAGCCCGGCCAGAGAGACCCAGCGCGGGTCCTTCCGGATCGGGAGTGCCAGGAGCGCGATGGGCACGAGCGTTCCGATGACGATCTGCCAGCCCCAGAACACCCAGGAGAACGGTCCACCGAGGACGATCTCCAGCGCGCGCGTGTCCTCAGGCACGCTGCCGTAGAGGGTCACGACGTACTCCGAGATCTGCAGGAGCGCATCCACCAGGAGGAGTCCGAGGACGAGCTGGCCGAGCGCGATCACGGTGTCCCGGTTGCGCCGCCAGCCATCCTGGAAGATGGCCGCGATGACGATGAGCAGCGCTCCGCCGCTGGCGAGGGCCGAGACGAGGAAGATGACCGGGTACAGGCCGCTGTGCCACAGGGGTCGCGCGATGAGCACACCGAAGAGCGCTCCCACGCCGCCGTGGAACATCACCGCGAGCGGCACCCCGATCGTGCCGAGGACGCGGACGATGGCGCGATCCCGCGCCGCCCGCGCGTCCGACGCGTCACGCGATCCGAGCGCCGCGATGCCGTAGATGCGACCCCGCGCACCACCCGCGGCGGCCCCCGCGACGAGGTCACGGCGGATGACGAACCACAGCTCGACGACGACGAGGAGGAAGTAGACCGTGTAGAGCCAGATCATCCAGGCCATCGGGGAGCGGAAGTTCGGGTACGCGAGGATCTCCCAGGCGCGCTCCATGTGGCCGATGTCCGACCAGATCGTGAGGAGCGCCATCAGCAGCGTGACCACAGCGGTGAAGAGCGCCACGCGGCCGACGCTCTCGAAGCGCCGGACGTTGAACACGTACACGAGGGACGAGATCAGGAACGACCCGGCCGATAGGCCGATGAAGTAGATGTACGTCGCGACCCCGAGCCCCCAGGGGATCAGGCTCGTGTAGCCGACGTTCGCGTGGCCGTTCACCAGGCGGTCGTACCAGCCGATGAGGCCCACGGCGAAGAGCGCTCCGCCGACGATCCAGAACGCGCGCTTCAGCGGGTCGTTACCCACGGCGGCACCTCACAGGAGGTAGTAGACGTTCGGCTGCGTCCCGAGCTCCTCTTTGAGCCGCACACCCTGCCGCTCGCGCAGGAGCCGCGAGACCTCGCTGTCGGGATCGTTCAAGTCCCCGAAGTGGATCGCGTGCCCTGGGCACGTCTTCGCGCACGCGGGCCAGCGTCCGGCGGCCTTGTCGTACCGCCCTTCCGCGTCCTGAAGGTGCAGGCAGAACGTGCATTTGCGCACGTTCCCGATGGGTGACGCCCCCCGGCCGCGCGTGCGGAACTGTCCGTACTCGGGGGAGGGCGCCGCGGCGAGCAGGCTTCCCGAGGAGGTGACCGGGTAGTCGTCCCCGAAATCGAACCAGCGGGCGCCGTACGGGCAGGCCGCGATGCAGTAGCGGCACCCGATGCAGCGGTCGTAATCGACGACGACGATGCCGTCGCGCTCGCGCTTGAACGTCGCGGAGACCGGGCAGACGTTCACGCACGGCGGGTTCTCGCAGTGGAAGCACGGCTTGGTCATGAAGAGGGGCTTGTCGTTGGCCCGGTCGCCGAAAGCCTGCTCGACGACGACGGTGTAGGAGACGCCGGGCGGGGTCTTGTTCTCGGCCTTGCACGCGACCACGCACGCCCGGCAGCCCACGCACCGGCGGGTATCGATGACCATCCCGTACCGGAACCTGCGCGTCGTCGCGGCGGCTGCCGACGCTACCGGGAAGGCGACGCTCGCGCCAACCCCCATCGCCGTTCCGAGCGCCGCCGCGCCGACCTTGAGCAGATGGTCGACGAGCTCGCGTCGCGTGACCGGCTCGCCGTACGTGACCGCAGGCTTCTCAGATGCGTCGATCATCCCTGCCTCCGCCGGTCGTCAGGGGCCTTCCGCGGGCTCGGCGGGGCCGGTCGGCGCATGGACCCTCGGCCATCGAGGCCGGAGACCCGAGACCATCGGCGGTCGTCCTCGGCCCGAGGTCCCTACGCCCTGATCCGGCCAGCACATCGCAGTGAACCTGCATTCGGCTTTTTGCGGGGAACAGTGCCGAACGTCGTTCCGTTCGGGGACGATCGGGCGGCGTTCGGCCGTCGGCGCGCCATGTGACCTTCGGCGGTCCGGAAGGTCCCTTTGGCGGCGGCATCGCGGGTCACGGCGCGGCACTGACCTGACGTGGGCCGCGCGGCCCCCGGCGCTACATCACCTTCGCTCCGATCCCCGCCTCGAGGGCAGATCGACCGGAGTCCCTCCTAGCCCCGGCGCAGAGCGACGAAGCGGACGGCCGCGCGCAGCACGTACCACGTCGCCAGGAACGCGATGGCCTCGAGCGTGAACGTGTGGAACACGTAGAGGCTGTTCGCGACCAGGAGCGACGTGACCAGCGTGACCAGGTCGATGGCGCGTTCGAGCGTGAGGAGCGTGCGGATACGTGTGATGGCGTACGTCATGACGTGGCAGCGTAGCGCCACGGCGGGCAGCCCCGCATCGGGCTAACCTTCGGCGCCTATCCGCTCGGGGAGGGATGTTCATGCCAGCCGTCCGCTCACGCCGTACCGCACGCCGCGCGACAAGTAGACGCGAGCGAGGATCCGGCTCTGCCGGTCCGAGCGAGTCCGCAAGAGCGGAGCGGCTAGCCGCGAGCCGCGGCCGAAGGCCGCGGCCGACGGCTATTGAGCAGGCTCCGTTCGACAAGCTCGAGTTCCGGCTGGTGGGCCCGTTCCGGGGCGGGCGCGTCGGCGCGGTCGCCGGACATCCGACCGAGCGGCTCACCTTCTACATGGGCTCGACGGGCGGAGGCGTGTGGAAGACGACCGACGCCGGCCGGTTCTGGGAGAACGTCAGCGACAAGCACTTCATGCGCGCGTCGGTCGGCGCCCTCGCGGTGTCCGCGAGCGACCCGAACGTCGTGTACGTGGGCATGGGCGAGTCGTGCATCCGTGAGAACGTGTCGCACGGCGACGGCGTCTACAAGACGACCGACGGCGGACGCACCTGGAGCAACGTCGGTCTCGGTGACACGCGGCACATCTCCACGGTCTGCGTCGACCCGCGCGATCCCGACACCGTCTACGTCGCGGCGCTGGGGCACGCCCACGGCCCGAACC
>Ga0209824_10002139_pt1 | contig 10463 bp, 10 predicted proteins | sample VDWuncwatermetaG_FD_184124 | JGI IMG/M metagenome (GOLD analysis project Ga0209824, IMG submission 184124) | Wastewater microbial communities from Netherlands to study Microbial Dark Matter (Phase II) - VDW unchlorinated drinking water (SPAdes)... ...
GCATAAGCTTTTATGCCAAGTCTCTGCAGGGTTTTGGTGATTCTGACGGCGATTTCGCCGCGATTGGCAATGAGAACGGATTGAATGGATGACATGATTTGTCTGCAAAAAACCACAAGAAGGCGCCTCTGGCAAGGGTTTTACCAAGCATGTAGAGGGAAAAATTTCATACGGCCATCTCTTGCAGGGGCCCGCTCCCTTTAGTATACCCTCTCCTATGCAGGATCTTCACACACTCTATGAGAAAGTACAAAATGGCACTCGTTTAACACCTGAAGATGCCCTCACGCTTGGCACTCAAGGTGACTTTCTCACGCTGGCAGCCCTGGCCGATGAGCGTAGCAAAGCTTTGAATGGCACGCGCGTGAGTTTTTTGATCGATCGCAACATCAATTACACAAATATCTGCAATGTCATTTGCCGCTTCTGTGCCTTTTACCGTCCCAAAGGCCACAAACAAGCTTGGGAACTCACCTATGAGCAAATTGATCAAAAAATTAAAGAAACACTTGAGCTGCATGGCACACAAATTCTCATGCAAGGCGGCATTCATCCGGACTACAAAATTGATTACTACGAACAACTTGTCGCGCACATAAAAGCCAATCATAAAATTGATCTCCATGCTTTTTCACCACCAGAAATCCATTACTTTGCCAAACATTCTGGTTTGAGCAATGTCGAAGCCCTCACACGCTTAAAGGCGGCTGGGCTGGATTCTATTCCCGGTGGTGGCGCAGAAATTCTGGTCGATGAAGTCAGAGAACGTATTGCCATTGGCAAATGCAATTCACAAGAATGGTTAGATGTCATGGAAGCCGCGCATTCCATTGGTTTACGCACCACTGCCACCATGATGTTTGGCCACGCCGAAACGTGGGCACACCGCATTGAACACATGCGCAAATTAAGAGATTTACAGGACCGCACACATGGCTTTATTTCTTTTATTCCGTGGACTTTTCAGCCGGACAACACGGCACTCAATCCAAAGCTTAAAAAGAACACGGATGTTCACATCGCTTCCAGCCACGAATACCTGCGCGTGCTGGCGACGGCCAGACTCTTCCTCGACAACTTCCAGCATATTCAGGTTTCTGCTCTCACACAGGGGCTCAAAATTGCCCAAACTGGCCTGCGCTTTGGGGCTGATGATATGGGAAGCGTAATGCTGGAGGAAAATGTCGTGAGTTCAGCCGGCTGCGATGGCGCCGCCAAGCTCGAGGACGATCTCATGATCAAAGCCATTTTGGAATCCGGTCACACACCGTTTCAACGCAACACGCTTTATGGGGAAGTCAACGCCGAGCGGACCCGCGAGTTGCTCGCTAGTCTTGGCACTCAATCGCGTTTTGCGGCCGCATGAAGATATTTGCCATCACAAGTGCCTATGCCTGGATTGACGATACCTGGCTTCCCGATGCCTGTTTGACAATTCGTGATGGTCTCATCACTGATATTTCCACTTCAAAACCAAGCGGCATCCCTCTTCTAGACGCCTCTAATGACTTGCTTTTGCCAGGCTTCGTGAATGCTCATTGTCATCTGGAACTGACAGCTCTCGGACCTTTGAGCGAGCATGCTTACTTACCTTGGATTGCCGCGTTGATGGCGAAAAAGAAAACACTTTCGTCGCAAGCGATGGCTCTGGGAATTAAAACTGGCGCGCAAGCACTTTTACAAAGCGGCGTGACAACAGTCATTGATCACGTCAGTCAAGACACCAATCCAAAAACTTTTACAAATTTACCAATCAATCATATCGGTTTTGGAGAAGTTCTCGGCGTTAATTCAGAAATGGCACAAGCCTCACTTAATTATTGGGAGCAGCAAAATCAATTAACACTCTCCCCCCATTCTATTCACGCGCTCGCACCTGACGTGCTCCGTCAAATTTTTTTGAAAAGACAGCACCCATTCTCCATCCATCTGGCTGAGTCTGAAAGTGAACGAGCTTATTTTTCTGATCAAGCAGGTCCCCTGTGGAATTTTATTCAATCGCGCGGGGGTAAATCCCACGACTCGGTGAGTGCTGTTGCCTGGCTGCAATCTCAGGGATATTCATCTCCAGCCAGCCTCCTCGTGCATGGAAATTACTTTTCTGATGACGATTTGGCCTTGATTGCCCAGTGGCCAAAGGCTTGCCTGGTTCATTGTCCTGGTTCCCACGCCTTCTTCGAGCATCAGGATTTCCCTTTTGAGAAAGTGAAACTTAAAAATATTTCGGTGGCGCTTGGCACGGATAGCCTGGCTTCAAACACAGCCCTTAGTCTTGGACACGAAATCAAATTATTCTGTCAAAAATATCCGGGCCAGACTTTACAGACAATCATGCCGCTCATCACGACAAATGCACTCAGAGCCATTGGCATCACAGATCGTGGCCAATTGGCCATCGGTCAAAAGGCCGATTTGAGTTTTTGGAAAAAAATTGATCCAGAAAAAGCTTTAGAAGCTATCACCAGACAGCAAAAACCAGCTTCAGTCATGATCAACGGCGTTACTGTGCAGGAATAAAGTGCAGATCGACATCGACGCTAACAGCATCATCCAGATTGGCATGCTGACAAATCAGATTTATGGCTTTAAGATTTTCTGATAATCCCCACGCAGCAATACCTATCGTGATGGGCTTGGTACTCTTGAGAGCCAAAGTGCCTTGCTCATCAAAACTGGCGGTAAACGTTCCTGTGATTGACTGCGTCTGTCCATTAAAAGTCAATTCGCCAGTCAGAGGAAAATCAGTCACCAGCTTTTTCTCGCGCAAAGTCGCAATGAAGGTTTCGGGTAAAGACGATAAAGAGAAAGTGGCTGTATCCATGCCAGAATTCTGAGTACGGAAAAAATACTCTGTCACACGATCGTTCCTAAGTGGCAAACCAGAATCAAAAGACGTCATATCGACAATCACCTGAGCGGTCGGGTTAGCTCCTTTTAAATCGACTGTTCCAGCTTTAAAAATTAGACTTCCTTTGACGGGGATACTCGTATCCTTAATAACCGTCACAATCAGAGTTGAAGCCGACACTTTAAGATTAAATTGTGAAGCTTTGACCAATTCGTCAATTGAGTAGGTCTTCTCGGGCATTCCAGAGACAGGTAAATCTGTACCGGCTTTGTTTGACTGGCAACTTACGACAAAAACGCTCAAAAAAAGCCCTAAAAACAGTTTTTTGCATTTCATAGTCTCTTCTCCTAACCAAAAATTGGACAAAACCTGAAGTTTACGCCACCTGTTTACTAAGACTGTTGAAGACAGGCAAGGATTCGATGTAAGCTTTAAACACTAAATTATGTCAAACCCAACCCCCATCAGCTTCGGCCCAAAACCTGTAGAACCCGTATATAACTTCGATCACGGCAAAGTCATCGATTTGACAGCGGCTGCTGTGAAGCGCGTCAAAGATTTTCAAAAGGAAACTCCAGATGCGGCGAGCAAGCGTTTTCGCATTTACGTTGAAGGCGGCGGTTGCAGTGGATTCCAATACGGCTTTACCTTCGACGAAAAGCGCGATGACGATTCTCTCATTCCCTGTGAAGACATCGAAGTCCTCATCGATCCGCAAACATCAACCTATTTAAATGGATCAATTATCGATTACTACAGCGACTTTCGCGGATCTGGATTCATCGTCAAAAACCCCCTCGCCAAAGCGACCTGCGGGTGTGGAACATCGTTTACGGTTTAGACTATTTACTCCACAACCTTATTCAAAACAATTTTTAGTCCCGTCGTTCCGACTTTGATTGATGGCATCACGTCCGCAACGATATCGCCAGCAGCTGTGGTCATGGGATTGCCATCGCGGTCAAACCGAGCTGTAAGAGAAATTGTTCCAGAAAAAATATTGCTTTGCATCATCACATTGGCTTGAGAGAGCTGGAACTCAATCGGCAAGATGGGATCAGAAACATTTTTGACAGCCAAAGGCGGCCCAAATGGTTTATCGGCCTTGCGCGAAATAATGAAAAGTGAACCACTTCCCTTAATCTGAATTCCAGGCGCCAGCTCGACAGTGCCTGACACAATAGCATTGGGATCGATCGGTCTTGGCCCTTCAGAGAGCTGACCGGGCGTGACTTCATGATTACAAGCGACTAAAATAAAAAGAACAGCACTAATCAAAAAAGATTGTTTCATGGGCAGAGACTACCCTGCCCCATTTTGATCTGACAAGTTTTTTGATCTGTTTACACTAAACAACGCCCATCCAAACCAGGCGGAATTTTCTGTCCAAGGAGTTTCATGATAGTGGGGAAAATATCGACTGAGCGAATAGCCGTCTTTCCCAATTTATAATTCATGAGCAGAGGCACAAACATATGCTCTGGACAAATGGCCCCGTGAGATGCCTTGTGAATGGGATGCTCAAATTTTTCCCTGAGATCGAAGCCACTTTTAGCGGATACGATAATATCGCCTGAGCGACTGGAACGAAAAATTTGCTCCATTTGCCGAAACACATCGGGATAATGAGAATTCCACGTCAGGCTCATGCCTTCATCAAAGCTAAAAGGAGCCGACGGCATCTGTTGAAAAACACCAAGTGGGTCCCCAGTTTTATCAAAACTGTATTTAAGGCCTCCATCTGGCAGAGCATAAAACCAACCATGACCACGCTCTGTTTGCAAATGGATAGCCCCATCAGCCCCTTGCGTGACAACTAGGTCAACAGCGGAATGGAATCTGAGTTCATCGAGAATTAAAGAACCATGCGAAATTTCTTCGAAGGATTGCCGTCCTTCCCAACCTTTTTGTCCACGAAAATAAAGATGCGTCATACCATTGCCAGAGACCATGCTGGCGGCCTCAAAACGAAACTTGGCAATATTTGTGTAATAGAAGGTTTTTTTCTTTTTTTCTTTTTCAAGCCACGGGCCAATATCGAAATGTGAATGGGTTTCTGAAAGGCCGTGATCGGCCACGAGCGTCATCAGTGTATCCTCAAGCCAGCCACGCTTCTTAAGGGTGTTCATGATATCGCCAACGTGAGCATCAATTTCTGCATAGGCTTGCCGCACACGCGGATGGAAAGGCGAGCTGCGATGAGAAAATTCATCGACACTGGGAAAGACAACAAAAGCGTAAGAAAAGTTTCTCTCGTTAATGGCCTGACAAAGTCGGTTTTTGGCCTCAGTGTCTATGTAAGCCCAGCGGTCTGTGAGATGCGCATAATAATAAAGCCACAAACGCGTTTTCCTGGTTAAATCACGTAGACCAGCCCCTTTAGTGACGCCATTGAGCAGACTTAAAGAATCTGGCAGTTGTTCAAAAATCGTCTTGATGGAGGGATCCATGTCGCTATCAAGTAGCATCGACTCTGGACCACAATAACTTCGAAAACTTTTAAAGCCCCAGCCTTTTTTTGCGTAAACGGATTTATCGAACCAGCGAATACCGGGGACGTGACAAGTACCAGGAAAACAGCCTGTCAAATAAGGAAGATAAGCGGGCCCCGTCGTTGAAGGAAAACAAGAAAGCATCGATTGGTTGGTGCCAGCTTCAGTCAAGCGCGCTAAATTTGGCAAATGCCCGGCTGCCATTTCCTGATTAAGCACGTCAGGTCTGGCTCCATCAGCAAGAATCACAATGGCACGTTTAAAGGGAGAACTCACAGATCAAAGGTATCACTTTAGCACCGATACGGAAATAAACTTTCGTTAAAAAAATATTTAGATCCCCTCGCCCCTTGGGGAGAGGGGTAAATCGCTCTACTTCATCGTGTCTAATTTTGTCTGCATACGTTTGACCAGGTCATCAAAGCCATTTTTTGAGATAATTTTATCGAATTGGAATTTGTAATTAGTCAGCAAGGAAGCGTCGTCGACAATAACATCAAAAATCTTCCAGCCATAAGGGGTCAAAAGCATTTCGTAGGTAAGATCAAAATCCATTTTGTCTTTAGGCACAACCAGCTTACTCTTGACTGTCGCTCTGGTCTTTTTTGCATCACTAAACTTTTCACTTTGATAATTGATAGAATAAGATTTGTTTCCTTTGACTTGCTCTTTAGACAAAATAGCCTTTTTTTCGAGTAACCGCGTCATGAGACTAACAAAAAGTTTACGTTGGTCTTCGCTGATAACATCCCAATGTTTAGTCAAGGATAACCGACAAAGTTCCTTAATATCAAAAGTCCCGCGGATAATTTCTCTTTTCAGCTTTAAATTATCATCAAGCTGTTCTTGAGTCAGATTTTGACCAAGATGGTAGTCTTCAATTTTTTTATCGAGGGCTTTAATAGACTCTATTGGTGAAGGAATCTGACTGGGATCTAAAACGATTTCTGGTTTTTCGTTAATGATCTCTTCAGGCCGCACACCAGGACTTTGGCCTGCCTTTACAGGGGCCTCAGCATCAGTGCCACCACGGGTATTCTGAGCTTGGCATGAAGCTAAAAACACAAACAAAATAGAGAAAAGGTACTTCATGTTTTATTTTAATCAGCAAACGATAAAAATTGTGCCGCAGGCTTATTTAACCTTATGAGGGGCTATAAAGTTTTCTCTCAGGATGATGCCCATCTTTTGTTTAAGTGTTGCAACTGCGACATTATAGTTAAAAATAGCTTCGTAAGAACGCCCCTCAAACACTAAATACGATTGCAAGGCGTCCAGATAATCCTTTTTTTCCCCCAAGCCAATATCTAAATTACTCTTGGTTAAAAAGACAATTTGGCGAGCCGCTTTCTTCTCCTCATTGGCCCGGTTAAGCAGATTTCTGTATTGCTGTAACTCCAGATAAGACTGCTTCAAATCAATTTCCAACCCACGATTCCCTGCCCGCTTTTGCGCAATCATTTTTAATTCATCGGCTTTAGCTTCCTCAACTCGGGCTTTGATTTTGCGAAAATCAAGTTCACCAGAAAGCTCCAAACCAATGCCGCCACGCGTGTAATTGAGAGGATTGGTTAACGAATTTTCTGTCTCATCACCACGAACATTAGGCGTAATCGCATATTCAAATAAAGCCCCCGCTCCTAATTTAGGAAGATACTCCTTTTTTTCGAGCTCAATTTTGAGGCTTTTGGCTTGCACTGCGTAATCTAATAATTGAAATTCTGGCCGAGTTGTTTTGGAAACAGCCAAAAAATCTTCATACGACTTAACTTTGAAAGCTGTGAGGCGAAGCCCCCGATCAATGATATTGAAATCAACATCGTCTTCCAGTCCCATTTGGACTTTGAGTGCGGTAATCGCCATCGTTTCTTTTACAGTGGCTTCATCGAGTTTTTTATCGATCTCATAGAGAATGACCTTGAGTTTGAGAATCTCGAGCTGATCTGTATTGTCGTCTTTTTCCAGCTCTCCTATTTTACCGACAACGGCATCCAAAGCTTGATTGGCCAAGCCTCGCAATTCTCTGGCTAACAAAATCCCGTTGTAAAGTTTATGAATGGTCAATGCAACTTCATCGGCTTTTTTGTGGACTTGCAGATCGGCGGCATCAATCCCAATATCAGCAAGCATTTTAGCGACAGTCAATCGACCAAAAGTTGAGATAGGAACACCTGCCTCAATTTTAATTGAGTTCAAAGCTGTGATTTCGCCACCAAAAAATGAAGAAAGTGGATTGTTAATATCTTGAGGGACTGGTGCCAGTTGGTACTTATATTTGATGACGGGCACATAGCGTTTTGTCGCTTCAATTTTCTTAGCCAGATAAAGACTGATGTCATAACTGGCGGCCTTAATTTCCTCGTTATTTTGCATGGCCAGTCGCACACATTCATCCAAATTTAAACGGTAAATGGGCAAGTCGCGAGCAAAGACATCCATGCTGGGCGCGCATAGAATGAGGAGAAAAATAAAATTGAGAATAAGTTTATTCATTTTTCAAAAATCGATTTAACCGTTCACCAAAATAGCGGCTTGATAAAAGCATAATCAGACTAAAAAAGACAAACATTAGCCATTGATGCGCTACCATCCAAGCCGTGATGCACTTACCAAGATAAAGCGGATTTTCTGAAAGCTGGTAAGCCCCATTTATCGCCTGATATGCTTCATCATACTTTTTTTGCAGACGCAAAGCCTGAGAAAGGCCATAAAAACTGACGACACGAACGTCAGCGTTCAGCTTGTCGTTGCTAGTCAAAACACGAAAAACTGACTCCGCCAACTTTGCTTCACCCAAACTCAAATAGGCCTGAGCCATATGACTGCGAATCAAAGGATTGTCTTTGGTTAACGCCAATCCTTTGTGAAAAGGTTCCAAAGATCGAATGGCGTCGCCTAATTTAAAATAGGACAATCCAAGATTGTCCCACATGAGCGCATCTTGGGGGGCGATGCTTGCCGCTAATTCACAAGCCCTTTTGGCCTCCGGTTTATCAAAGACCTGTGTTGAAAGTGCACACAATTCAGTCGCCGCTCTTAAATTCTGAGGACTGCCCTTGAGCACATTTTGATAAATTCCAATCGCTTTGTCTATTTCGCCGCCTTCGGAAAAAATATAAGCCAGATCCATTTGCCGATCGGGATTTTCCGGATCCTTCGTAAGAGCTTCCTGAATCTTGAGAAAGGCGTCATTGAGCTTCAGGTTTTGCGCCATGACAGGAAAACCAAAACCCAAAAACAGCAAAAACCAGATTCGAGTCAATGGATTCATTTTCCGCGCTGTTTCTTAGCGAGCAAACTGCGAATGCGCAAACGTAACGCATTCAGTTTAATAAAGCCTTCCGCATCGGCTTGACGATAAACGGAGTCTTCCTCGAAAGTCGCAAATTGTGGATCAAACAGTGAATTGATAGACTTGCGACCATCAACGATGACATTCCCTTTGTACAATTTGAGACGGACCGTGCCACTGACAGGCTTTTGGGAATCATCGATGAGGTTTTGCAGCAATTCGCGCTCGGGTGCATACCAGAAGCCGTTATAAATGAGGGTCGCATACTGGGGAATCAAGCTATCACGCACACGCATGACTTCCCGATCGAGCGTAAGAGATTCAATAGCGCGGTGGGCCGCCTGCAAAATTGTTCCGCCCGGTGTTTCGTAAACACCACGCGATTTCATGCCAACGAAGCGGTTTTCGACCAAGTCGACGCGGCCAATGCCATTAGCACCGCCAAAAGCATTGAGTTCCGCGAACATGGTTGCTGGCGATAAGGCTTTGCCATTCAGACGGACAGGATTGCCGGCTTCGAAATCAATTTCGATGTATGTGGCAATGTCTGGCGCTTTTTCCGGCGCCACACTCATGACGTACATATCGTCTGGAGGCGCTGCCCATGGGTCTTCCAACACACCACCTTCAAAGCTCAAATGTAACAAATTGCGATCGCAGCTGTAGGGTTTTGCCTTCGTTACGGGAACATCGATGCCGTGCTTTTGCGCGTAATCAATGAGCTTAGTTCGGCTGAGCAGGTCCCATTCGCGCCACGGGGCGATGACTTTAACATCGGGTTTGAGGGCATAATAAGTCAGCTCAAAGCGAACTTGGTCGTTGCCTTTGCCTGTTGCACCATGACTGACAGCATCAGCATCCTCTTTAATCGCAATCTCGATTTGCTTTTTGGCGATGAGGGGACGCGCTATCGAAGTGCCCAATAGGTAAATACCTTCATAGACAGCATTGGCACGAAACATAGGAAAGACGAAGTCGCGAACAAATTCCTCACGCAGGTCTTCAATATAAATTTTACTGGCGCCTGTCTTGATGGCTTTTTCCCTGACTGGCGAGAGTTCCTCACCCTGCCCCAAATCAGCGGCAAAACAAATGACTTCGCATTTGTATTCTTCAATCAGCCATTTGACGATGACAGACGTATCCAGTCCCCCAGAATAGGCGAGGACAACTTTGTTAATTGATTTTGACATAGGTGGTTCCTTTAAAGCTTATAAGGCTGTTTCTAAAATGGCCATCTGCGCATACAGGCGGTTTTCGGCTTCATCGAAGACGACAGAACGCGGACCGTCGATGATGGCATCAGTAATTTCTTCTCCCCGATGAGCGGGCAGGCAATGCATGACAATAGCGTCTTTTTTAGCGTGTGTAAGCATTTGTGCATTCACCTGGAACGGCCAGAACTTTTGGCGTTTTTCTTCACTGACATCTTGCCCCATCGAAAACCAAGTATCTGTATTGATGACATCGGCATTTTTGACAGCAACAAGAGGATCCGTCGTGAAAATTATATTGGACGCTTTCACATAGGGCGCAATGACGGCTTGGTCACATGCATAATCCTCTGGTGTCGCGACACGAAGCTGGAAACCCATAATAAAGGCTGCTTCAATCCAGGAGTGTGTCATGTTATTGCCATCGCCAACGTAGGCAATACTCATGTCTGCCAAGGACTTTTTGTGTTCAAGAATCGTCATCATGTCGGCCATGAGTTGGCAGGGATGATGCGAGTCTGTCAGCCCATTGATGACAGAAATCGTGGCATAGCGAGCGAGTTCCGTCAGACTGAAATGCGAGTACGTTCTGAGCACAAGTCCGTCGACATAACGAG
>Ga0209824_10002141_pt1 | contig 10455 bp, 3 predicted proteins | sample VDWuncwatermetaG_FD_184124 | JGI IMG/M metagenome (GOLD analysis project Ga0209824, IMG submission 184124) | Wastewater microbial communities from Netherlands to study Microbial Dark Matter (Phase II) - VDW unchlorinated drinking water (SPAdes)... ...
ATGCCATTCCCCCCGATGCAATTCCCCCTGATGCCATTCCCCCCGATGTCATTCCCACAGAAGCAACCGACAGCGCGCTAGAAAGCGACCCCGCAGCGGGAGCAAGCAGCTCGACCGACGACGTAGGCGCAGCCGTGTTAGAGGCAGAGGGCAGTGCGGGATCAGGCTCTGGCATGGGCGGATTATTTGCAGGTGACAACACCGTGCTGACCAGCGCGTTGGCAGGCGTGGCAGTGTTGGGTTTAGCCGCAGCAGGCGGTGGTGGCGGCGGGAGCACGCCTGCGGGTGGCACGCCGCCACCAGCGGTGGATACGCCGCCTACATTACTTCCTATTACTCAAGCAAACCTCGCTGCGGGCGTGGAGACCACCAGCAATATTGTGCTGACGTTTAATGAAACTGTGCGGGCAGGGACGGGCAACATTGTTATTACTAACCTAGCCGATTCGACTACACGTGAAATTCCAATTGGCGATGCAAAAATTACTATCAATGGCAATACGGTCACCATTAATCCGCTGGTTAATTTGGCCTTAGGCCAAAACTACAGTGTGACTATGGGCGCGGGTGTTATTCAAGATATGGCAGGGAATGCTTATGCGGGCATAACAGACACTAGTCTTAATTTCATTGTTAACGCAATTAATCTCGGTACATTAGATGGTGTGAATGGTGCAAAAATATCTGGTGCCACAGCGGGGGATTCCAGTGGGCACGCAGTGAGCAATGCAGGGGATGTGAATGGTGACGGCTTTGATGATTTCATCATTGGCGCATACGGGGCGGCCTCGCTTACGGGCGCATCTTATGTGGTTTTTGGTGCGGCTACTGGGCTACCAGAAAACTTCAATCTTTTGTTATTAACTGCCTCAGGTGCGAATGGCAGCACGGGTTTTAAAATATCCGGCGCTGCAGCAGCGGACTATAGTGGTCGCTCGGTGAGCAGCGCGGGCGATGTGAATGGTGATGGATTTGCAGATTTAATTATTGGTGCGAATGAGGCTACCGCCGCTGCCTCTTATTCGGGCGCATCTTACGTGTTGTTTGGCGGTGCAGCCGCTGTCGCAGGAGGTAATTTTAACCTCTCATCATTAACAGCCGTTAATGCAAATGGCAGTGCTGGCTTTAAACTTTCTGGTGTTGCGTCTAATGACGGCAGTGGCTTTTCGGTCAGTAGTGCGGGTGATGTCAATGGCGATGGTTTTGCAGATTTAATCGTGGGTGCAAATTTGGCGGGTACAAATGATGCGGGTGCGGCCTATGTGGTGTTTGGCGGTACAACTGCCATCGCAGGAGGCAATTTCAACCTTTCTGCACTCAACGGCACAAACGGTTTCAAACTCACTGGCGTGGCAGCGAGCGACAATGCGGGTGTTTCAGTCAGCAACGCAGGTGACATCAATGGTGATGGCTTTGCCGATTTAATCGTCGGCGCGCATCAATCAGATGCAACGGGTGTGAATGCGGGTGTCGCTTATGTGCTGTTCGGCAAGGCGGGTGGTTTTGCTTCCAGCATCGCATTGGATAGCCTTGTTGGAGCGAATGGATTTCAAATTAGCGGTGTGGCAGCGAGTGATTTCGCAGGCATTTCAGTCAGCAGCGCGGGTGATGTGAATGGCGATGGTCTGGATGATTTAATTGTTGGGGCGACGGGCGCAGACCCGAATGGCGCAGGCTCTGGTGCGGCGTATGTGGTGTTCGGCAAAACATCTTTTGTAAGTACGCAGGGCGCAATGAGCTTAAGTGCTTTGAATGGCAGCAACGGCTTTAAACTTTCTGGCGTGGCAGCGGGCGATGCCAGCGGTGTTTCGGTCAGCAGCGCGGGTGATGTGAATGGCGATGGCTATGCCGATTTAATTGTGGGCGCGAATGCGGCAGACCCGAATGGCGCAGACTCTGGCGCAACTTATATTGTGTTGGGTAAGGCCGATGCGGTTAATAACACGGGTGGCTTTGGCGCAAATTTTAATCTCTCCGCTATTAACGGCACGAATGGTTTCAGGCTGACCGGTGCGGCGGCGGGTGATCTCAGCGGTGTTTCCGTCAGCAGTGCGGGCGATATAAATGGTGATGGCTTTGATGATTTGATTGTAGGCGCAAGCAGTGCAGATCCGAATAACCTTGCCAATGCTGGTGCGTCTTACGTTATTTTTGGCAGCAATTTTACGGGTGCAGTTATTCGTGATGGCACATTTTCGGGTACGACTGCGGCTGAAATTTTTGTCGGCGGCACGGGCAACGACACCCTCACGGGCGGCGGCGGCGCAGATGCATTTCAAGGCGGTGCGGGCAACGACACGATTATCGTCGGCGATACCTCTGTACGCAAAGTAGATGGCGGCAATGGCGTGGATACGGTTAATGTCAACGCGCTGGGCTATGTCGATTTTCGCACGCTCAATAGTAAATTTTCCTCGCTGGAAAAAATTGATATGAGTGGCACTGCGATACCGCAGAACAACATCGTGTTGGATGTACAAACCGTGCTGAATTTGTCGGAAAGTAATTTACTAGGTATCAACAACAGCAACACCGTGCTGGTTAAGGGCGATGCGGGGGATAGACTGACATTGGTGGGCGTATGGACTAAGGGTGCTGTGGTCATCAATGATCCCGCAGGCGAAACGGGCGGCTTCACAACCTACACGGCGGGTGCTGCAACCGTGCTGGTCAAGGCGGGCATCGCGGTCACCTTTTCCCCCAGCCGTTTGGCTGATCTGGATGGCACGAACGGTTTCAAACTCACTGGCGCGGCAGCGGGCGATTTCACAGGCCGCGCAGTGAGTAACGCGGGCGATGTGAATGGCGATGGTTTCGATGATGTGATTGTGGGCGCGCATGGGGTAGGTGCTGGCGCAGGAGCATCTTATGTGGTGTTTGGCAAGGCTGGCGGTTTTGCTGCAAATATTAATCTCGCAACTTTGGCGGTTGCTGATGGCTTCAAAATTTCCGGTGCAGCAGCGGGCGATTTCAGCGGCTTCTCGGTCAGCAATGCTGGCGATGTGAATGGTGATGGCTTCGCCGATTTGATTGTTGGTGCGTATGGTGCAAGTGCGGGCGCAGGGGCATCTTATGTGGTGTTCGGCAAGGCCACTGGCTTGGCTGACATCAACCTTGCCACACCTCCCGTTGGCTATGGCTTCAAAATTTCTGGTGACGTGGGCGGTGACTACAGTGGCCGTTCGGTCAGCAGTGCGGGCGATGTGAATGGCGATGGCTTGGATGACCTGATTGTCGGTGCGGATGGGAATGGTGCTGCCTATATCGTTTTTGGCAAACTTGGTATTACTAACATTGACCTTGCCGCCCTTGCTATAACTACTGACGGCTTCCAAATTGCCAGCGGAGCACTTGACTACAGTGGCCGCTCGGTCAGCAGCCTGGGCGATATTAACGGCGATGGCTTTGCTGATTTAATTATCGGTGCGCCTAGGGCGGATATCAGTGTTGCCCCAAACCCTGTGCTGGTGGATGCAGGCGCATCTTATGTAGTGTTTGGCAGTGCCACGATTGCGGTTGATCTAGCCAATACTAATTTAACCACTACCCCGCTGAACGGCACGAACGGTTTCAAAATTTCTGGCGCGCCCAGTGGGGTGTTGGAGCTTGTTCCGGGGGGCGGGGGTTTGCTTGGGCAGGCTGGCGGAGATTTCGCGGGCTTCTCGGTCAGCAACGCGGGCGATGTCAACGGCGATGGCTACACCGATTTAATTATTGGTGCGTACGCCGCCGACATTACCACTGCGGCCAATAACAAGCTTTTCAGCATCGGCGCGTCATACGTTGTGTTTGGCAAGGCCACGGGTTTTGGTGATGGGCTGGGCAATCTTAATCTTGCGCTGCCTTTGAATGATGCGACGGGCTTTAAAATTTCAGGGGTTAATGCGGGCGATCAAAGCGGCTTTTCAGTCAGCAGCGCGGGCGATGTCAATGGCGATGGCTTGGATGATTTAATCGTTGGCGCGCCCAATGTTGGGTCTACAGGCTTGCTTTCATCTGGCGCGACTTACATTGTTTTTGGCAAGACCAATGCCGTGAATGGCGTGGGCGGTTTCGCGGGCAACCTTAACCTGGCCGACCTAGATGGCAGCAACGGTTTTAAACTGGCTGGCGTGGCGGCGAACGACCAAAGCGGCATCTCGGTCAGCGGCGCGGGCGATGTGAATGGCGATGGCTTTGCAGATTTGCTGGTGGGTGCAGATGGTGCAGGCAATGGCGGCGCAGGTATAGGCGCGGCTTACGTTATTTTCGGCGGCAACTTTACCGGTGCGGTGACGCATGTCGGTACTGCGGCAGCAGACACACTCACTGGCACGGACGCAGCAGAAACATTTTTTGCTGGGGCGGGGGTTGACACCATCAACGCAGATGGCGGCAACGATTTTATAAACGGCGGCCTGGGTGCAGACAGCATGGCAGGCGGCGCGGGCGATGATACTTATGTGGTCGATGCTGTGGGTGATGGTGTTACTGAGGTGGAGAACGAAGGAATTGATCTGGTTGAATCTTCGGTCAGCTATTCACTTGAACTGCTCGTTCATGTAGAAAACCTAACTCTGACTGGCACAACGGCGATTAACGGTGTAGGAATTAACGGCACGGGTAATGCGCTGGCTAACATCATCATCGGCAATGCCAGAGGCAACAATATTCAAGGAGGCGATGGCAATGACACCATCGCGGGTGGCGGCGGGGTGGATACGCTAGATGGTGGCAACGGGATAGACACACTAGTGTTGCGCCAAGCGGCGAGCATTAATTTAGCTATCACAGCCGATCAAGATACAGGCTCGGCTAATGTGGTTACGAATTTTGAAAACGTCAACGCTTCCAACTCGGCTGCGGCAGTGAGCCTCACCGGAACAATAGAGGCTAATCTACTCACCGGCGGTAGCGGTAACGACACCATAGTGGGCGGTGGCGGGGCAGATGTGCTTGTTGGTGGATTAGGCAATGACACCATTACCTATCAAAGCGTGACTGGCACAATCATTCATGGCGATGCTGTCGCCGCAGCAGCGGGGACAGGCAGCGACACGCTCATGTTGAACCAAGCCGCGACTATCAATTTATCTGCCGTCGATCAAGATGGCGCAGGCAATGCCACTGTCACAGGCTTTGAAAATGTGAATGCGGCAGGCGCGGGTGCGGTGGTAAGCATCACAGGATCAATCGGCACGAACATCATCATCGGTAGCGGCAACTTTGCCGATACCCTTATTGGTGGCGCAGGGGATGACACCATCACTTATCAAAACAATGCAGCAGGAGTCACAACCATTCATGGCGATGTGGGAGCGGTAGCTGCTGGAACAATTGCAGATAGCGACACGTTGCGGATTGTGAGCCAAACACAAACAGTGACTATTAATTTATCTGCCGTCGATCAAGACACAGGCTCGAATAATGTCACCGTTACAGGCTTTGAAAACATTAACGCGGCGGGTGCGGGGGTGGTGGTGAGCATCACGGGATCGGCGGGCGCGAACATCATCATCGGTAGTGGTGGCTTTGCCGATACGCTGATCGGTGGGTTGGGTAGTGACACCATCACTTATCAAAATAATGTGGCAGGCGTAACAACCATTCATGGCGATGCAGGAACAGCGGCGGCGGGCACAGACAGCGATACGCTGGTGCTGAACCAAGCCGCGACCATAGATTTATCCGTAGCCGACCAAGATACGCTAAACGCTAATGCCACCGTCACAGGTTTTGAAAACGTCAATGCTTCAGGCTCAATCGCAGCAGTTGATCTAACAGGCACAACAGGTGTCAACACACTCACGGGTGGCAGTGCTAACGACACCATTACAGGCGGCGGTGGGGTAGATACGCTCACCGGCAATGGCGGTGACGACATTTTTAATTTTGCATCGGCAATAGAGTTAGCCGCCGCCGTGAGAATTGATGGCGGATTAGGTAGCGATACTATTCAAATGACGGCGGCGACGACGACACTGAACGATGCAAATTTCGCGCTGCTTGCTGTCAATAAAACAATCAGCATTGAGACATTAAGATTAACGGGCGCGAGCACTATTATCCTAGGTGTCAATGCCTTGGCCGCAGGCATTACAAATGTGGTCACGGGTACTGGTGCAACCAGCATCACCAGTGCTGACATTGCTGCGCTTAATGTGAACGCTACGGCATTGGCGGACGATGCGTTGCTGACACTATCCGGCACATCCGCAGAAACGGTGACTAACTTGCAAGGCAACTTAGCTGCGACGGCTGTCACGGGCGCGTTGAATGTAACGACTGTGGCGGTAGCTGGGTTGTCCATTGCGACAGGCAGTGGCACAAATACTATCAACGCTAATGCGCTAACAGATCTTCAAGTGTTGACCTTAACGGGCAGCAATGCGGTGAGCATCACGCTGGTGGATGGCGACTTGACTGTCGGCACCTATACCGGAAATATCGCTGTAACCGCAACGACGGGTACGAATGTCATCACAACAGGTGGTGGTAATGACGCTATTGTTGGCGGTGGCGGTGTAGATACGCTGAGTGGTGGCGCAGGGATTGATAGGCTAACGGGTGGCACGGAGGCTGACACACTAACAGGCGGTGCAGGGGCAGATATTTTTGTGTTCGCTGCGGGGGATTCGGTGCTTGCAATCAGTGGAGCAGGCGATACCGGAATGATTGCTGGTTTTGACACGATTACTGATTTCGCGTTGGGTGTGAGCGGAGACACGATTGATACTGTAGGTGTTGTGGTTGCCGATGGTGCTACAAACGGTGCAGACTCAGTGCTGACCATAGGCGGCCTAACAGTTAAAAGCCACAGCATTACAAATGGCATGGTGACCTTTGATGATTTGGATATATTTGATGTTGCCACTGCTCTGACGCTCACTAGCACTACAGACATAGCCGCAGTGGTGCAATATCTTCAGAGCAATGACATTGGCGATGCGGGATCAACCGTAGCCTTCACTGCCAGCATCGGTGGCACTGCGCACACTTATTTATTCACCCAAGGCGATGCTGCGGGGACTAATAATCTAGATGTGCTGGTGGATATGGTGGGGATTACTGCTACGGGCGTGTCTTTAACTGCGGTAGCGGGCAATATCCTTATTATTTAAGCATTCACTGATTTGTTTGATCTTCATTAATTTAGCCTTAACCCGCTTAAATTCAGAGCGCGTTAAATTTCGGTTGTAGGTCGGGGGAGATTATTGGTAGAATCGCGCCCCTGAATTTTGATTAAGGGTTGTTCATGACGACTGTGCGTGTTAAAGAAAATGAGCCGTTTGAAGTTGCGATGCGTCGCTTCAAGCGTTCGGTAGAAAAAACTGGTTTATTGACGGAGCTTCGCGCCCGTGAATTTTACGAAAAGCCCACGGCGGAGCGTAAGCGCAAGCTGGCGGCGGCGGTGAAGCGGCATTACAAACGCCTGCGTAATCAGGTGTTGCCACCTAAGCTGTTTTAAAAAAGCTGGGCTGCATTAAAAATACTGAGTCGCACCCCGCTGGTTCAATATATTAGCGTCCGATGTTGTTACGGACGCTTTTTTGATTTATGGATTAAGCCATGAGCCTGAAACATACCATCACCGAAGACATGAAAACCGCCATGCGCGCCAAGGATGCGGCGCGGCTGGGGGCGATTCGTTTGCTGCTGGCCGCGATGAAGCAGCGCGAGGTGGATGAGCGCGTCGAGCTGACCGACATCGACGTGGTGACGATTATCGAAAAGATGATTAAGCAGCGGCGCGATTCCATTAGCCAGTTTGAAGCGGCTGCGCGGCAAGATTTGGTCGATGTGGAAAAATTTGAGATCAGCGTGTTGCAAACTTACATGCCGCAAGCCATGTCGGAAAGTGAAGTGGATGCCGCCGTGAATGCGGCCATTGCCAGCAGCGGTGCAAAATCGCCACAGGAAATGGGCAAGGTCATCGCTGTGCTTAAGCCTGTATTGGCGGGACGCGCTGACATGGGCAAGGTGTCGGCATTGGTTAAGGCGCGGTTGGCTGAGCCAGCAAACCGCTAAAGGGCAGAGCACAGGGTTAATTTTGGCAGTGTTGAATCTCGGCTCGGAATGCGGGGGCGCGAAGCGGCAGACACTGAATCAACCCCAAGATTCGCCTTGTGCCATATCTCTTGGCACTGTAATCCCTTGAGCGATTTCTGACACAACAAGAATAGCGTTCGATTTAGTAATTTTTCAGCTCTTCACCCGTACAAAGCGAGCGTGCAGTGATTCCAAAAAGTTTCATTCAGGATTTACTTAATCGCCTCGATATTGTGGATGTAGTCGGGCGGTATGTGCCGCTCAAAAAAGCGGGTGCTAACTTTTCTGCCTGCTGTCCTTTTCACAACGAAAAATCTCCCTCATTTACCGTCAGTGCCAGCAAGCAGTTTTATCATTGCTTCGGGTGCGGCGTGCACGGCACGGCCATTAGTTTTGTCATGGAACATCTGGGCTTGAGTTTTGTGGAGGCGGTGGAGGAGTTGGCGCGTGGCATCGGGCTAAACGTGCCGCGCGAAACGTCTGTTAACGCCGCCATGCCGAGCCGTGCCGCGCCCGATTTATACGAGCTGATGCAAACCGCCGTGCGCTATTACCGCGAGCAACTAAAACAATCGCAGCCTGCTATTGATTATCTAAAGCGGCGTGGGGTGAGCGGTGAAGTGGCAGCACGTTTTGGCATGGGCTACGCGCCCGAAGGGTGGCAAAATTTGCGTCAGCCCTTTGCTGATTATCAGTCCAGCAGCTTGCTCGACACGGGCTTGGTGATTGAGCGCGAAGACGATGCTACAGGTGAGCAGAATGGGCAAAGTACCGCGCGGCGGTATGATCGTTTTCGAGATCGCATCATGTTTCCCATTGTCAATGCGCGGGGGCAAGTCATCGGTTTTGGTGGGCGTGTGTTGGATAAAGGCACACCGAAATATTTGAATTCACCGGAGACGGTGTTGTTTGAAAAAGGCCGCGAGTTATACGGCTTGTACCAAGCGCAAAAAGCCATACGCGCTAACCGCATCGCGCTGGTGGTAGAAGGCTATATGGACGTGGTGGCCTTGGCGCAACATGGTATTGAGTATGCCGTGGCAACATTGGGTACGGCCACTACACCTTTTCATATTCAAAAACTTTTACGGCTGACTGACCGCGTGGTGTTTTGTTTTGATGGCGATGCTGCGGGTCGCCGCGCTGCTTGGCGGGCGTTGGAAAATACCTTGCCGCAATTAGTAGATGGCAAACAATTTGGATTTTTATTTTTGCCCGCCGAGCATGATCCCGACAGCTACGTGCGCGAACACGGCAAAGAGGCGTTTGAGAAATTACAACGCGAATCCATGCCGCTATCGGGCTACTTGCTGAATGAATTATCCAAGCAAGTCGATATGCATACGCAAGAGGGAAAAAGCGCGTTGCTGAAACTCGCGCAACCCTTGCTCACCAGCATCACTGCACCGATTGCTGCATTGTTGTTACGCAAAGAATTAGCTGCTTTGGCGGGCGTGTCACAAGTGGAATTGGAAGTGCTGTATGGCATGGAATCCATAGCCATTCCGAAGCGTCGAGTCACGCAAAAAATAGCCAGCCCCGCAGCTTCTAATTTGCGCGCGTTGCTGCGCTGTTTGTTGTTTAAGCCTGATTTGGCGCGCCAGTTGCCCGCAGATTGGGAGATGCATGGCCCGGAAGCAGACACCATTGCGGCACTGGCGGAGTGGCTGCTAAGCCAAGAAGAGCCGGTCAGCACGGCGGCGATTATTCAGCATTTTCAAGAGACCGCCCATGCTAATTTGCTGGCCAAAGAGCAAGCGGAAATTTTGCAACTGGGCGATGCGTTTAATGCCGAAGACGAATTTTTGGATGTGCTGAAAAGTCTACGTAAGGCGCAGCGCAAGCAGGAATTTGACACATTAAACGCCAAGATACGCGGCACGGGGATGGGCGGCTTGAGCGAGCAGGAGCGCGCGCTCTATCTGCAGCTATCGCGGCGCGACTAAGTGTTTGGTGAAAGTATTCGGTGCAAAGCAGTCAACTAGAAGTAGGGCGCGTAGCCAGAAGTAGGCAAAATCGGGTACAATCACGCGCTTTGAAATGGCGCGAAACACGGTGCAATGCCCTCCATTTAGTAGGATGTCAATCGGGGGGCAGAATAAAAACACCAGCGCGCGTGTTGAATTTTGTGTACATGCCGTTATAGATGCATTGCATTAAACCCCATCAACCTAAACGGGAATCGACCGCTATGGCGACTCGGCAAGACAAGAAAAAATCGGTAGCAGATACGCAAAGCGCGGCCAAGGGCAAGCAGGCTATCGCGGATAGCTTGGCAGCTAAGCCGATTGATCCGCTACAGGATGTGGAGGCGCGGCGCACCCGCTTAAAAGCCCTAATTATTTTGGGCAAGGAGCGCGGTTATTTAACCTATGGCGAGATCAACGATCACCTGCCCGACATGCTCGAAGCTGAGCAAATCGAAGG
>Ga0209824_10002142_pt1 | contig 10452 bp, 15 predicted proteins | sample VDWuncwatermetaG_FD_184124 | JGI IMG/M metagenome (GOLD analysis project Ga0209824, IMG submission 184124) | Wastewater microbial communities from Netherlands to study Microbial Dark Matter (Phase II) - VDW unchlorinated drinking water (SPAdes)... ...
TAGTATCTGTCTGGGTCAGATGAAAATTCCTTTAGAATTTCTTTTTTATCCAACGAAGAGCATCTATTAGTCCGATATTAAGAATTGTCGATTAATAATACATTAAATACACTACATAATGCATTCTAATCATGTTTGAAAGAAAACCTGCATTAAGGGAAGGAGTTCATGTTTTCTCTACTAAAAAAAATGGAGAGTTCTATGATTTCATCTTTGGTGTGGTAACCGGTGTTGATGGAAGAAAAGTTGGCATTAACGGTGTAATTGTTAATCCGGTTGGTCTTAAAAACAAAATTTCTCAAGGTAAAACAGGTGTCAGATCTAATGAAATTCTTGAACATCCTACACCTGATAATGTTGTATTAGCTCTAGTTTACAGAGTTGAACATGAAAACTATGCTGAAGTAATAGATTTGGATAAGGACAAATGTGATTTAATTCCTCCAAAAGTTTATGCAATGTTGGATGGTTGGATTCGTGAATCTCTTCCAGAATTAATTAACAATGTGTTATCATTACCACCAAATTCTGAAAGAGATGATGCAAAACGTGTTTTAAAACATCGAATGGATACACTGGTGGACCAACATCTAAAAAGAACACTTTACTCTGTTTGTAGAAGTCTGAAAATACTAAACTAGAATTTCTGTTTTTGTAGGCGTAATTTCTGGCTCTGTAAAGTTTCAGGATCTTTTCCAAAATCAAAAATTCTGCAGTGTCGGCTCTTTTTTCAAAACAGGTGTTTTCTAAATGAACAACAAAATCCACATCTTTTAAAAAATCTTAAGTAATGCGTATCTATTAGAAATCAATCTGGCACGAATAATGATTGCAGATGATTCGGAATTAGTAAGGAATACCTTAAGGGATATGTTGGAGATAGGCAAGCATCAAGTAATATCAGAAGCAGTTGATGGTATTGATACGCTGGAAAAATTCAACTCTACAAAACCTGATGTGTTATTGCTTGACATAGCAATGCCAAAAAAAGACGGTATAGAAGCTCTAACTCAGATTATGAAAAATAATCCAGATGCTAAAGTTATCATGATTACTGCACACTACGACATGGAACTTATAGAAAATTGTATCAAAATTGGAGCTTTGGCATACATTTCAAAGCCGTTTAACATGGATGATATTTTACATTCAATCTCGTATGCATTTGAGGAAAAATAATCAAAAAATTCTATCGGAGATATTCTAAAACCGAGAATCCAAGATGTTATTCCAATGTAAAACATTGAAAAAATAAAATAAAACTTTGAAGAATTATTATCAAAGAAATTTAGCAACCGTTAGGTAACACCCCGAGAAAAAACCGAAGAGGTAACAGTACCTAATTTCTCCATAGTTTTATATTATGCCCTAAGAAAATCTCGATACAATGGAATATGTTTATGCTGCTTTACTTCTTCACAAGCTACAAAAAGAAGTTAATGAAGCCAACATCAGCTCAGTTGTTAAAGCATCTGGCGTTGCAGTGAATGATGCTCAAGTAAAAGCATTAGTTGCAGCTTTAGCTGATGTTAACATCGAAGAAGCAATCAAAGCCGTACCTGTAGCAGTAGCAGCAGCCGCTCCGGCAGCCGCAGCAGGTGAAGCAAAGAAAGAAGCACCAGTTGATACAAGTAAAAGTGAAGAAGCCGCAATGGAAGGTTTATCTTCTCTATTTGGATAAACGACTTTTTTCAATTTAATTTTGATTTTTATTTATATCAATGTTAATTAACAATTATTCATTTTTTATTTTAATTGGTTGATTTTTCAATTCCTGGTCAAGTTTTTATTTACATTCTAGATTTATTTGGTACGATGGCTTTTGCAGTAACTGGTGCGTTTAAGGCCATTGAGCATAAAACTGATGTTGTTGGAATTTTACTCTTGGCAACAATTACTGGAGTTGCGGGCGGTACAATTAGGAATGTTGTAATGGGCCAATTTCCAAACTCTCTTTCTGATCCTGCATATGTGATAATTACAGTACTTTCTGGCCTCTCAATTTTTTTCTTGTATTCACATCTCAAGAAACATTGGAATTTGTTTTTGAAATTTGATGCCATTGGATTGGGAGTTTTTACAATAATTGGTGCTACATTTGCTTATAATTTAGTTGGATTAAATTTTCTAGCAATAATGTTAGGAGGAATGCTTACTGCAGTAGGTGGTGGAATTCTTCGAGATGTTCTTGTTACTCAAGTTCCAATAGTTTTTGTCAAGGAATTTTATATTTCTGCAAGTTTTATTGGAATTACTATGTTTTACTTGACATTATATTTTGGAGGGGAATTATATTCTGCAACAATTTTGGGAATAACACTAACTACAACATTAAGATTAATTGCAATGAAATTCAATTGGAATCTTCCCAAAGCTAAAGGAAGTTTGGACTAAGAGGTAGCGTAATCTTTTGCTTTAGTTGAGAGAGCTTTGGCTTGACCATGAGCTTTTTGTAATATCTGTTCCTTAGTTTCATCCGTCATAAATCCTGATTCTACAGAAACTGAACGTGCAGATTGAGCTGCTTTACTAAGGATTTGGTTGATGTTATCTGCCGTAACATATGCTGCTTCAATAGATAGTGAAATTGCTTCTTGGTGGAATTGAGTGAACGCATTTCTTATTTTTGCAACATCTACAATCAACTCTTCTGCTGCATACTTTAAGCCCTCTTCCAATGCAGTATAGAGTGAAATTCCTGCCTCTACTGGTTTGATATCTAGCTTGCCAAGAAGTGCTGCTAATTTTTCATTAATTGCTTCTCCTTTCTTTACTGGAGTAGTATCTTTTTGAATCCAAATTGTACCTTGATCAATCTTTGTTGGGATTCCTGCCTCTTTGAATTCTGTAAGCATTGGTCCTGGTGCAATTCCTGTGTTTTTTGCTGGTACAACGATATCTACACTTGCAATATCTCCACCTCTTGCTGCCATCATAATTTTGTTTTTTGCCAATAACACATTTAGCTTAAATGGTGACATGTTGGTAAATATGAAAAGACATTGACCTGTAAGTTCTTCTGAAATTCCTTTAATCCCTGGAATGTTTAATTTTTCTAATGCTTTTTGTGCAATTCTATCTTTTACACATACAAATTCAACTTCACCTTTGAGTGCTTTTCGTAATGGAAGAATTTGTGATGCTCTAACTTTGTTTATTTTAACAAGTGCTATTACTTTGTATTTTTTTGGAATTTCTAGTAACTGTTGATACATCTGAGTTTTTCTTTTAGGATATATCGTTCTATTTTCATGCATGTTTCTTCTTGACCTCTTCGATTTGTTTAATTGGTTTACCCATTGTGGTTTTTATAATTATTCTTTTGAGATTCTTTTCTCCATTTGGCAATTTTTTTTCAACTGCGCTTAATACTGCATAAGCGTTAATTGACAAGTCTGTATTTTCCATTGACTCGTCTCCTATTTTGCATGACATAGCTAATGATGCTCTTGATCTAACTTTGATTGATGATCTAAATCTTTGTAAAAATGCTTCAATTGAAGCATTAAATGGAACTGGGGTTGGCATTTTTCCTCTTGGACCTAAAAGCTGTCCTAACACTTTACCTACTGCTGGCATGATTTGAGTATCTGCTAAAAAGAAATCATATTTGTTAATGAATTTTCTAGATGCTCTTTTGTTAGCTGAAAATTTATCTAATTCCTCTGATCCTAGAACTGCATCTGCTTTGGCTTCCTTTGCTTTTTGACCCATATCTCCAGTAGCCATAATGCATACTGTAGCAGGTGAACTGGTTTTCGGAAGTTGGACTATTTCATTAAGCGCAAAGCCTTTTTTCACATCAATATCTTTGAAAACAATTATCATTTCTACTGATTGTTTGAATTTCCTTTGCTTACTTCCTGCCTTAGCTTCCTTAATCATTTCTGCCAGCTTAGCCTCTGTAATCATTATGAAGATTTTCGAGAAAGCCTACTTAAAATCGTTTAGAGGCTACAAATTATGATTTTTATATTATTTTAAAAATTTACACTTTTTTAAGGAAATGTTTGTAATTTCAAAGTAAAATTCTGCTATAACTTACATTTATTAAATCACCAAGTCAATTTTTGAGAGCATTGCAGAAATTTGATGAACTTGACATGAAATTGCTTTTTGAACTAACCAAAGACGGCTCTATCTCTGTACCTGCACTGTCAAAAAAACTTGGGATTAATGCATCTGTTCTTTATAGCAGGATAAAACGATTAATAAAAAAAAAATTAATCAAAAAATTTACAGTAGTGATAGATGACTCTCTTTTGGGAATAGGTGTTAAGGCATCTGTTGGAATTAACAGGGATCCAAAACTTAAAGATAATATTCATAAAAAGATGATGGAAACTCCTGAAGTTATATCTATTTCTGAAGTGACTGGTAGGTTTGATATTATTGTCAAAGTTCATGCAAAAAATTTAGAGGCACTACATTCCATAGTTATAGAGAAAATAGGAAAAATTGATGGTATTATAAACACTGAAACTTTTGTCGAGTTACAAAAAACCGATAAAGATCCAGTTTATTCTATCTTGTAATTTATTTTAGTTTTGTATCCCATTTGCCTTCATTAATTTCGGCAGTGATTTCTTTTGGTGTTTTTCCCTCAACCTTGATTCCAAGTGATAAGCATGTTCCAATTACTGTTTTTACAACGGATTTTAATGAAGATGCGTAAGATTTCTCTAGTTTTGTATTTGCAACTTTAATAACAGAATCTATGGTTATATCTCCGACCCACGCTGTTCCTGGAGTTCCTGTTCCTTTTTGAACTCCTGCTTCTTTTAACAATAGTGCTGCTGCAGATGGAATTCCGATCTCTATCTCCCATTTTTTTGTATCAGGATAAACAGAAACTGTTACTGGAACTTTCATTCCTTCAAAGTCTTTTGTCTTTTCATTAATGGCCTTGATTATCTCCATGATGTTTACTCCTAATGGACCTAATGCTGGACCCAATGGTGGACCTGCTGAAGCAGCTCCGCCGGTTACAAGTGATGATACTTTTTGTGGTTCTACCATATTTATCAGCTTAATATGAAAAATTTAATCCTTCCTAAGACTCACTCGAGAGTTTTAGATAGTTGGCGTCGACAGTTACTGGTAATTGATAAGATGCATCTAATAGAACGACAGTTGCTTCTTCTTTGTCTACATCTATTCTGGTGATTGTTGCTTTCATTCCTTTGAATGGACCGCCTGTGATCTCAACTATGTTATCTACTGCTAATTGTGAAACTGTGGATTTCTTTATCAAATATCCTTCAATGTCTTTAAATTCTAATTCTCCTCTGAGTTGACCGCGAATATGTCTGACTCCTTCTACTGCCATGTATGCATCACTTGGATTTATTGCCTCGATTACAACATAGCCTTTTAGATTATCTACTAGTAATACTGACTGAATATTGATTTTATTGGCATTTGCCTTTGCTTCCAATAATCTCATGACTATTTTCTCTTGACCTCCTGTGGTTCTTATTGCAAAAAGATGTGATTTAATTTCTTCAGACAATTTTATTTCCCAAACGTAATTACCGAAAAGACAAAATGAATTGTAAATCCAATAGCGCCAACTCCTGCAATTCCTATTAATACCAATCTAAGATGCTGTTGATACTCGTCACGATCTGGCTTTTTAGCCATTTTCATAGTGTTAACCATATTTTTCAAAGTCTGCTTAGGGTTCATTGCTGGAAATTAATAAGGTGTCCTTATATCTCTTATCTCATGGAACTACTTGTAGCATACCGTGATGATCCTGCGGGTTACAACATGGCAAAATTTCTTTCTCAAGAAATGACGCAAAATGGTGAGATTTATCGAGGTAAGTACTATGACTTGCTAATAATCCAAACACCTGCAATTTCCGCTGATTGGTTAGAAGAAAAATATAATTATGATGGATTTATTTTTCTCTCAAAACATGCCGCCGAGTCTGGCGTTTTAGCTCTTACTTGCCATAGCACTGGTAATTTTTCAGAAGCCAAATTTGGAGGAAATGCCAGACAGGTAGCAATTCCTCATCCATATATTCAAAAAGAATATCTTCAAACACTATGGAAAAATAAATCACAGTTTTCAGATTTTCAAATTACAATCGAAGCTACACATCATGGACCTACGGCATTGACTAAACCTACCATCTTTATTGAAATTGGCACAACAGAAAAACAATGGACTGATGTTTCTTTGTGTAATTCCGTTGCTATTTTAGTACATGATGTAATGACTAAAAACATCATACCCTCTCCTATGGCGATTTGTTTTGGAGGTACACATTATCCTGAAAAATTTACCAATGAATTACTGAAAGGAACATTCGCACTTGGAACGGTTGTACCAAAACATGCACTTGATAATATTGATAAAAATTTATTTTTGCATATTTTGGAGCAAAATAAAATGGCAAAAACTGCTCTTTTGGATTGGGGAGGATTGGGTTCAAACAAACAAAAGTTAATTGATTTTTTAAATAACACCGATCTTGAGGTAATCAAACTTTGAATATAGATAAAAAAATTTATAAAAAATTACTTGAAGTGCCTAAAGGAAAAATAACCACCTATGGTGAATTGGCAAAAGCTGTTGGTTTGAAAAATGGACAAAGAGCAGTTGGTAAAATTATGAACAAGAATCCTTATCCTGTAATAATTCCATGTCACCGAGTTGTAAAATCTGATGGTAAAATTGGTGGATATGCATATGGTGAAGAGATTAAATCTGATATGTTGACTAGGGAAGGAATTGTAATTAAGAATGGTAAAATTTTGGATTTAGAAAATAAGATTTATAGATTCTAACTCTTTCTCTTGGAAATAATTTCTTCCATTAGTGTTCTTAGATGGGCTTTGTTTCTTACAGTGTTTCCACCTACTTTTTTGTAAAGTATCCAAAACTCTGGATTTGTTAAGTCTTTTCTATCTTTAGCGATTTTTAACAATCTTCTTAATGCGCGAACTTTGGCAACGTAAACCTCTTTCTTTCCAACTCTTGCACCTTTTGTGCCTTGTTTTGACCCCTGAGTTGTTCCTCTTTTATTTCTTTGAGCTTTTTTAGTATGTGCCCTTCCTTTTGAAGTTCCAACAATTGATTTTATTTTGATTTTTTTTGCTGTAATTAAACTACGAATATTTTCTCTGGTAATTGCATCAGCTACATCGTCTAGATGATCTGTATCAAATTTTACTCTATGAATTCCAACACCGGTAACTCGTGCTACCAGTCTTTTTTTAGCTTTAAGATTTACTACCACTTGCACTCACTCTCGCATTAAAAACTTTGAATTTACTTTCCATTGCTTTTACAATGATTTCTTTTCTTTTTCTAGTACCAACACCATGTCCAAATCGTACTCCATCTGTTTTTGGGTTTAGTTTTTCCAAGTCACTTACTGTATGAACTAGATTATCTGTATATCCTGAAGGGTGTAATCCTTTTGCCTCTTTTGGTCCACCATACCCTACTTTGACAAGTCCTGGACGACCTCTGCTTTTTTGTTTTCTTTGATGATGATCAATTCCTTTTGGTTTCCTCCAATTTGTTTCTAGTCTAACATAACGCCAGCTTTCTGGTCTGATAAAGTCCGGATTGTGTTCTTTAACTTCTTGTCTTTTAGCTAGCTTCTCTTTATTGATCGGCATCAGATTGACTCTTGAAATTTTAAATAAATACGTTCCTAGATGAAAAAAACTGTTTGATAGGAAAGAGATAATAAGGAAAATTAAGGCGGATCGAATCATCTCATGATTAAACCTGGGATTATTATGATGATTGTTGATGGAGTTTCCTATGATTGAAGTAGTTGGTCCTATTAAAACTGACAAATTTTTATCTCAAATACAAGATTTTGGATTAAATCCATCAAAAATACATCGTAATTTGAGCGTAGATGACCTAGTCCAAACTGCAGTTGCTCGAAATGAAGGTGTGATAAATTCCACTGGGTCTCTTTCTGTAAATACTGGAAAATATACTGGAAGATCTCCTGATGATAGATTCATCGTATATGATGATAAAACCCGTAACACAATTGATTGGGGAAAAATTAACCATCAATTCCAAAGTGAGAAATTTGAAAAAATTCTTGAAAAAATGAAACATTTTGTAGATGGAAAAGATCTTTTTGTATTTGATGGATTTGTAGGTGCAGACAAAGAAAATCAACTATCTATTAGAGTAATTAATGATCATGTTTGGCAAAGTCTTTTTGCAAGACAACTGTTCATAAGGCCATCAAAAGAAGAATTGGAGAATCACGAACCAGAATTCACTGTAATGTGTATTAATGATTTTGAAGCAATACCTAAAGTTGATGGTACCACATCAAATGTTTTCATATTGATTGATTTGACTAGAAAAATTGTTTTGATTGGAGGAACTCAATATGCGGGTGAGATGAAAAAATCTATGTTTGGAGTAATGAATTTTCTCTTACCTGACCGTGGTGTATTTCCAATGCATTGCTCTGCAAATATTGGAAAAAGTGGTGACACTGCTTTGTTTTTTGGATTATCTGGTACTGGAAAAACTACTCTTTCAGCTGATCCTAATAGAAGATTAATTGGTGATGATGAACATGGTTGGTCTAATAATGCAATATTTAATTTTGAAGGAGGATGTTATGCAAAATGTATTAATCTTAGCCAAGATGCAGAGCCTGAAATCTGGAATGCAATAAAACCTGGGGCTGTACTAGAAAATGTTGTGCTCAATAACAATATTCCTGATTATGACGATAACCGATTAACTGAAAATACTCGTGTTGCATATCCTCTGGATTACATTCCAGGTGCAGTAATTCCTAGTGTGGGTGGTCATCCAAAAGTAATTGTATTTCTAACTGCAGATGCATTAGGTGTTTTGCCTCCTGTATCTAGACTAACAAAAGAGGGCGCAATGTATCATTTCATGTCTGGTTACACTAGTAAATTAGCTGGAACCGAACGAGGAATCAAAGAACCAAAATCTGTATTTTCTGAATGTTTTGGAGCACCATTCATGCCTAGACCTGCATCTGTATATGCAAAGATACTTGGAGAAAAAATCAACAAGCACAATGCAGTTGTTTATCTTGTTAATACCGGATGGTCTGGTGGACCATATGGCGTTGGTACAAGAATCAAGATAAAATATAGCCGAGCAATGGTAACTGCTGCTCTTACTGGAGCGCTTGACATTGTAAAGTACCGCCATGATGATTTATTCAATCTGGATATACCAATTGATGTTCCTGGCATTCCATCTGAAATACTCGATCCAAAAAATACTTGGTCAGATAAAGCCTCATACGAACTTTCTGCAAAAAAATTAGCTCAAATGTTTGTTGAGAATTTTAAGAAATTTCAAAACGTTGCACCTGAAATACTAGGTGCAGGTCCTAAACTTCATTCGTAGCTGTTTTTCTTATTGCTACTACTCCCACAATTCCTGTGATTATGACAATTCCTAAAACTATTACTATTTGTTTTTCTGGAATATTCAATACTTCAAATTCGCTCTGAATATTATCATTTATTGAATTTACCTCGATAGTATTGTATGCATCAAAAGTTTTTCCATTAACTTTAATTTTTGCATAGATCCAATATTCTGCATTCTCGTTTACTCTTATTGACGCATCTTTTTCTGGAGTTGCTGTGACTGTTTCTGTTTTTCCATCTTTACTGTTTATTACTGAAATTTTTGCAAAACTCCATTGTTCTGGATGATAAATTGTAAAGTCAAGTTTCCCCTCTTTTTGATTTACAGAAATTGAACCTTCAGTATAATGTATTAAAAAAGGAATTGCATATTTTACCTCATTATGATTTATGATTATTCTTCCCTCATGTTCTCCATAATTTTGTCCAAGAATTTTTATTTTGATTAGTAGGTTATTTCCTTCTAAAACGTGTGTAAACTGTATGAATTCTGGTCCTTCAAATCTTACTTCTAAATTTTCTAGTGTTCCTTCTAAAAGTTTTAATTCTAATTGTTTTTGAGTGATTGGATTATCTGAAGATAAATTAATCACAAAGTTTGGTGGTGTGATGATTAATTTTGCTTGAAATGCCTTTGCAATATCTAGCCTACCTGAACCTGAATCACTTAATGAAAATTTTTGACCATAGGCATCAGAAATAGGCGCGGATGTAGTCATTAATAGTGATTTTATTTCATGATGATGCATGTTTGGATATTTTTCAAGTAATAATGCTACTGCTCCACTTACATGAGGTGCTGCAAAACTTGTACCGCTAGTGACGTTGTATCCTCCGTTGATTTGTGTTGTGTTGATGTATACACCTGGAGCTAGAATGTCTGGTTTTATGTAAAATGGTGAAACTGGCCCTCTTGAACTAAAATGTGCAACAAAATCTGGGTTATAAAAAAGATATAATATTGCTTTATTTTTTTCTTGAAGCGATTCTTTGATTTCTAATCCATCTTTTCTATCGATTGACACTACTGGAA
>Ga0209824_10002146_pt1 | contig 10439 bp, 9 predicted proteins | sample VDWuncwatermetaG_FD_184124 | JGI IMG/M metagenome (GOLD analysis project Ga0209824, IMG submission 184124) | Wastewater microbial communities from Netherlands to study Microbial Dark Matter (Phase II) - VDW unchlorinated drinking water (SPAdes)... ...
CGCTACAAAGATTCCCTTTGTAGCGTGCGAGTTTATCTCGCATGTATGACGTGCCAGACAAGTCCGCCAAGGCAAATCTGCCTAAGGCACGACAATACGCCCCTACGCCCTGTCCAAGACGTTGTCCAACCGGACATCCTGTTTATAGAAAAAGGGCGGTTGTGGATAGTAAAGGAGAAGAACGTCCAGGGCGCCCCGGACCTTATAATAGAAATTCTTTCTCCTTCGTTAAGGTACAGGGACAGGGTGCACAAGAAGAAACTTTACCGGAAATACGGGGTGAGGGAATACTGGATAGTAGACCCCCAGAAGAAGCAGATAGAACAGATGCGCCTGGAGGAAGGGGGATATAGGACAGTTGGACTCTATGGGCTGGAAGATACCCTGGAGCCGACCACGTTGAAGGGCCTGAAGGTGAGGTTGAAAGAGGTCTTTTAATTAGTTCCCAGGCCCACCACTATGTCTACCTCGTGCGGGGGGGCTTGCCCTTGTAGGGAGGTGCCTGGGTCCGTGGTGTGGGAGAGGTCTTTCTCTTACTCATGGGGTGGTCAGTAGCCGTCCGCCTGAGGCGGATTGGGAGTGGCCGCCACACCTGAGCATCTCCATGAAGCCCTCAAGGCGTGTCTTTAGCTGTCCGGAGGTAAAATTCTGGTCGTCCACGCAGTCCCCGTCCAGGTTCATAACTGGGATGCCCTCCAGGTTTAACTCCCGCTTTATCACAGGTACTGCGGCATTATTCCTGCGACAGCCCCAGTGGGAGAAGATTATCGCGCCATCTATATCGTATTTTTTTACCAGTGTCTTTAATACCGCTATCCTGCGGTCCAGGGGGCCGTTGTAGTGATTGGAGATAAGCTTCCTGGCGAGGCTTTCATAGGGTCTCTGCGGGTCAAGGGGTTCCCAATAGACGTAATTCGTCTCTTCAAAGGCTATCTTTATATCGCTGTCTGTCTCTATTGCCGTTGGGATTTCACACTTAAAATAGGGTTTCAGTTCTAGCCACAGGAGCCGTATCTTTTCCTCTGGGGAGGCACCACTCTTTTCTTTGGCAGATACCGTTTCTTTGAGCTCTGCGGCGAGCCTGGTATAAAATTCCTCTGAGCGGCGGGAGCCCTGGAGGACATGACTGGGGAGCATGAAGCCCAGTGCCTTTGTCCCGGGCAGGGGAGAGAAGGGGCTTGTCCTTATTTCATTTATCTCTAACATCTTCTCCCTTGTGCGGTTTGCCCTTTCAATGACCTCTCTAAGCCTTTGTGGGTCCATCCTTCGCCCCGCCACGGCCTCTAATTTCTTAGTAAATTCTTCCAACTGCGCAGAAAGGTAACGGACAGACTCTTTTGTAAGGTCGTAAGGCACGTCCAGCACCAGCGTCTCTTTGCCCGTAATCGTCTCGCCTATCCTTGACATCTTAATGTTGGAGTCGCAGAGGGTACTGGTAGCGGCATGGATGATGGGCCTGGGGATATAGCCCTTGAAGGCGAAACCCAGGGCGGAACGGTGGAAGGTGCACACGTCGGTAGGGATACCCTCGGCCTCTGCCTCGGCAAGCCCCTTGGGACTCTGACCCAACCCCGCAAAGAGGGCGGCGATTACCTCCAGACTGAGAGGTATCAGGCCCAGGGCGAAAAGGATTTCTGAGGGGACAAACAGGCTGGTCCATACCACCCGGTGTTCATTAGCATACGCCTCGTGAAAGAACTTGTAGCCTTCCTTCCGTAAGAAGTTAAGGCTGGCTATCTCTTTACCGATGCGGTTACCTACAAAGTAAGGCCCGAGGTGGCATAATTCTCGGAGAAAGAACCGGGCTAACCAGCCTTCAATGTCTTTCTTTAGTCCCTTTTTATGATTCATCTTAATTGAGAGAGGTCAAAAGGGAACCGCAGTTCTTTCCCCTTAGCGTCTGTTAAGACCAGGGTAACCTTGTCATTGTCCCCGATGCCTGTCATGGGGAAGCGGAAGAAACACAGGGCCCAGAACCTGGGTGATGCGGGATAACTCTTGGTATAGCTGGCCGAAGGGGGGAGACTTGTATGAGTGGTCCCACGTTTCTCATCTTTATATTCCAGTACCGCCTTGCAGTTAGGGGCAAAGTCTATTTCTTCCCCGTATAGGCCGCAACCGAAGCTGATTTGTCCCGACTTCTCTTCCAGTTCTTCTTGTATCTCATGTTCCGTAGGTTCACGGGACTTAAGGGCAGATTCCTTGGCCAGGATGATTAGACTTGCGTAGGGTGTGATTAATGTGGCCGACCCTACCCCATAACCAAGGTCTATCCTCCAGGCCTTCAAGAGTTCAGGGTGGGAGAGTTCTTTCCTGTGGGAACCGTAGTAGACGGCCTCTTTTATGTCCTTGTCCCCCAGTTTTAGCTGGACCCCTTCAGCCTGGGGGCTCAGGAGGGCGCAGAAAAGGATAATGTAAAGGAGTTCTCTCTTCATGGGGCAGGGTAGGAGTCTAGCATTTTGTTTTTGTCTTGTCAAATTTTTGTGGGGGAGTCATAGTCGGGGAAGAAAAAGGGCACGCCTCCGATGAGACGTGCCCTTGTGTTATGAAGTCTGTCGGGAAGGAGCGCAACTAATTCCAATCCCGAACATTAAGAAGACGAAACCATTGTGGCTTACTTCTTTGGGCTACCACAACCTTTACCCTTCTTCATGTCGTTGCCTCCTTTCCCACAAATATGTGTCTCACATTGAACTCCTTACAAAAGGTCTAAAAACACCTTATTTCTTTCCTTTACCCTTCTTCATCTTTGGTCACCTCCTTTCCTGATAAAGGTCAATCTTAAGGGGTTTCCCCCAAGAGTTCGCCGAAGGCAAAACTCCTCTACGGCGAACCTGCCAGAGGCACGACCAGGCAAGACAGCCTAAGGAGTATGCCTCTAGCAGGATCTAAAATCCTATCTTTCAAGACTCGTGTCCTTGTTACCTTCCTTTGCCCTTTTTCATCCTTATTGCCTCCACGCTTTTATTATCAAAGGTTGCCTCCCCTCCACTATTTACTAATAAAGCCAATACCCGCTGGCCTCGCTTTGTTTACTATAAGTTTTATGGTCCCAAGCGAGACCCCATTTACGTAGTGAGGGCCAGGTAGGGGCACGTTGCAACGTGCCCCTACATAAGGGGTTTTCGTTGGAGATATATTCTTATTCAGGTATCTGCCTGAGGCGGATTTGAAGTGCCAGAACGGGGGGTAGCTTAAAGGAGGTACTTCCTTGTGTAGGGTATTTAGTACCCTTGCGAGGATACCAACGGTAGGACTACTATTAGAACTTTCTTCGCCTGCGTCCACTTAATTGCCTTGATGAAGGCTAGTTCTTAACAGCCGAAACTGTTGTTTAACAGCATATATGTTTTTTAGTAAATGTCAAGAAAATTTTTTGGCTTACATTAAAAGTGCAAGAGACAAAAATACCAAAGCGGCCCCCAGGCAGTGGCGGGATATGTCTATAAGGACCGTATGGGTCTTTATGCCCACTATCTTTCTGTGTTCTTCAATGGCCTTACGAAAGATGTCCTTTAGCTCCTCCCCGGTGGCATCATGGATATATTTACCTCCGGTGAGTTGGGCTATTTCCGTGAGGAAGGAGGGGTCGGGGCGGGTCTCAATAATCTTTCCCTCCATGTCCCTTTCGTAACCCACCGTCTTGCCGCTACTGTCTTTATGGGGGATTCGGGAAAAAACGGAGGGGTCTCCAATGCCAATCATGTAAAGGGAGATGTGTTTCTTTTCTAAAAGGAGTCTTACGGCCTCGGCTACCTGGCTCCTCACGGCTATCTGTTCTTCCCCGTCGGTCAGGAGTATTAGCACCTTTTCGTTGGGTTTGTTACTGAAGACGTCCAGGGACAGGAGCAAGGCATTGCCGACGTTGGTCCCGTAGGGGACAAACCTGGTGTAGCTCTCGTTTATGAGGGAGAGCGTCCTCAGAAATATGCGTTCGTAGTCCTGGGTGAGGTAGGGCAGGAGGGAGAAGGCCTTCCCTGCAAAGACCACGACGCCCAGACGGTCCTCCTTGAGTTCACCCACGAGAGTGCTAATCTCCGCCTTTGCCCTTTGCAGGCGGTTAGGCTTGACGTCCTCAGCCAGCATACTCAGGGAGACGTCCAGGGCGAAGACTATCTCCAGGCCCTCTTTTTCGTACTGCTCCTCCTGGGTCAGCCATTGAGGCCCCAGGAGTACCAGTGCCAGTCCTGCCAGGGCTGCGCTTATGAAGAGCCCTCTAAGGACGTTTTGGGGTATCCCTGGGAACCTGCCCGCTTTCAACAGGAGTTCCAGCCGCCCGAAGCCCTTCATCCACAGCCTCTTCCTCCAGAGGCTGAAGAGGTAGAGGAGGAAGACCGCAAGGCTTAGAAGCCCCACCATCCAGAGGTATTCTTCGTGAAGGAAGACCAGCATTTACGACCTGGTTTTAAATGGTAGGGGCAGTCCGCCTCAGGCGGATGCCCCTACACGTTACCACCGCAGTTTCTGTTCACCGCTGTACTTGTATCGGTTCCCCCAGGGCATGAGCTTAAGGGCCTGGACCCTTTCCTCCCGCTCCTCTTTTTCGGGGCTGAAGAGGGTGGAGAATTGTTGCTGTCCCAGCCGCATCCTCTCCAGGTTCTTCTTGGCCTGGAAGTCGTTAGGGTCTATCTCTAAGGCCCTTGCGTAGCCCTGGGCGGCGTTGACAAAGTCCAACTCCTGGGCCAGGAGGTTGGCCTCGTTGTATAACGCCCTGGCCTTTAACAGGGGGTCGTGGGTGCGAGAGGCATTCTTGAAATGTCCCTGGGCTACCTTGTTATCTCCTAGAAAGGTATTGACTACTCCCAGATTGTACTCATGCAGGGCCACCTCCCTGGAAGCCCTGGGTAGTAGAGAGGAACTTGCCCTCTCCAGCTTCTCCAGGGCCAGATGGTACCGCCCCATCTGGACGTCCTCTTCCGCCGCATTGGTGAGGAGGTAACGGGTACGGAAGCCTAACCCGTAAACTACGAGGCTTATCGCAATTAATCCCACTACGCCTTTTGTTAGGTTCGTTAGATTCATTTTATGGCTTTTGCTGTGATTGTATTGTAAGTTGTAAATTTGAAATTTAAAATTTTCAATTTACATTTTACAATTACGCTTATGTTCCCCTAGGGTATCCTGACCCATACGTTCTCCACCACGACCATGCCCAAAAGAGAGACCAGCCCTAGCAGGGTGGGGTAAAAGTAGAGGTCTTTCTTTCTGGTAGTCTTTTCCAGAAAGAGTTTGTCCCTCTCTATGGCATCTACCTCCCTGTACAGCCCCTCCACCTCGCCGTATATGGTATCGGGAGAGAGGCTTGTCCAGATAGCCCTGGCATCTAATGCCTCGTATTGTTTCTTGAGTCCTTCCGCCCCTTCCACCTTGAGGTATCTCCCCCCTGTGGCAGTCACCCCGTTACGCAGGTCAGCTATCCTAGTGGCGGCCTGCTCTGGTTCTACGCCCGTCTCCGCCGAGGGCTCCACGGCCACTACGTATACCCTGACGCCCAGGCGGCTGGCCAGCTTCAGGGGTTTGGTGGGGTCTATGCCGACGTTATATATGCCGTCGGTGAAGAGCACTATTACACGGTTCTTTTTGATGCCTAGCCTCCTGGCCAGTCTGAGGGCATAGTCCCCCAGTTGCGGGGTTTTAAGACTGTCTCTGATTTTATTAATCTCAAACTCTTTGCCCATGTCTCCTTCCACTAGTGCCATGATAGAGGTAAAGAGCCCCTCCCCGATGGCCGTCTGGAAACCTGCCTGGGAGGCCTGTATCCTGTCCAGGGAGTTCTCCAGCAGGGTGTACTCCCTGGTGGGTAACACCACCAGGGCGGCGTCCGTACCGAAGATGGTTATGCCCGTAAGGTCGTTAGGGCGTCTCTTGATGAAGTCCTTTATCACACCCTTGACCATCTCAAGTGCATGGCCTGTCATACTGAAGGAGGTATCTACGGCCAGTATCATCTCCAGGCCCTGGGTGGTAAGCTCTGTCTCTTGGAGTTCAGATTGCGGGTGACATAACCCCAGGATGATGAAGGCGACCGCCATGAACCAGAAGAACCCCGGAAGCCTGACGAGCAATGCCTTAAACGGCGTTAGCCGTGGCAGCGCCCTTATGCTGGAATAACCCAGGTAACTCCTGCCGCTAAAGACCTTCAGGAGGAGATACAAGAAGGGTATAAGTAATAGTAACCAGGGGTTACCAAGGGTCACTTTAACACCTCAAGCTGTTTTAAGAGTCCTTCTATACCGTTAAATACCTCTTCCAGTCTGTTTTTCTCCAGACGCCCCCCAAAAATCATCCTGTCCAGGGTGTTGAGTACCTCTCCGGCACCCGGGGACAACTCCCTGGGTAAGACTTCAAGGAGTTGGGCGGTGGAGAGAGAAAGGGAACGTTCCCTGGGGAGCCCGGCAAGAGAGCCGAGGTAATACCTGAGGGCCTTATCCAGGCCCTCTATGTCTTGTCGCATCCCTTCAGGGGTGTCGCTGGCCCGTATAGCTGAGAGGAGGGAGCTTAACTGGCCGCGGGCTACCTCGGGGGTCTCTACGGGCCTTTCCTGGGCAGGGAAGAGGCCGTCTTTAACCCTCTGAAGCCCTACCTGACCGAAGAGGAAGAGGAGCATGGTAATCCCAAGGAGTATTGGTACATACCCATAGGCATAGAGTTCTGCCCTGCGGTAAGAGATTGGGCCCTTTACGCCCTCCAGTGGGACGTCCACCGTCTTTAGTAGCTTATTGATGATTATGGGTATCGGAGGGGTCCTTATCTCTTTGGTCTCTATGGTCCCCTTCTGGGTCTGGCCCGGTTTGTAGTAGTAAAGAGAAAGCCCTGGTATCTCGTACTTCTTTTCCCCTCCCAACTCGTATATGGAGAGGGCGTAATCTAAGGTGGTCTTTTGGAGGTGGGGGGTCTGGGTCTTTCGATAGCGTGAGCTTAGGAGGGTAAACGGCTCAAAGCTGGGCCTTTCAAGGTTTTTCAGGACTACTTCCGTATCTTTTTCGTGGAGGATGGTGAGGTTGTAATGGATTATATCCCCCGTCTCTACGACGTCCCTGTCTACGTGGGCCTGGGCTATTATGGGGACCTTTCTGACCACCACCGGTGAGGAGCTGGCCTTTCCCGTCCTCTTTTCCACCTCGTCGCTGTAGGAGATGGCAAAGGAGGGTGCTATGTATTCCCCTTCTTTTGCCCCCTCGGGCAGGGAAAGGAGGTACTGCACGACGCGGAAGTCCCGCTCGTTCTCGAATATCTGCCGCTCCCCTATTGTAACCTTCTCCACCTTGAATGGGGACATATCCGTCTTTTCCAGGTCTTCTAAGACCACGTTTATGCCCAGCCGCCAGATGACCTGGACGGTGAGGAGCAGGGTCTTGCCCGTGACTAACCTCTGGGTGCTGGGGTAGACCCATATCTCCACGGGCCTCTCAGTGGTGGGTACCTCTACGGCCGGTTTCTCCAGGCCAGGGACGCTGGGGCCGTATTGTCCAAGACCCTCCAGGGTGGGGAAAAGCAGGCAGCAGGCAGTAAGCAGTAGGCACCAGAATCTATTGTTTTTCTGCTTACTACTTACTGCATACTGCCTACTGCTTACTGTTGGTTGCCTCATCTCCTCGCCCTCCTGCGCCTAGCCCTCTGCTCAAAAAAGTTGGAGAGTTTTTCTGCCCAGACCTCTGGCCCCTCGTGGGTGCCGATAGTCAGGTAGTCCAGCCCAAGCCGTATAAAAAGTTCCATGGGGAAGAGGTCTCTCTGGAGGGGGGAGGCCAGGTCCAGAAAGGCCAGTTCACGGCTCTCCAGGTCCCTCACCGTAAGAAAACCCCTTAAGGGGGGCACGGTGGTCTCCCTCTCATCCCTGACGAGGATGGGGATTAGCTCATGCCTCTTGGAGAGGGCCGTAAGGGAGGGTTCATAGTTCCCCACGGCCAGGAAATCCGACAGGATGAAGGCCAGAGAGGGTGGGAGGGCAAGCCCGCCGAGGTAAGAAAAGGCGCTGTCCAGGTCGGTGAGGGGGCTCCTGGAGGGTTCTGTCTTTAATAGCTCTAGCACCTTAAGGGAATGCCGTTGGCCTAATTTAGGTGGGATGTATCTCTCTACACTATCAGTGAAGGTTATGAAACCTACAGGGTTCCCTGTCTCTCCCACAGCCGTTACCAGGAGGTCCAGTACCTCAAATAGTACGTCCTCCTTTACGGCACCGGAGCCAAATTTCTTGGAACCGCTCTTGTCAATGAGGAAGAGTACGGGAGTCCTCCGGTCAGGGAGTCTGACCCTGACGTGGAGCCGTCTGGTCCTGAGGGAGGTCTTCCAGTCTATGGAGCGGAGGTCGTCCCCGGCCTGGTATTCCCTTATCTCCTCCAGCTCCAGCCCACGGCTGGCCCTGACAGAACTAGGAAATACCCCCTCAAAGAGGTTGGCCACGAGCCTCCTTAGATGCAGTCGTATCTTCTTTCGGCTGTCCGTTCGTAGACTATCAACCATTGTCAGTAGCCAGTAGTCAGTAGCTAGTAGCCAGGATAGAGGCTAGTAGCCAGGGGAGAGGCATCCGCCTAAGGCGGACTGACCTGCCTTGTAAATGTCTTTCTCTGTCTGCTTTAATCTAATATAGGCACCGTATCCAGTACGGAGTTAATGACCTCATCGGGCTCTATCCCTCTGGCCTCGGCCTCATGGGTGAGTATTATCCTGTGACGGAGGACTGGGTAGGCCATCTTCTTGACGTGTTCCGGCATTACTATGTCCTCCCCCTGGAGGAAGGCATAGGCCCTGGCGGCCCTGGCCAGGGCAATACTGGCCCTGGGGGAGGCACCGTAGGCCACTAGCCCTTTTACGCGGCCGTTTCCACCTGAGCCTGCCCTTGAGCGGAGCGAAGGGGCGGATTCCGGCCTGGTGGCCCGTACTATACGTGTGGAGTAGCGTAGTATAGGGGATTCCTCCCGGAGGGGATAGCTGTCCACAATCGTGTGTCTCAGGGTGAGGAGTTCCCTGGGGGTGAAGGCCCTCTTCAACCTGGGCTCCTCGTCCAACACCTGCCTCTCCGTAATGCTCCTCTCCTCTGCATAAGAGGGGTAAGTAATCCTTAACTTGAGCATGAACCTATCCACCTCAGCCTCAGGGAGGAGGTAGGTTCCTGTCACCTCAATAGGGTTCTGGGTGGCCAGCACCAGGAAGAGTTTCTCAAGGGGGTAGGTGGTCCTGCCTATGGTTACCTGCCGTTCCTGCATCGCCTCAAGCAGGGCACTCTGCACCTTGGCAGGGGCGCGGTTTATCTCATCTGCGAGGAGGAGGTTGGTAAAGACAGGCCCCTTGTGGATAGTGGTCTTCATAGAGCCTGGCTCTAGCATCTCAAAGCCAATGATGTCCCCGGGGACGAGGTCGGGAGTGAACTGAATGCGGTGGAATTCGGCATCAATGACCCGGGCCAGGGTCTTCACGGTCATGGTCTTACCCAGGCCGGGGTAGCCCTCCAGGAGGATGTGCCCATCCGAGAGTAACCCCACCAGGATACCCTCAATAAGCTCGTGCTGGCCGACGATGACCTTCTCCACCTCGGCCTTGAGGGCCTGAATCTTGTCCTTTACCGTTGTCTTTGTCAAGACAGTCTTGTAAGGTCATCCGCCCGCCCAAAAGATGGCGGATTTTCAACCTGAGGCGGACCGTGCCTCTAAAGTCAAACGGTGCCCCAAAAGTTCTTCCCAGAATAAAGGGTATTATACGGCCTTTGGATTTTTCAACAAGCACAAAGTTAGGGAGTAGGGTGTAGGGGCGACCCGGTGGGTCGCCCAGTAGGGTGTAGCAATCTTTTTCTCTACTCCCTACCCCCTACCCCCTACCCCCTAGTTATGTATCGGTTTTCATTTGATTTGTTGGGCATTAAGGAATAAAATAATCCCAAAATCTCAGGGTCTATACAGGAAGACGGCAGCCCCCTCACTTTTTGTTGTTAGGCGGGGCTACCGCCCTGACGGAGGGTGTTAGGAAGATGCCAAATTTAACGCTGGATGAGGTACTGAAATGGGCTATAGAGCGGGAGGATAATGCCCATAAGGTCTATAGCAGTATCATCAACAAAATAGAGGACCCCGGTGCCAAGGCCATGATTTCCCAACTGGCAGAGGAGGAACTACGGCACAAGACGGCACTACAGGGGCTAGACCGTTCCAAGCTCAAGGACGTCCACCCTCAGAAGATACAAGACCTGAAGATAGCCGAATATCTTAAAAATAGGACACTTACGGAGGCCTCCAATCTTCAGGACGTCCTGGTATTTGCCATGAAGCAGGAGAAGGAGGCCCACGAGTTTTATACAAAGCTGGCCACGGTCATCCATGACCCCGAGGTGAAAAACCTCTTGGAACTCCTGGCCCAGGAAGAACTCAGACACAAAAGGGACGTAGAGGCCTTTTATGATGACGTCATATACCAGGAGGACTAGAGATAGGGAGTAGGGAGTAGGGAGT
>Ga0209824_10002147_pt1 | contig 10434 bp, 7 predicted proteins | sample VDWuncwatermetaG_FD_184124 | JGI IMG/M metagenome (GOLD analysis project Ga0209824, IMG submission 184124) | Wastewater microbial communities from Netherlands to study Microbial Dark Matter (Phase II) - VDW unchlorinated drinking water (SPAdes)... ...
GTGCGGGACTATCTCTTGAGCCTCAACTGGGACATGAAGCCCCCTGCCCCTCTGTTACCGCCGGAGATCGTCCGGAAGACACAAGAAAAGTACGCCGAGGCCTTGCGGCGGCTGACGGCGCCTCCTTCATAATTTTCAGCAAGAGTCGAGTTGGCTTCCCGACATCGCATCTTTTCCGCGCCCAATCCACCCGTTACAACGTCAGGTATGCTGAAGCGCACAGTCCCAAGCCGCACAGATAAGTCCCAAGGGCCCCCAGGAAACGGAGTGGTTCGGGTCTGTCAAGGCTCGGAGCTAGGATCAATCCAAGCGTGTGCAGGTAGCGGCTCGCAGTCGCGATCCCCATCATCCAGAGCGCCCAGGTAGAAGGTTCACGGGAGCCGACGAGGAGTATCAGCACCGCAAGCATGGGGGCATACTCCGTTGTGTTTCCGTGCGCGCGCACCCACTTGTACAGACGGTCAGTAGGATTTGGCGTATAGCCGAAGTTCACTCCGGTGCGCCCGCGCATCCAAGAGACAACAAAGCCGAGTCCGAATACGAGAGCGCCGAGCAACGCGGTACAGATGATAGCTATTGTCATGGAGACCTCCTAGTTAGCGAGTGCGCTGATGGTACAGTGACTTGCTAGGCGGCCTACCGGGGGCTACAGAATCCCCCACAACACTCCCAGCAGCAGCATTATGGCCAACGTAAGCCAGAAGAAAAGGTGCTCTTGCCAGGTTGTGTACTTCGGCCGTTGAAAAACGTTGTAGTGTCCGAGCTCGGTGAGCATATAGCCAAACACGCCGATGACCGCAAGAACGGTCGCTCTATAGGTTCCGAGGAGATCATCGTTCTGCGCGGCAAGGTGTCCGAGGGGCACTATGATGCCGAACACGACCAGAATAGCCATGCTGAACAGCAGAAGAATGAAGCCGAATTTAAAATGGCGCAGTTCCGGGGCGAACGTAAGTTCGCGGTTGAGCGCCCACCAGAAACCGGCGAAGAGGAATCCGAAAAACACAATTGCCGCTGTGATGTACACATCCGGATTCATAGCTTCCCTTTTCTCTCTCTCAACGCTCTCCAGACGCGCTCCGGGGTGAGAGGAAGATCTTTGATGCGGATGCCTTTGCCGCGGGCGAGGGCGTTGGTGATCGCAGGGGCGACGGAGACAAGTCCCCCCTCCCCCATCCCTCTTGCGCCGTGGGGGCCGGGACCGTCTTCGTTCTCGACCAAAACGGTATGAAATTCTTTGGGAACGTCAGAAAACCTGGGAACGCGGTAATCGACCAGGTTGGAATTGACGAGCTGGTCACCTTCATAGACCATCTGCTCGAACATCGTGTGGCCGATCCCCATCATGGCAGCGCCTTCCTCCTGGCCGACGCACCCCTTCGGATGGATCGCCTTGCCCACGTCCGCCACTGAGACATAGCGCTTGATAGCAACTTCTCCGGTCTCCTCGTCCACATCGAGCTCTGCGGTTCCCATACCGATCTCCCAGAAGACCGGCAGGGTGCCCGTGATCTCCGGCCCGACATCGCCATGACCGATCAGCTCGCCTCCGGAGCCGCCGAAACGTCGCTGCAGGGCTTCTTTAAAAGTGAGCCTCATCTCGCCGCAGATCATGGCGCCGTCAACTAGACGAATCTGGCTGGGTTTGGCATGAAAACTCTCCGCGCCGATCTTAAGAAGCTGTTGTTTGAGATCGCGCGCCGCCCGCAGAACCGCAGTGCCCATGAGCGTCGTGGAGCGGCTCGAACCCGTAGATGCGTCGTAAGGCGTGACCTTGGTGTCCGCCCCGCCGATCTGGATCGCGTCCAGCGGCAAGCTGAGCTCCTCGGCGATGATCTGGGAAAGGACTGTTCTTACTCCCTGCCCCATTTCCGTGCTGCCGGCAAAAACGGCCAGCAAGCCATCCGACTGAAAACGAACCATCGCAACGGAAATCGGCGTCGCGCCGGCATTGGTCGCGCCGCAGGCAAGCCCCATCACCGCGCCCTTTTTCTTCGAGCGCCTCTTCCACTGACTCGCCGAGACGAGCTTCTTGAGGCTTGAGGCGAGGTTCGCATCCATCCCGCGCAGCTTGGGACGAAGCTCCTCGCCCTTTTTGAGAAAATTCTTGAGTCTTAGCTCCGCCGGATCGATCCCCAGCCTGGAGGCGATGATATCCATCTGGGACTCGGAGGCGAAGATCGTCTGCGGCGCGCCGATGGCGCGAAAAGAGCCCGCCGAACCGGAATTCGTGTAAACCGCATAGGCATCGCTCCGGATGTGAGAAATCCTGTAAGGACCCAGGACCCTGGTGGCAGCGCGAATCGCGACCGCAGGACCGTTGTCTGCGTAGCCGCCTGTGTCGAGATAAATCTCCGCCTCACGCGCGACCAGAGTGCCGTCTCTCTTGACCCCGGTCTTCAATCTCACTCCGGCTCCATGCCGGCGGACGGTGAGCATGGATTCGGTAACCGAGTTGCAAATCCTGACCGGCCTCCTTGCCTTGCGCGCCAGGGCGACCACCAGCGGCTCGAATTTTGTATAAGACTTGCTGCCGAAGCCGCCGCCCAGGAAAGGGATAATTATTCTTACCTTGGCGGGGTGCAGGCCAAAGATCTTGGCGAGATCGCCTCGAACCTGAAAAGGATGCTGGGCCGAGGACCAGACCGTAATCCCCTCATCGTTGAAATCCGCGATGACAGAGTGGGGCTCCATGGCATAGTGGTAGACCATGGGAAAGGTGAAGGTATCTTCAAAGATCTCATCGGACTCGGCAAAGCCCTGTTCGACATTGCCCTTTTCCACATGCTCGTGGCTGCATATGTTATCGCTCAAATTCTCATGGATCAGCGGCGCTACTTTGCGCAGAGCACCATCCAGACCAACAGCCGCGGGCAGCTCCTCGTAACTGACCGATATCAGGGAGAGGGCCTCCTCGGCAGTCTCCTGATCCTCGGCCGCGACCGCAGCCACCGGCTCTCCTGCATAACGGACCTTTTTGATAGCGATGACCGGTCGCCCGCTATAATAGGGATCGACGTCGGAAATATCGGCCGCAGTGAGCACCGCGGCCACGCCGGGGAGCGCCTCGGCCTGCGAGGTATCGATACTTACGATGCGCGCGTGGGGATAAGGGCTGCGCAGTATTCTGCCGTAGAGCATTCCGGGGATCTTGAGATCCCCGGTGAATTTTGCCTTCCCCGTTACCTTCTCAATCCCGTCTACCCTGGGAACATTCTGGCCAACGAACTTAAATTCCTGCTTCGCCATTAACCTTCAATCACCTTCTTCCACTTGGCCCTGACTTTTTCCTTAAGTTCAGGGCTCGATTCGGCGACCGGCGGAAAATCTTTTATCCATTCAAAGGGACGGCAGGCATCGATGACGGCGCGGGAATTAAAGCCCTTCTTCCCAGGCTGCATTCTTGGATCGAGCGGGCCGCTCCAGCAGCGCCTGATGATCTCGATCGATTCGACCGGGTCGGAGCGCGTGGCCAGAGCCCACAGGACATCAAAGGTATTGGTGGGATCGATGTCTTCGTCCACCACGACCACGTAGCGGCCCAGATAGGCGCCGGCATGGACCTGAGAGGCGACGAGCATCGCCTGGCGCGCATGGCCCGGGTAGCGCTGCTTGATGGCAATGATATTGAGCAGTCTGCCCCCTCCCGCCTCATGGCACCACACCCCTTTCACGTCCGGTACTCCGGCCCTCTCGACCTGATCCCAGATCAAAGCGGATTTTACGAAACACTTCGCGAGGGAATAGTCCGAGGGCGGTCTTCCCGGCCTGGCGCAGCAAAGAATGGGGTTATTGCGGTGGTAGATATTCTCTACCCGCACCACCGGTTCCGGCCGGGTCGAGCTGGCGTAGTAACCGGTCCATTCGCCGAAAGGACCCTCGCTCTGAACATCCTTAGGATCCATAAATCCTTCGATAACGATCTCTGCCTGCGCAGGGAAAGGAAGCCCGGTCGCCTTGCCCTCGATGACTTCGATCGGCGCCCCCTTGAGGCCGCCGGCATAGTCGAACTCGGAGACACCGTAGTCGATCTCGTTCCCGGAGACCATAAATAGGATCGGGTCCTGGCCGACAGAGATGATGACCGGACATGGTTTCCCCTGATCGAAATATTTCTGGCGCTGGATGCGCCCGTGCTTTCCCGGGGAGATATAAAGACCCATGCTGTTCTCGTTATGGACCATCCCCCGGTAGGCGCCGAAGTTCACCCAACCCTCCTCGGGATCTCGCGTGATCACCAAGCAGGCTGTCCCGATAAAGCGTCCGCCGTCCAGCTCATGCATGAAAGGGACCGGAAATTTGAGCAAATTGACATCCTTGCCCGAAAGAACATTCTCCAAGACCGGCCCCTTATTGACCACCTTGTGCGGGATCGGCTTATGCGCCGCGAGCTTCTGGCGAAAGGCTCGTACCAGGTCCAGCCCGGAAAGTTCCATGGGCAGCCCGAGATTGAGGGCCATTCTCTTAAAGGAGGCGTTTTGAGCAAAGAGCGCGGTGTAGCCCTTGGGATAGCCCTTAATGTTATCGAACAAAACAGCCGGCACAGGCCCCTTGCTCTCGCGAGCCACCAGTTCGGCGAGGGTCCCCATCTCCAGATTCCAATCCGCTCCGTCGATCTTCTTGAGCTCCCCCATGCCGTCAACAATCTCAATCCACTCGCGCAGGTCACTGTAAGTCGGGGTCCTCCCGGCCTTAATTTCCTCTTCAGCAATTTTTTTCGCTTCTAACGCAGTCATTGGATTTCTCCTCCCTCAATTTAGTTACTCGTTACTGGTTATTCGTGTACTCGTATATTCATGAGACCATCATTCGATTAACTGTTAACGAATAACAATTAACCAAATCAATCTCCCAACATCGACTCGCCCATCCCCTCGATATCTTCCGCGGGGAGCCCGTTACAACTCTGCGGATCGAGATGGAGGTAGACTTTCTCCCCGGGGCTCACGTTAAGAAAAGGATGGGTGTGGACCGCCAACAACATGTCGCCGACAGCGATCTGACAGTGGTAGGCATCTCCCATAAAAATCGCCTCCTTCACCGTCCCCTCCACTACGTTCTCAAGCCCCTGCGGCTTTTCCTTATGCACCGGGATGTGCTCTGGACGAATCGATATCACTGCGGCTTGGTTTTTCTGGAGGCCCGTAGCAGGGACAAAAGATAAGACTCCTTTCTTGGTTTCCATCCGTCCCGGCTTGGAATCCCCTCCCAACTCAAGTACTCGTCCCTCGATCAGATTGGTGAGACCCAAGAAGGTCGCAGTAAACTTTCTCTTCGGCCGGGAATAGAGCTGGTGCGGCGTGCCCACTTCGATCAGTTTCCCCGAGTGCATCACGGCGATCTGATCGGAAATAGCGAGCGCTTCGGCCTGGTCGTGGGTGACAAAAATAGTCGTGATGTTGACCCGTCGCTGGAGCGCCTTGATCTCAAACCTCATTTGCACTCTCAGCTTCGCGTCCAGGTTGCTCAAGGGCTCGTCCAGAAGCATGACCTTGGGCTCGTTCACCAGGGCCCGGGCAAAAGCGACCCGCTGCTGCTGGCCACCGGAGAGTTTTGGCGCCGGCCGGTCTTCCAAACCGTGCAGCCCGACGACTTTTAATACATCCTCTACTCTTTTTCTAATTTCGCTCTTGGGACGCCGTTGGATGGTCAGCGGATATGCGACGTTCTCGAAGACGGTCATATGCGGCCAAATGGCGTAGGACTGAAAGACCATTCCAATAGGACGCTTGTTGGTCGGGATATAAACCCTCTCCCCGGAGGCAAAGACTGCCTTGCCGTCGATGCTGATCTTCCCCCCGTCCGGCCTTTCAAGTCCGGCGACGCATCTGAGAGTCGTGGTCTTGCCACATCCACTCGGTCCCAAAAACGTATAAAGGGAGCCTTCCGGGATATCCAGCGAGATGCCCTTCAGGACGTGCACCCTATCTTTTTCCTCCCCAAAGTATTTCTCCAGGGACTCAATTTGAACCATGAACTTCTTTTCTGCCATCACGCCTCCCTTTTTGGAAGAAGATAGAGGATAGAGGCTAGACGATCGATTCTCGATCCTCCATTCTCGATCCTCGTCCCCTTTTAATCCGCGATCCCTATCCTGGCCCCCAGTTTCCGCGCAACGGTAGCCATAGCAACTAACAAAAGCACCATCAAGACTCCGAGGGCACACACATAAGTATATTGACCTCCTTCCCACAGGTCAAAGGCCATAATGGAAAGAACGGTGCTGTTATAGGAGTAGAGCAAAATGGAGGTGGAAAGCTCTCTTAATGCGATGATGCTTACGTAGATCCAGCCAGCCACAAACCCGGGCATAAGCAGGGGTAGAAGAACTTTCCTGAAGGTTTGAAACCAAGTACCGCCGCTTGCCAGAGAGGCCTCCTCAAGTTCCTTATTGATCTGAATCATTGAGGCCGAGGCGGCGCGAATGCCATAAGGCATGAACTTCGTGATATAGGCAAGCAACAAGACCCAGATCGTCCCATAGATGGGGATCGGCAGGGTAAGATAAACCCAGATCAGGCTGACGCCCAGGACGATGCCGGGCATGGCGATAGGAATAAAGGCCATGTTGTCGAGAAATATCCGCCCACGGATCCTCGACTTCACCGTGATCCAAGCGATCACCGAGGTAAGAAGCATGACGAGGGTAGCCGAACCGATGGACAGGTAGAAGCTGTTTTTAAAAGCCGTCACCGCAAGCGGGTAGTTCAGGATGTACTTGTAATTGGAGAGGGTCAGTTTTTCCACAAGCTCCCATGAAGGAACACCATAGTAGGGGATAAAAGAGGACCAGAGCAGCACAAAGACGGGAAAAATCACGGCTAACAAGAATATCAGGAAGGCGCTGCCGCAGGTCGCATATTTCCAAGCTCCGAGGTCGATGACGCGCGGGCGATAGCCCTTTCCCGTCACCGTCGCGTATCTCTCCTCTTTGCGGGTGAGCCTCTGGTAGAGCAAAACCCCGGCAGTGCTTATGGCCAGCAGGGTCACTGCATAGGCTCCGGCTAAGCCAAAATCGGAAGGGAATTGATGGATAGCAAGAAAGATCTTGGTGGTAAAGACGGATATCCTCGCAGGAACGCCTACCAGGGCCGGGACCTCAAAGGCCTCGATCCCGCGCACGAACATAATGAGCAGGGCGCCAAACATGGCGGGACGCATCAGCGGGAGCGTGATGCGCCTGAAGGTCGTAAAGGTGCTGGACCCGGCGCTTAGGGAGGCCTCTTCCAGGGAGGTGTCCATGTTACGGAAGGCCGCCGACATCAGCAAAAAGACCAGCGGATAGAGGTGAATCGCCTCAGCCCATATCATCCCCAACATGGAATAGATATTAAAAGGGGCCGACTCCAAACCAAGAAGTTCCTTAATCACCAAATTGATGAGACCGATCTTGGGGCTGAGAAGGAGGATCCACGCGATGGTGCTGAGAATACCAGGGATAATAAAAGGAATGAGGGCCATCACCACAAAGAGCTTCTTCAAAGGGGTATTGGTCCGCTCGCTGATCCAGGCCAGATAGGTGCCAATCAGAAAACTGACGAGGCAGGTGCCTACGGCATATTTAATGGAGTTCCAGAAGAGGAGATAAAACTCCCGATCGAAGTAGGCCTTGACGTAGTTTTGAATGGTATAGGTGGCCCCCGGCTCCCCTATGGGAGCGCTGCGAATGCTCCCGTAGAGGAGCATGATCAGAGGGACTCCCGCGAGATAAAAAACGAGGAGAGAGCACCCGAAAAGAATCAGGGTCTCGGAATTGAAGAACCTGCCCGCCATCTTTTCTCCGGGGCCTGTTCGCTAGGCATCGATGTTATAGATCACCTGATCCGCGACCATGGTCTTGCGGACTTCCTCTTCAATCTGGTTCCACAGGGAATCTTCGTAGTCCAGAAATCTCTTGTCCCGTTTCACCGCCAGGGGCCGGGGTCTGGGGATGTCTATTTTCAAAACCTCTTTGACTCTTCCAGGCCGTGAGCCAAAGATAATAACGCGGTCGGCTAGATAGATCGCCTCGTTGATCTGGTGCGTGATGAAGATAACCGTTTTTTTGGCCTCGGTCCAGATACGGAGCAGCTCCAGCTGCATGATTTCCCTGGTCTGGGCATCGAGCGAGGCAAACGGCTCATCCATAATCAGGATCTGCGGGTCCACGGTGAGCGCCCTGGCCAGGTTACATCTCTGCTGCATACCGCCGGACAACTCATGCGGATAATGGTCTTCGAATCCGGAGAGCCCCACCAGTTTGATGAATTTGAGCGCCCTTTCCTTCTCCGCTCGACCGTCTAGTCCCCGGCATTCCAGTCCAAATAGAACGTTCTTCAACACCGTCCGCCAGGGCATAAGACACGGGTCCTGAAACACCATCGCCCTGTCCATCCCCGGCCCTGTGACCTCCTTCCCGTCGAGCAGAATTTTGCCCCCGGTCTGCTTGAGCAATCCATCAGCGATATTTATAAAGGTGGTCTTGCCGCAGCCGCTCGGACCGACGATGGTAACAAACTCGCCCTCCTCTACAGCGAGGTTGACGTTGTCGAGGGCCAAGAGCCTTCCGCCGGTTCTGGGCTGGTAGTACTCCATCCGGAGCCCGACTGCCTGTAATTTTGATTGTGCCATTGATTCCTCCTGAATAAAATTTTCTTTTCTATAAGCCTCTCGGAAAAACTTGTTGGCCGGTCGTTAAATCCTTTCCCCCTCTGCAAGATTTATTCATGTTTCTTGACAAGGGGAAGATGATCGGATATTTCTTTCGAATCGGGGTTTTATACGTAATAAAGTAAGAATGCAAGAGGCAAAGGGGCGGCGGGAAACTCCCCACACCTACCACCGGCCTTCGTTTTCTTAAAAACCTTAAGGAGGACAAATGAGCGCAGATCTAGTTATTAAAAACGGATGGGTAGTGACACCCGAGGAAACCATTAGGGGCGGTGTCGCGATCAAGGACGAAAAATTCGTCGCCATTGGGACCGACGATAGCCTGCCCGGGGGCAAGGAAGAGATCGACGCCAAAGGGAAGCATATCTTGCCCGGCATCATCGACGGCCATGTCCATTTCAGGGAGCCGGGAATAAGCCATAAAGAGGACTTTACGACCGGCTCCACCGCCGCGGTGTGCGGCGGAGTCACAATGGTGATGGACATGCCCAATGTGGTGCCTCCTACGGCGGATGCGGAAAAGGTGAGAGAGAAAATTAAAATCGCTGAGGGAAAGTTTCTCACCGACTATGCCTTTTTCGCGGTGGTGGTTCAGACCAACACCGACCAGATCCTCCCCATGGCGGAGGCAGGCGTCATCGGCTACAAGATCTTCTTCGGAGAGACCATTGGCAATCTCCCCTTCCCCGACGACGGGATGTGCCTCGAGGCCTTCAGCTTTATCTCTCAATCGAAGCTGCCTCTCGGCATCCACGCAGAAAACCGCCAGATCATGAGCTATTACACCAACAAACTGAAGGCCGAAGGCAAGAACGATCCGGTCTACTGGGAGTCCTCCCGCCCGGACATCTGTGAGGCGGAGTCCGTGGCCCATGCCCTGTTTTTTGCCGAGACATTTAAGACCAAGCTCCATGTGTACCATACGAGTTCCAAGCAGGCCGCCTGGATGGTGCGGGATGCCAAGGCGCGAGGTTTAAGGGTAACCGCCGAAACCGGACCGCATTATCTCCTGCGGGAACCTAAGGATATGGAAAAGGTAGGACCGCTCCTCAAGATGAATCCCCCGGTGCGCAGCCGCGACCACGGGGAGGTCCTATGGGACGGTCTCCTCAAAGGTTATATCGATATGATCGCCACAGATCACTCCCCCCATACCCTGGAGGAAAAAGGGTCGGACCTATATGGAAAGATGACCAAGCCGGCCATCTGGGACTGCATCTCCGGCTTCTGCGGCGTGGAAACAGCGGTGCCAGTGATCCTGACCGAAGTCAACAAGGGACGCTTGACCCTGAACCAGTACGTCAGGGTCACGTCGGAAAACCCCGCCAAGGTCTGGCAGATCTACCCTCAAAAGGGGGCCATCCGGGTCGGCTCAGACGGGGACGTGACAATCGTGGACATGGATAAGGAAGGGGTTATCGACGTCAACAAACTCCACAGCAAGAATAAGCCCAGCCCGTGGCATGGTTGGAAAGTAAAGGGAATGCCCGTGTGCACGATCGTGCGCGGCCATATCCAGATGCGCGATGGGGAAGTCGTGGGGAAACCCGTCGGCAAGCATGTACGACCGAATCCACAATGATGCACGAGGATAGAGGATCGATGATGGAGAATCGCGTATTGAAGATTGCTATCTTCTATCCTCAATTTTCGATCCTCGGAGTCTTTAGATGAAGCGTCCTGAACCCCTGGAAATCTTCCAGCCGACCTCGATCAAAGAAGCCGGCACAATTCTAAAAGAGAACGGTCCCGGCGGACGTTTCCTCGCAGGAGGGACGGACCTCG
>Ga0209824_10002148_pt1 | contig 10431 bp, 7 predicted proteins | sample VDWuncwatermetaG_FD_184124 | JGI IMG/M metagenome (GOLD analysis project Ga0209824, IMG submission 184124) | Wastewater microbial communities from Netherlands to study Microbial Dark Matter (Phase II) - VDW unchlorinated drinking water (SPAdes)... ...
GCCCGACGATGTCGCGCGCGCGAGCTGGAGCACGCCGTCGATCGGGCCGTGGTTGTAGCGGCAGCAGGCGTACGGCTTGATCGAGACCGACATCAGCGCCCAGCCGCCGTCGCCGGCCAGGCGCTCCCGATAGGGCTCGTCGCTGAAGGCGCGCAACGCTCCGAGCTCGCCCTCGATCGCGGTCGCCGGTCCGCGGAAGCCGGACGCGGCGAGCTCGGCCGCGACGATCCCGGCGTGCCCGGCCCAGCCGGGGTTGAGGCGCTTCGTCCACGAGCCGTCGGAGAGGTACTCGAGCGACCCGCTCGCCATCGTTCCGGCGACGCCGAACGCGGATGCCATCGCGTTCGCGTCGAGCCCCAGGAGGCGCGCGGCAGCGGCCGCCGCGCCGAACGCGCCCGCGACGCCGGTCGGGTGGAAGCCGCGGCGGTAGGCGGACGCGGGGTTCAGCGCATTGCCGACGCGCATCGTCGCCTCGTAACCCGCGACGACGGCTTCGAGGAACGCCGCGCCGGACGTGCCGCGCTCCTCCGCCAGCGCGAGGGCGGCCGGGATCACCGCGACGCCAGGATGGAGCGACGACTCCGTGGTCACGTCGTCGAGCTCGATCGAATGGCCCGCCGTCCCGTTCGCGAGAGCGGCCCACGCCGCGCCCACGCCGCGCGGATGGCCGATCACGCTCGCGTTGCCGCCGCCGCCGAGGCGCACCACTGCGTCGCGCGCCGCGGCGGCCGATGCCTCCTGGCTGCCGCGGATCGCGACGCCGAGCAGATCGAGCACGAGCTCCGTGGTGCGCTCCCGGGCGTCAGTCGGGAGATCGGCCCAGCGCACGCCGGTGCAGCGCGCCGCCAGCGCAGCGGTCGTCGCGTCAGATCGCGTGCCGATGGCGGTCACTTCACCACCTCCGCCTTCGGCTCCGGCTTTCTGGGCTCGCTTCGCATCGCCCATCAGTGACCCTCCGCTCCGCTCCGGGCTTTCTGGAGCGGCATCCGCCGCTCCATCAGTAGGACTTCGGCAGGCCGAGCACGTGCTGCGCGATGTAGGCGAGCACGAGGTTGTTGTTGATCGGCGCGACGCGGTAGAGCCGCGTCTCGCGGAACTTGCGCTCGACGTCGTACTCGGTCGCGAAGCCGAACCCGCCGTGCGTGTCGAGGCAGATGTTCGCCGCGTCCCACGAGGCTTCGGACGCGAGGTACTTCGCCATGTTCGCCTCGGGCCCGCAGGGCTTCCCGTCGTCGAAGAGCGATGCCGCCTTCCAGCGCATGAGATCCGCGGATTCGGTCAGGGCATGTGCGCGGGCGAGCGGGAGCTGCACGCCCTGGTTCTGCCCGATCGGGCGGCCGAACACGACGCGCTCGCTCGCGTATCGCGCTGCGCGCTCGATGAACCACCGCGCATCGCCGATGCACTCCGCCGAGATGAGCACGCGCTCCGCGTTCCAGCCGTCGATGATGTAGCGGAAGCCCATGCCCTCCTCTCCGATGCGGTCTTTCGCCGGGACGCGTAGGTCGCGGATGAAGAGCTGGTTCGTCGAGTGATTGACCATCGTGTCGATGGGACGCGCCTCGATCGCGCCCTTCGCATCGCGGAGGTCCACGAGGAACACCGAGAGCCCGCGCGTCTTGTCCTCCAGCTCGTCGTACGGGGTCGTTCGAGCGAGCAGCAGCATGAGGTCGGACTGGAAGAAGCGGCTCGTCCAGATCTTCTGCCCGTTCACGCGATACGCGTCGCCCTCGCGGACCGCCGTCGTCTGGATACGCGTCGTGTCGGAGCCCGCGTTCGGCTCGGTGACGCCGAAGGCCTGCAGCCGCAGCTCGCCCGAGGCGATCTTCGGCAGGTACGCCGCCTTCTGCTCGTCTGAGCCGTGACGGAGCAGCGTGCCCATGATGTACATCTGAGCGTGGCAGGCGGCGGCGTTGCCGCCCTGATGGTGGATCTCCTCGAGGATGACGCTGGCGGCGCCGACACCAAGACCGGCCCCGCCGTAGCGCTCGGGGATGAGCGCCGCCAGCCAGCCGGCCTTCGTGAGCCCGGCCACGAACTCGCTTGGATAGGCGCGTTCGTGGTCGATCCGGCGCCAGTACTCGTCGGGGAAGTGCCCGCAGATGTCCGCCACCGCGCGGCGGATGGTGTCGTGGGCTTCCCGAACGCTGAGATCCACCGCCCCGCATCCTAGACTCGCGCGCGGAGGGTCGAGATGAAGGGTCGCCGTCTGCTCGCGTTCCCCGCCGCGATCGCGCTGCTGCTGTCCGCGTGCGGCGGGCAGAGCACGACGCCGACCGCAAGCGCCGCGCCCGGTGGAGCCGCCGCGCCGACGGCGACGCCGAAGCCCGTCGCGATCTCGGTCGGCTACGCGTCGCTGAGCGGCACGCAGGCCGCCGCGTGGGTGGCGAAGGAGCGCGGCATCTACGCGAAATACGGGCTCGACGTGACGCTCCTCTCGATCGCCGGCGGCTCCAGCCCGACCGGGGCGCTCCTCGCCGACCAGATCCAGGGGCTGCAGATCTCGGTGGAGGCGATCAGCGCGACGCTCGAGGGCGGCGACGTCGTCTACGTCGCCGCGCCGCTGTCCTCGCCGCTCTTCTGGTTCGTCGTCGGACCTGGTATCACGAGCGCCGCCGACCTGCGGGGCAAGACCGTCGCGATGACGACGATCGGCAGCGCGACGTACTTCGCCGACGTGCTCGCGCTGCAGAAGCTCGGGCTCGATCCGAAGAAGGACGTCTCGCTCATCTCGGTCAACAACGTCCCCGCGATCCTCGCGGCCATCCAGTCGGGCCAGGTCGCCGCGGGCGCGCTCTCGATGCCGACGTACTCGCAGGCGAAGAAGCTCGGGCTGAAGTCGCTGGTGAACGTCGCCGAGCTCGGCTTCCAGTACCCCTCGTCGTGGCTGACGGTTCGCAAGAGCTACCTCGCGGCGCATCGCGCCGAGGTGGCCGCGATGGTGAAGTCCACCGCGGAGGCGATCGCCTTCGAGCTGCAGAACCCGAAGGAGACGATGGAGATCATCGGCAAGTACACGCAGACGACGGATCAGGCACTCCTGCAGGAGACCTACGACACGCTCGTGCCCTACCTCAACAAGGTCCCGCTGCCGAAGGCGGAGCAGGTCGCCGCCGCGCTCACGCTCCTCGAGATCACCACGCCCAAGGCGAAGGGCGCCGACCCTAAGCAGTTCATCGACACGAGCTTCGTCGAGGAGCTGCAGAAGAGCGGCTTCATCGACGCGCTGTACAAGAAGTGACCGCGGACGTCCGCACCGTCACGACGCCCTGGAAGAAGCCGCTCCCGAGCATCGACGGCGACAACGAGGCGTTCTGGGACGGGCTCCGCCGCCACGAGCTGCTGCTCTGGCGCTGCAAGCGCTGCGATGCGTGGTACTGGCCGAAGGCCTACTGCCGGAACCACCCGAACGAACCGTTCATGGGGAACCTCGAGTGGACGCCGAGCAGCGGGCGGGGAAAGGTCTTCGCGTTCAACGTGCACCACATCGCGTTCCACCCCGGCTTCGCGGAGGACATCCCGTACGTCTACACGCTCGTCGAGCTCGAGGAGGGGCCGCTCATCTCGAGCACGCTCGTGGACATCGACCCCAAGAGCGTGAAGGTCGGCCTGCCGGTGGAGATCGTGTACGAGGACCACCCCGGCGAGGCCTTCACCATCCCGCGCTTCAAGCCGGCGAAATAGGGGAGTGACGCAGGTGCGGATCGAGCGCGTCGACCTGATCGAGATCCGGATGCCGAAGGCGGATCCGGAGTGGCGCTTCGCGCTCGGCGGCAAGCCGGAGAACCACGGCTTCGTGCTGCGACTCGTCAGCGACGACGGCGTTGAGGGACTGGGCTACTGCGCCGACGCGTTCCACTACGGCGTCTCGTTCGGCGGGCTGCGCGGCGCGCTTGAGGCGTTCATTCCGCGCCTCGAAGGGCGCGACCCCTTCGACCTCGAGGCGATCATGGGCGATCTCGACGCCGCGCTCTACGGGAATCTCCAGGCGAAGGGCGCCGTCGACGTCGCGCTCCACGACCTGACGGCGCGCTCTCTCGGCGTGCCCGTGCACGCGCTCCTCGGCGGCCTGGTGCGCGAGACGATCTCGGTCATCCGGATCGTCGCGCTCAAAGAGCCTGCGCAGATGGCCGACGCCGCGCAAACGCTCGTCGACGACGGCTACCGCCACCTCAAGATCAAGGTCGGCGGTGAGCTCCGCAAGGACGTCGCGCGCGTGCGCGCCATCCGCGAGCGCGTTGGAGGCGACATCCATTTCACGATCGACGCGAACCAGAGCTACTCGCCGAAGGAGGCGATCCGCGCCATCCGGGCGCTCGAGGAGCTCGGCATCGACATCGTCGAGCAGCCGGTGCGCGCGGACGACTTCGACGGGCTCGCGCAGGTGAGCCGCGCGGTCGAGACCGTGATCGAGGCCGACGAATCTGCGAAGAGCCTGCCCGACGTGTTCCGCCTGGTTCAGATGCGGGCGGTCGACAGCATCAGCATCAAGCTCATGAAGCTCGGCGGCATCCGGCCGGCCAAGGCCGCCGCCGCGATATGCAAGGCCGCGAACGTGCGCTGCCGCGTCGGCGCGGCGGTCGGCAGCCGGATCGTGAACGCGGCGTGCATGCACTTCATCGCGTCGACCCCGAACATCGACTACGCCTGCGAGGTCGGCGAGTTCTCGCGACTGCTGAACGATCCGGCGACCGGGCTCGAGGTCGAGCGCGGCACGCTGCGCGTGCCGAGCGGCCCCGGGCTCGGCGTCGCGCTCCGTCAGCCGGCGCTGGCCGAGGCCTGAGCGTGGCTGACCACAAGTACGCGGTCGTCGGTCTGGGCGTGGTCGCCGGTCCGCAGCCGGACCGGACCGTGCGCGTGCTGGAGGCCGAGGCCGCGCGGCTCGCGATCGAGGACGCGGGGCTCGAGCCCAAGGACATCCACGGCGCGGTCGCGATGCGCCGCGGCGCCGGTGGCGGCGACCGCGCGTCGTTCGCCGACGCGTTTCCGCGCATGCTCGGTCTGCCGGTGCGGTTCTTCTACTCGATCATCCGCGGCGGCTCGCAGGCGGGACTGGGGATCGGGACCGCGTTGTCATTCCTCGACCGTGGGATCGCCGATTACATCGTGCTCTCGGGCGCGGTCACCGACTGGTCGAACGTGCAGCGCGGTCGCGAGCAGGGCATTCGAGGTATGCAGCACCACGAGCGCGAGGGGTACTGGGGCCGCGCCGTGGGCGACCTGCGCGCGCCGAGCCACCACAGCTGGATGGCCTCGCGGCACATGGCGGTCTACGGCACGACGAGCCGGCAGCTCGGCGCGATCGCGGTGCAGACGCGCGCGTGGGCGAACCTCAACCCCGAGGCGAAGATGTTCGGGCGGCCGATGACGATCGAGGACCACCAGGCATCTCCGCTTGTCGTCGAGCCGTACCACCTCTTCGACATCTGCCTGCTCTCCGACGGAGCGGTCGCGTTCGTCATCACCACCGCGGAGCACGTGCGCAGCACGAAGCGCAAGCCGGTATGGATCCTCGGCGTCGGCTTCGGCGAGGTCATGGACGAGCTGTGGTGGAAGAAGGAGAACTTCACGAGCATGGCGGTGAAGACCGCGAAGGAGCAGGCGTTCGGCCAGGCCGGCATCACGTTGAAGGACATCGATGCCGCGCAGATGTACGACTGCTTCACCACCGAGGTGCTCTTCCAGCTCGAGGGCTACGGCTACTGCGGCAAGGGCGAGGGTGGCCCGTATGTCGAGGAGGGCCACATCGGCCCCGGCGGCGACACGCCGGTGAACACGAGCGGCGGCTTGCTGTCGTGCTACCACCTGGGCGACCTCACGCACTTCGCGGAGGCGGTGCGCCAGCTGCGCGACGGCGAGTGCGGCGAGCGCCAGGTCAAGGACGCGAAGGTCATGATGGTCACGGGTCACGGCGGCGAGATCGTGTCGCCGGGCATGTGCTCGATCCACAGCTCGCTGATCCTTGGGAAGGACTGAGGGAAGGACTGACGTGGGGATGGGGAAGCGGCTCTCGCTCTTCGCGATCGGATCGCTGCTCGCCTCCGCGTGCGGCGGGGGCACCCCCGGACCGGCGGCGGGCACGGCCGCGGCGCCGAAGACCGTCGCGGACATCGCGCAGTACGCCGCCGCGGACCGCCAGAAGGTGCTCGAGGCGGGCGCGAAACGCGAGGGCAGCGTCTCGCTCTACACGTCGGCGGTCGCGCCGACGATGCCCCTCATCATCGAAGCGTTCCAGTCCAAATATCCGTTCCTGCGGGTAGAGATGTACCGCGCCGACAACGCCGAGCTCAACCAGCGCTTCAGCCAGGAGGAGCAGGCCGGCAAGCGGATCATGGACGTGCTCGAGACGACCACCGACGGAATGACCGCGTTCATCTCGAACAAATGGATCCAGGCGTACGCGTCGCCCGAGATCGCGGCGTATCCGAAGGATGCCGTGCATCCGCAGGCGCTGTGGGCGCCGACCCGCGCCTCGTACGTCGGCCTCGGCTTCAACACGAAGCTCGTCGCTAAGGCGGACGCGCCCAAGACGTTCGACGACCTGCTCGACCCCAAGTGGAAGGGCAAGATGTCGATCGCGAGCTCCGCGACCGGCGTGCGTTTCGTCGGCAACATCCTGTTCAGCAAGGGCGAGGACTACCTGAAGAAGCTCGGCGCCCAGAACGTGCGGTTGCAGAACGTGTCGGGCCGTGCGCTTGCCGACCTCGTGGTGGCGGGCGAGGTGCCGCTGTCGCCCACGATCTTCGACTCGCACGTCGCCGACAGCAAGAGCCAGGGCGCGCCGATCGACTGGGTGCCGCTGGAGCCGGCGGTGGTGAACCTCGGCGCCGCGGCGCTGTCGGCCAAGGCGCCGCACCCGAACGCATCGATGCTGTTCATCGACTTCCTCCTGTCGGAGCAGGGTCAGAAGATCTACAACGACCATGGCTATGGCTCGACACGGACTGGCATCGGCGCCGGCGCGGCGAGCTTCAAGAAGCTCTACCTCGACAACGTGACGACGAATTACGAGGAGTCGTTCGCGAAGTGGCAGCAGCTGCTTCGCAGCACCTTCACCGCGCAGAAATAGTGCTCGCCGGCAAGCTTGAGCGCGGCCTCTTCCTCGCGGCGGCCGCGGTCATGGCCTACTTCGTCATCCCGCCGCTGCTCATCCTCTTCCTGACCAGCGTCGAGGCGACGCGCGGTCTTCAAGTAGTGGGGCTGACCCTCGCCCACTACGAGGCTGTGCTGAGCACCGGTTCTGCCGCGGTCTCGCTCGTGGGGAACACGCTCATCTTCGGGCTGGGCAGCGCCGCGCTCGGCCTCGCCGCCGGTGTCGCGCTCGCATGGCTGGTAGAGCGGACCGATTGCCCCTTCAAGGGCGTGATCTACATCGCGGCGTTCTTTTCCTTCGCGATACCGGGCGTCGTCAAGGTGATCGGCTGGATCTTGCTGCTCGGCCCGCGGGCCGGCGCGCTCAACCTCGCGCTCCGCGCCATCATGCCTGCCGAGACCGGCCCGTTCGACGTCTTCTCGATGGGCGGGATGATCCTCGTGGAGAGCCTCATCTGGACGCCGGTCGTCTTCCTGGTGATGGCCGCGCCCCTGCGCTCGATGGACCCGAGCCTCGAGGAGGCCGCGGCGATGGCCGGCGCGGGGCTGTGGGGTCGGCTGCGCACCGTGACGCTCGCGCTCGCCTGGCCGAGCATCCTCTCGCTGCTGATCCTCACTCTCATCCGCTCGCTCGTCTCGTTCGACGTGCCCGCTCTCATCGGTGTGCCGGCGGACATCGCCGTCCTGACCACGCGGATCTACAACGAGATCAAGACGGGGCTCGTGCCGCAGTACGGCGAGGCGAGCGCGTACGCCAGCATCCTCACGGTGTTCGTCCTCCTGCTGCTCATCCCGTACGCGCGCCTGGTCGCGCGCGCGAATCGCTACGCGACGATCACCGGCAAGGCGTACCGGCCGCGCGTCTACGAGCTCGGGCGGTGGAGAGGCGTCGCGGGCGCGTGCGCGCTCCTGTTCCCGCTCCTTGTGGGTCTGCCGATCGCGATGCTCCTGTGGGCATCGCTGCTGCGCTTCTACCAGCCGCCGTCCGCCGACGCCCTCGCGTTCCTCACGCTCGACAACTACCCAGCCGCGCTGCGCAACGGCGACATCGTCTCGGCGCTCCGGAACACGCTCGTCGTCTCGATCGCGTCCGCCGTGGCGGTCATGGCGCTGTCGTTCGTCGCGGCATGGGTGGTGCTGCGCACGCGAGTGCCGCGGCGCGGGGTGCTCGATCAGCTGTCGTCGCTCCCGCTCGTGTTCCCCGGCGTCGTGCTCGGGATCGCGGTCCTGCGCACCTACCTGGTGCTGCCGGTGCCGATCTTCGGAACGGTGCTGTTGCTCATCGCGGCCTACATCCCGGCGTACCTCGCGTACGGCATGCGCTTCGCCGAGGCCGGGCTGATCCAGATCCATCGCGAGCTCGAGGAGAGCGGCCTCGTGCACGGCGGCACGTTCCTCTCCGTCGCGCGGCGCATCCTGGTGCCGCTCATGCTGCCGGCGCTCTTCGGTGGCTTCGTGTACGTGTTCCTCCTGAGCGCGAAGGAGTTCTCGATCGCGGCGCTCCTGTACGGGCCCCAATCGCGCGTCGCGTCCGTCGCGATCTGGGAGCTCTGGCAGAACGGCCAGATCAGCCAGCTCGCGGCGTTCTGCCTCATGGTCGCGGCCGCGCTCGTCGCGATGAGCCTGGTCTTCCGCGGGCTGAGCCGGCGGTATGGCGTGGCCGCGTGACCGGCGTCGCCACGTGAAGGGCGTGAGCGCATGGCGGCGTCGACACGTGACGGGCGTGGTCGCGTGACGGGCGGGGCACGTGGCAGGCCAGGGCGTGTGACGGACGACCACCGGCTCTCGCCGCTCTTCAGCTTCTCGAGCATCGCCGTGATCGGCGCGTCCGAGTCGTCGAGCTACGGGAACGCGCCGCACGCCGCGCTGCGCAGCGTCGGCTTCGCGGGCCGCTACGTGCCGGTGAACTCTCGGAGCGACCAGGTGCATGGCGTCCGCGCGTTCCGGAGCATCCGCGATGTCGGGGATACGATCGACCTCGCGCTCCTTGCGATCGGACGGCGGAACGTCGTCGGCGCGCTGCGCGAATGCGCCGAGCGTGGCGTGCGCGCCGCGGTCGTGGTGACCGCCGGCTTCGCCGAGTCGGACGAGGAGGGGCAGCGGCTGCAGGCGGCGATCGCCGCGGTCGCGCGCGTAACTGGCCTGGTGGTCCTCGGACCGAATTGCCTGGGCGTGGCCTCCATCGCGAACCGGTGCGCCGCGTTCGCGAGCGCGCTCCCCGAGGGCCTCGTCGCGGGGAACGTCGCCGTGGTGTCGAACAGCGGTGGCCTGATGAACGAGGTGTTGAGCTACGGGAACGCGCGTGGACTGGGCTTCAGCCACGCAGCCTCGACGGGCAACGAGGCCGTGGTCACCGCGGCCGACGCGATCGACTACTTCGTGCGCGACCCGGCGACCGACGTCGTGCTCGCGGTGCTCGAGAGCGTGCGCGACGCGGCGCTCTTCGTCGAGGTCGCCGAGCGCGCGGCGGCCGCGCGCAAGCCGATCGTCGTCCTCAAGATCGGCGCGTCGGAGAAGGGCACCCGCGCGACGCTGACGCACACCGCCGCGCTCGCCGGCAGCGACGACGCCTATTCGGCGCTCTTCCGCCAGAAGGGCGTCATCCGCGTTGCCGATCTCGACGAACTCGTCGAGGTCGGGGCGCTGCTTTCGAACGCGATCGGCGTGCTGCGACGGCGGCCGATCGAGCGCGCCGCGATCATCGAGATCTCGGGCGGCGGCAAGGCGCTCGTGTGCGACCTGGCCGAAGCGGCCGCCATCGAGCTGCCCGAGCCGAGCGCCGCATCGGTGGCCGCGCTCCGCGACGCGCTGGAGGAGCGCATCGAGCCGAGCAACCCGCTCGACTCGGGGAGCTCCTGGAGCCGCGAGGACATGGCGACGCTCTACCCGCTCGCGCTGCGGACATTTGCGTCGCAGCCCGACATCGATGCGGTGGTGTCGCGCTTCACGATCCCGCGGAGCGGTCCGCTCGGGCCGCTCGCGCAGCGCACCGCCGAGCTCGAGGCGGCGATGAAAGCTCACCCCGACCGGCTCTTCGCGGTGCTCTCGCGCACGTCGGATCGCGTCTCGGACGAGTGGCTCGCGGTGGCGCGCCGGGCCCGTCTCCCGTTCCTACAGGGCTACGGGCGCGGGCTGCGCGCGCTCGGCGCGCTCGCGTCGTACAGCCGCTTCGTCTGGGCCGACGAAGCGCGCTCGGCCGCCGGCACGCGAGTGAGTAGCGCAGAGCGAGCGACACCGCCCGCGTCGTCGCCGACCCGCGATGCGCTCGCGGGCGCGCCAGCGCGTCGTGAGGAGCCCGTCGCTGCGTCCGTGCTGCCGCAGCGACGGGCTCCTCACGAC
>Ga0209824_10002150_pt1 | contig 10424 bp, 10 predicted proteins | sample VDWuncwatermetaG_FD_184124 | JGI IMG/M metagenome (GOLD analysis project Ga0209824, IMG submission 184124) | Wastewater microbial communities from Netherlands to study Microbial Dark Matter (Phase II) - VDW unchlorinated drinking water (SPAdes)... ...
GAACAAACAGACACAGAATCGATCACTTAACTTTCTTGTACTCGGCAGGACACGGACAACAAAATCACTGCCGAATCAAATGGCCAGAAATATCGGGCTGACTGTTAAAACCAAGGCCAATATGGCCACCCACTTGTTGAATCAGGGCACCTGAAAGCTTGAGGTAAATGATCCCGCTTCCAGAAATAACCTGATCAGATGGAACCTCACTGAGCGTCTTAATGGCCGGACCATTCAGAACCGTGCCACGATTATCGTCTTGCTGACCACGTAAGTTGATCCCCATAAAATCGGAATAATAGACAGCGAGGGCAAACGTGCCCATAAGCCGCACAAAGGATCTTCGTTTCGCCGTTACCCCGCCCGCACCTTGCACAAGATTATCGATGCCAATGGCTGTTGAACTAAGCAAGGCTTCAAGCAAATCAGCGCCACTTTGTGCCCCTGCCAGATTGCCCAATTCAGCTTGTTCATAAAGATAGCGGAGAAAAAGATAAGAGCCTCCACGCTGAGCCAGATTGGATCCACAGGTAAAGCAAATCTTGTCGATTTGATTCAAATAGCTTGCCACACGCGAAGGGTTCTCCAACCCTGCCTCAACCATAAAACCACGGTCATCCAAACTATAAATATCTTCAGCTAAGTGCGAGAGCGCTTCATTCAAAAATGTTTTCTCTGTTTCGCCGCCATTTTCTAAAACATGCCGATTGTAATTACTAATGTGCTGATATTCATGCGGCAAAACACCTGGATAAATATTAGAAAAAGCAAACGTCTTGGAAATACTCGTGCCAAGCTCCCCTGTCGCATCGGGAACAAAACTGTAAATGACTTCACCTTCGTTCGAATAAGGATTTTGACTGGCCGCCTGCAAATCCGCTGCATAGAAAAATCCCGTGATGATACCACCACCACTGCCACTAAGCGCATTCACAACACGCGTGAAAAGCACACTGACTTTGCCATTGCCATCAACATCTGAAGGTGAACCAAACAGAGCGCGTTCAGCAGGAAGAACACTTTCGAATTGATCGGCTAAAGCAGCCAAATCTTCAGCATCAAAACGATCCAAATCGCGTTCATCGACATAAAAAAGAAACTCAGCACGAGAGAGAACAAGCTCAGCCTCAACGGCCTCATAGGAAGAACTTCCAGAAAATGAGTTCAAAACCTGAAAGGTTCGCACTGAGCCAACATTTTCCTGAGTTTTTGCCATAAGGACACCGCTCGTGGCAGGGCTCACATCATCATCAAAATCAAGCTGGGATTCCCATTCACGCAGCGTCTCATGAAAACTTTCCGTCACATCAACAGCCAGAGAGGCCTCATCGGCTAGAGCCGCGGGAGACACAAGCGAACGCGTACCAGAAGAGCTCGACCCAACACGAATGGTTTTTCCAGCAGAGGTCTCGCCCATAGTATGAATTTCGAGCAGCACCGCATCGTCAAGAGAGACATCACTCAAATCCAAATCGACATCCTCAACAGATGAATCCGTCACATCTAACGCTTCCACCGATTCACCAATAATTTCTGAAGTCGTCTCACTCTCTCCATTATCGGCAATGGTCACAGCTGATTCAGAAAAATTATTGTCCGCACGACCACACTGAATAAACAAAGTCGCAACAGAAACCATCAACATCTGGGTTAAACTTGTCGGCTTCATACTCGCACCCTTCAGTGTTTGGAAAATGTCCTGCCACGGTGTTGTAAAAGAGGATAATGCAACCCTTGTGCCAATTTTTTGTTAATTGATTAAATTTAATAATATCAATAAGTTAGTAATTTAAAAGCATGGGTATAATCATAAATGAGAAAATGGGTACCTATCTACCATGAGAATAATGACGCAAGTCGTCTTAAACTGAGAATGTTGACACTCAATAGGCAGACATCTACTTTTTTATGAACCATATCCCATTGAATAATCTATAGATTTGTCTAATAGCCTCAACCTCTCAAAATGAGAAGAACGTCAATGATCCCTTATCTCAGTTTTAATCAAGTCTTGCGTGAGCACTTTGGCGGCAAAGTTTTTCGTGTCACACTCAATGCGGGCATGAGCTGCCCCAATGTCGATGGCACCCGAGCCAAAGGCGGCTGCACTTTTTGCAACGACGATTACCTCTTGGCCAAATCGTTTCACAAACTCATGCCTATCCCTGAGCAATTGGCTCACGGCATTCACTACGTGAAAACGCGCCATCCCAACACGTCACATTTTCTCGCCTATTTTCAAAATGGGACCAACACGCACGCCCCCATCGAACGCCTGCGCGAAGTTTTTGCCCAAGGTCTTGGTCAACCGGAAATTGTGGGAATCATTATTTCGACCCGCCCCGACTCTTTAGGTGAACCCGTGCTCGATTTACTCAGTGAATTAAACGAAAAAACTTACCTGTGGGTTGAGTTAGGTTTGCAATCGGCACAAGATCGCATCTTGCGAACTGTGAATCGCGCTCACACAGTTGAGGAATTTGCCATCGCCGCCAAAAAGCTCGGTGCCAGAAGCATCAGAACGTGTGCACACATGATCATTGGTCTGCCAGGTGAGACGCCGGAGGAAATTCTCGAAGGCCCCAATTTTCTCAACCAACTACCGATCGCCGGCATTAAAATTCACAACCTCTTCGTGACCAAACACACAGCGCTCGAAAAAGATTATCGTGAAGGCCGCTATACGCCCCTCACCTTGGATGAGTACGCCGGTTTGTGCGTCGATTACCTGGAACGTCTCCGCCCTGACATGGTCATCCACCGTTTAAATGCCCACGGCCCAGCACGCCTAACGGCTGCACCAGAGTGGTCAATCAATAAACTGGCCACACTTAATGCTGTGCACGAAGAAATGGCACGCCGTCAAACCTGGCAAGGAAAGCTGTATAAACTCAAATAAGCCCCGTGCCAGTCAGACAGACTGAAGCACTCAACACAATTTTTCACACAAATTTGTCATTGTCGCCATCGGGAGCACCTGTTAATCCCACCATTATTATGATGAATGGTTGGCTCATCTTGCTTTTAGCCGGTTTTTTTGAAGTCGGTTTCACCACTTTTATGAAACTCTCGGATGGCTTTACCCGGTGGGGCTATGTGGCATTGTTTGCTATCTCCGCCATTTTAAGTTTTTCCTGCTTGGCTCAAGCCATGAAAACCATCCCCTTGGGTACGGCCTACGCTGTTTGGACGGGTATTGGCGCTGCTGGCACAGCTCTTATTGGTATCTTGATTTTTAAAGATCCTTCTTCCACTGGACGGGTGATTTTTTTAATGGCGCTTGTGGCATCGATTGTGGGCCTTAAATTTTTTTCGCCAAGTGAGCCGTAAGACTTGAAATCTTAAATAAGCCATCCAGCCTTTTTTGTAAGACGGTAGGCAGAATTTGCTCATTCAGGCCTGTGCGTGGCCCGTCTTCTTTATTTAACCTTCTATTATCGCTCACATTTAAATCTGCTCAAACTGGCACAAAAATTGCTCACACTCTAAAACAGAACATTCATTCGGCAAAAATAACCAATCGGAGAGACTCAAATGAACAAAGGCTCAAAATTAATTGTGGCATCGGCCGTTCTATCACTCTTATCAAGCCAAAGTTTTGCATTTGGTATTGGGGGTTACGGCATATCAACACCCAATGTGACCATTAATGTGAATAAGAGCAGTCCAAGTGTTAAAACCTCGACCAAAAAAACAATCACCCAAAAGAAAACGGCCAGCACAAAAATGGCTTCGCCTAAAGACGAAGAAAGCCTTGTCGAAGATTATATCTTGAAAAATGGCGATACGAATCCGCTTAAAAGCTTGGCTCAAATTCAACTCAAAGCCATCGTTCCAGCTATTGATGCCGCCTTGGTCACTCTCAAAGCCATACAAATGAAAGATGGCCGCGCTTATTATGAAATGTTTCCTGAAGATCCGAGCCTCAAAATAACGGTCCTCAAGAGTGTACTCGAATCCAATAAGTTCATTTTGGGCAACCTCAATTTGGACAACAACGCAGCCATGACCATGGAGACCTTTAATAAACAAGCCACCAACAAATCAGCCGCCATGGATGTTGAAGCCTTAAAAGCGTTGAATGTCAATGAACTCAAGGCCATTGGAAGCCATCTCCAAGCCGTTGCTGCCAGTGCCAATGTGCTAAAAACAACCGATAAAAACTACACCTCTTACGGCACCGATTTGGAAAACATTGTTAAAGCCATTAATGACACGGTCGTCACGTCATGGGGCGTCGATAGCTGTAAAAGTGCCTTAAGCCTTAACGAATAATCGGCATCCTAAAAAAATCCGCCCAACTGGCTAGCTTTGCGTCTTTGGGCTCTCACACTTTGTGGCAGTCTATTTTTCCCAGTTCCAAAATCGAGACTTAAATCGCCGTTTCACCATCCTCAACAGGGTCATCTGAATCAACCCATTGAATCTAAAAGATTTTTTATTTCCCTGTCTTTGGCACAGATCCTGCTTTCCCTCTATACAAACCCTAACCTTGGAGGCCCTATGCAAATTTCTCCCGATAGCATTCTAAAAATAATCAGTCTCGCACCCATGTCCGATATTTATGAAAAATCGCTCAACGCTCAAACCGTCATCCTGACACTCTTAAAAGCCACGGCAAAAGATCTGTCTGAATGCGAAGCCACCGACCAGATTTTTCATCAATTGCCCAAGGACCTGCAGACTGAACAAAATCGCCAGGATTTGCTGCAGTTCGTGCAGCGTGGCCTCAACCAGCTTCAATCCATATTGGCGCAGAATCTTGAACAGACAGGAACACAACAACCCTCAAATGAACCCTCTATCAAATTAGAACAGTTCTTATACATTGCGCCACTCTTGCCCATCAATAAAGCCAAAGACTATCTGCCCTACTTGAATGCCGCTATGCATGAAGGACAAATCAATACGCCAAAACGTCAAGCCGCTTTTTTAGCCCAATTGGCCCATGAGAGTACCCAATTCACCCAACTGCTCGAACAGCCAAATCAGGTAAGCGGCCAGAATTTTGAAAAATATGAATTCAAAAAAAATATCGGCAATACCCAGTTAGGCGATGGCCCGAACTTTAAAGGTCGGGGCTTTATCCAATTGACAGGACGCGATAATTATCACCGGTCAGGAAAAGCCTTGGGGCTTCCTCTTGAAGAACATCCCAGCTTGGCCTCTGAACCCAAAATTGCAGCGCGTACAGCTGTTTGGTATTGGAACAGTCGCCACTTAAATTCTCTGGCTGACGCTGGAAAAATTGATGAAATCACCAAACGAATCAACTCGGCCTCATCACACAAAGACGAACGCAGGGCTTATTACAAAAAGGCTTTGGCCGTTTTATAAGACAACTCTTGAGACGCTCTGATCCAAAAAAAAATACGACACGAACATCAATCCAATCGCAAAAATAGGCCGATAAGCTGACATTGACACCCCAGGAGGGATCTCTTAAGTGTGCGGGATGCATTTGGCTCTCGCGCGAAAATATCGCCCCCAAACTTTTGCCGAAGTCATCGGGCAAGATGCGGTGCTCAAAACTCTTGGCACAGCCATCACAACGGGACGCCTCCACCACGCCTATCTGTTCTGCGGCGCCAGAGGCGTTGGCAAAACCTCCATGGCGCGCATTTTTGCCAAGTCCATCAATTGCGAAAAAGGCCCCAGCCTCTCACCTTGCCAAACTTGCAGCGTGTGCCGCGAAATCACCGAAGGCCGCTCCCTCGACGTTTTAGAAATCGATGCTGCCAGCAACACAGGGGTCGACAACATCCGTGATCTACGTGAGCAAGTCCGTTACCTGCCCACAAACGGCAAATACAAAATCTACATTATCGACGAAGTCCACATGCTCTCAAACGCAGCCTTCAATGCGCTGCTGAAAACGCTCGAAGAACCACCGGCTCACGTACTGTTTATTTTTGCCACCACCGATCCGCAAGAATTGCCCATCACAGTCCTGAGTCGTTGCCAAAAATATGATTTTCGCAAAATGTCGCTCCCTATTTTAACAGCTCACTTAGACAAAATTCTCGCCTCCGAAAATGTGCAAGCTGAAGGCCCCGCCGTTTCACTCATTGCCAAGTGTGCCCAAGGCTCCGTGCGCGATGCCCTGTCCTTGCTTGATCAAATGATTGGTTATGCCAGCGGAAAACTCACCGAAATCGATGTCCGCACAGCGTTAGGTTTGGGTGATCGCCTGCTCATTCAAGACACTTTTCGACAGCTGCTCGGTCACGAACTCAAATCGGCATTGGAATGCCTGGCCGAGTTGGATGCACGTGGCTTGGATCTCAAGCTTTTTTCTGACGATCTTTTGTCCTCCTATCGTGCCTTGATTTTGTGTCAAACCGCCAAAGTGTTGCCCTCTAACTTGAGTCCGTCTGAAGCTGAATTTTTTCAGGCTTTGGTAGGCCACATCGATGACTCACTCCTGCTCGCACAATACCAAATCCTCTACCAAGGCACGGTGGAACTGACGCACGCCGAGTTTCCTCGCACCTCACTCGAAATTACCTTTGTTAAAATGGCCAAAGCGCGTGATGCCATCAGCCTGACTGAACTTGTGGCCCAGCTAATGGATAAAGCCCCAGCACCCATGCAGAAATCTCCAACACCGGCTCCAGCTTCGCGCTATGCGCCCTCTGCTCCAGCGCAACCCAGTGCCCCCACTATGGCTCCAAAAATGCCAGCACCAATACCAAGACCACAACCAGCGGTAGCCCCAGCAAAAGAGCCCATCATGACACCATCGTCTCCGCCAGCCCAAGCGGCCCTTTCGTCAGACAAAGACTGGTATGGTTTTGTGCGCTGGATTCAAAACAAAAAACCACCCTTGGCCGCTTTGCTGGCCTCAGCTGAACCACAAGCTTTAACCGCTGACCAAATGGCTGTGAGCTATGCACCGGATTCGCCGCACCAAAGCCTGATTAACGAACGCACAGCCGAAGTCGCCAGTTTTTTATCGGAATATTTTGCCGCCCCCATGCAGTTTGTCATTGCGACAGATTCAACCGGAAAAAAAAAGCCCTTAGTTTTGGCGCTTTGAAGGAAAATGCACTCAAAGAGCGTGAAATGACTGTACGAAAAAATTTAGAAAATGACCCAACCCTCAAATCACTTTTTGAAGCAGGCGTAAAAATTCGAGAAATCACCGTGAAGGAGCCCTTATGAATATGAACCAAATCATGCGTCAAGCACAGGAAATGCAAAAAAAATTGGCCAAGCAACAAGAAGAACTGGCGGGCAAAGAGTTTGAAGCCTCCAGTGGTGGCGGCATGGTCACCGCCCGCGTCACCGGTAATGGCCAATTGGTCTCGCTCACTATCGATCCAGAAGTCGTGAACAAAGACGACATCGACATGCTGCAAGATCTCGTCGTGGCTGCCGTCAACGAAGCTTTAAAGAAAGTGTCTGCTGAAGCCTCCGGCTCGATGTCTGGAATGATGAATCAACTCGGTATTAAAATGCCAGGAATGTAATGCCCCTTAACAAGCTCGTCCACGAACTGGCCAAGCTCCCCGCCGTTGGCGAAAAAACCGCTCTGCGTCTGGCTCTGCACATTCTTCGCCAGCCCGCTGAATACGCCCAAACTCTCGCTAAAGCCCTACAAGAAACGATTGGCTCCACACGCTTTTGCGAGGGCTGCGGCCATCTTTCTTCGGGAGCCCGCTGCTCCATTTGCCGCGATCCAAATCGCGATTCGACTATCATTTGTGTGGTTGAAGACGTGGCCGATCTCATGGCCATCGAAAAAACCCAAAGTTTTTGCGGTCATTATCACGTTCTGCATGGATCCCTCTCGCCCATCGATGGCATTGGTCCTGACCAGCTTCGCATAAAAGAACTGCTCGCCCGTTTTGCTGCACCTGAACCGCCCACAGAAATCATTTTAGCCACCAACCCCGATGTCAATGGCGACGCCACAGCGCTTTATCTCTCACGCCTGCTCAAACAGCGCGGGGTCAGTGTCACCAGACTGGCCTCTGGGCTCCCTATTGGCGGCCACATCGAATACATTGACCAAAGCACGCTTGCGCGGGCTTTTGAGCGAAGAGCGGCTTTTTGAGGGAAAAACTCACCCATGAAAAATACAAAACATAAAAAGAAATATTCACTCGAACAACTTCTCGATAAAATCCCCACTCATTTTCAAAATCAGAAACTATCTATGACTAACCAATCCAAAAAAACTGGCAAAACCATCATCCTCGGCGTCTGCGGCGGTATCGCGGCTTACAAAGCCTGTGAAGTTGCGCGGCTGCTAATCAAAAGTGGGCACAGCGTACACGTCATGATGACCAAAGCGGCAACCGAATTTGTCACGCCACTCACGTTCCAAGCTCTCACCGGTAATCCAGTAGCGACTGATTTATTCAGTCTCACGCAAGAATCCCAAATTGGGCACATTCAACTCGCCGACAAAGCGGATGTCGTGCTGATAGCGCCCGCCACTGCCGACATGCTGGCTAAAGCCGCGTACGGCTTTTGTGACGACATCGTCTCGACTGTACTACTCGCCACAAAGGCCCCCATCATTTTTGCCCCCAGTATGAATGTGAACATGTTTGAGAATCCCATCACGCAGGAAAACATGACTAAGCTGCGTAAACTTGGGAACACGATGATCGAACCTGACTCCGGCTTTTTGGCTTGCGGCTGGGAAGGCAAGGGACGACTCGCGGAACCAGAAGTGATTATTAAAGCCGTTCATGTTTTACTGAAAATAAAATCCTGATCAGCCCCTGTAAATATAGTAACAAACTTTATTTATTTTTATAGATTAAAATGTTTGCTACTATAATAGGGTGCCTCACAACAGACCCAGACTGATTTCTCCGCTCATTCTCAATAGCCTCAAATGCTCGCCGGCCGTCGGTCTTTTTGGTTTGAGGCAAGCGGGAAAAACAACTTTAGCAAGTGAGTTGACCCTTAAAAAAGGGGGCGTCTACCTCACGCTTGACAGTGGCGCCATGCTCGATTCTTCTCGCGTGACACCCGAACTCTTTTGCACGCGAAAAAAATTATTATGCATTGATGAAGCACAACGTGCGCCCTGGCTATTTCCCGCCATTAAGAATGTGATCGGTACTCAGCGAAAGCCCGGGAAGTTCTTGTTAACCGGCTCTATCCGCTTTACTCTAAAAAAAGACATTCGTGAGGCTTTGACGGGCAGAATCGTTTTGCATGAATTACTGCCCTTTAATCCTGCCGAGGCCCATGGGCAAGGCGCCTCAAGCTTAATTGCTGATTTGTTTGAGAACCTCAGCACGCAAAAATCATCCATTGCGTCATTGAGAAAATATTTTGATTCAGTAAAAGTCCGCCTCAGCGCAGCGCAGATTTTGCACCATATGATTGTCGGCGGGCTCCCGATTCCTTGCTTTACGAGAGAGGAACCTCAGCGCATCAACTGGTACAATGGCTATTTTGAAACATTGATCACGCGTGATCTGCCGTTAGCGGATACCTCTCTTCATCATATTTCCTACAGCCAGGGCATTTCTTTTTTGCGTCAATTAGCCTTGATGCAAAGCAAAGAGATCTCACTCTCAGAATTAGCCAGAGCCAGTTCTTTTACTCTTCCAAAAGCCAAAAAAGTTCTGGAAGCCCTTGCCGCCTTATCACTCATCGACTTTGTTGTTCCTGAAATGACCACAGACAATGCAACGAAAAAATTACGGATCGCATGGAAAGACATCGGACTTTGGAATCACTTAGTCGGCGTCCCTCGCCATTTACTGATTCACGACGCCATTGCCATGGGAGTTATGATTGGACAAGAATTAAGAACGCAAATCAGTCTGATTCAAAAAACTATCATAGGCTCTTCTTACCGCCACCGAAACGGCGCCAGTGTCCCCTGGATTTTAAAGCAGGGCCAAGCAACCCTTGCCATCACACAATGCTCAGCTGAGTCTCCTAGTCCTTACGATTACCGATCACTCAAAAGCCTATTGGCCAAGCGCAAAAATTGTCTTGGTTTAGTTCTAGGTGCAGAGAAATCACCCATTATGCCACTGACCGAAAATATTTGGTTACTTCCCTATACGTGTTTATTTTAAATCACTTAACCTTAGCCACACCCAAATCCTGAATCACCCCACCGGTCATGAGCATCGGCGTAAACAAAAATAGATTCGCAGACCAACTCAGAGACGATACCCCCGCGCCCTCACCTGTCAGCAAAATACGGTAAGTTTGGTTGAACACCATTTTGATTGATCCACTCGTGCCAAAATCAAAACCAGTCACAGACGTCAAATCGTCATTGCCTTGAATTTTTATAGCCTCTGCTCCCGTGCGACTCACAAAGATACCATTGCTTGCCGCCACAAAGAAAAGATCCTTGCTGCTCAAATGGGCCACACCCTTGATAGCTTCAAAACCGCTCATGAGTTTGGTGTAGCTTTCGTTCTCAAACGTACCGACTT
>Ga0209824_10002151_pt1 | contig 10417 bp, 11 predicted proteins | sample VDWuncwatermetaG_FD_184124 | JGI IMG/M metagenome (GOLD analysis project Ga0209824, IMG submission 184124) | Wastewater microbial communities from Netherlands to study Microbial Dark Matter (Phase II) - VDW unchlorinated drinking water (SPAdes)... ...
GACGATGTTCGGGGTGAAGCTCGATGGCTATCCGCGAGTCCAGGCGTGGCTTAAGCGCGTTACGGCTCGGCCAGCTTATCAAAAGTCCGAGCCATCGGCGGAATTTGTGAAGGGCTTTCAGGAGGCGATGGCTAAGATGCGAGGAGGGTAGGGCTGAGAGCTCTTTCCCTTGTTATATGCCGCAGCCATTTTAGCCGGAAGAATGTTTTCTTTCTAGTGCTTGTATAAGTTCGCTACGAAGCCTTCTTTTTCGAGCTCGTCGATCAAACTCATATCCACGAACCGTCTCGGATCTGCCGTCCTTGCTGCGGGGATTTTCTCCAGCCCTTCCAGAATCTTCTTAACACCCTCCAAAGGGGTGCGCGGAATCTTCAGCATATTCCTCGCCTGCAATGCATAGGCTTCTTTGACGTCATCTCGACTCTTCATCCTCGTCCACTTTTGAATGACCCCAACGCTGAACTCCTCATCGTCGAGGTATGTCTTGATCCCCTCAAAGTAGCCCTTCATAAAGCGCTTAGAGACATCCCTTTGCTTATCGGTAAACAGCTTTCTCAGCGCTGCATAGTCCCCAGGCATCCGCCCATGAAATAGCTCTTCCCCTTCTGAGATGGCCGTAACCTGCCAACTCTCCTTGTGCACGTCGATCCCTATAGAGATCCTTTTCCCTCTTGCCAAAACCTTCTCCTTTACATAGTCTCTCATCATGATAGCCTCCTTGTGTTAGGTTTTCTGTCATTCCCTTTGGTCCTGTGAATCCCTTAACCCCTACCAAGGGGGCTATCAACTAAAATCCATCATAGGCTCTATCATTTTCTTTTCTGGAGGAGATCATGAGGAAATTCGCACTGGCAGTGCTGTTGATCAGCCTCTTGTCTACAGCCGCCTTTTCAGCGCGACCCGATCCTAAGTTAGCCGAGGTCAGGATTACGTTCGAAGAGGTAGACGTAATCATCGGCGCGTATGACCGTGTGCGTTACAAGGTCACGGTCGAGGCGCTCGACGAGGATGGCGAGAGGGTGGGCGTTCCAACCTATGCCTTGGTCTTACTCGAATCAGACGGAGAGATAGTGTGGCTGGGCGGTAGAGAGTGGTTCGATTTCGGCAGGGGAGGGGGTGGGTTCGTCAGGTTAGAGGGCATCTCCGACGGTTTTCTGTGGTCCTCCACTGTGAAGCTGCGGGTTGTAGGGTTTGCCGATGAAAAGGTAGTGACCGACGCAGTGATTGTTTTTCCTTAGAGTAGAACTCAAACCAATGATTGTATCCTTATTTGGCGGGTTTCATATGAGAAAAGGCAACTTGTTGTGGACTGTGAGCCTTGGGCTTCTGATGTCCATGGTTTCGCTCGTCAATACAGGACAGGGTGCTGATTGTGACAGGACTTCCGTAGGCTTCACACCGCTTAATGACCTTGGCGAAGGTCCCTACGAGAGTTATCAGGGAGGTCTATATCCGGGAGGAAGCAACGAGCGACCGGCTGAACATGAGGCAGCCGGACTGAAGTTGGCTTATGAAATACAGCCTTTAGACCGGGATGGAAATCCTGATCCGGTGAACGGTAGCATTGTTCTCCTCTCCATAGGTATGTCAAATACGTTGCAAGAATTCTCCGTCTTCAGGCGCCTCGTTGACGAAGACCCGGATAAGAATCCACAACTAATCATCGTCAATGGAGCTCAGGGAGGCATGTCCGCTGACCGCATTCTCGACCCGGACGATGGGGGCACGGGGACTCTATTTTGGGAGACCGTTAACGAGCGGCTGCTCCGACAAGGGGTCACACCGAATCAGGTACAGGTCGCCTGGATCAAACAAGCAGATGCCGGACCGACGCTCCAATTTCCCGAAGATGTCCTCAAATTGCAAGAAGAATTTACTATCATAACACAAATCTTAAAAGACCGATTTCCGAACGTTAAGCTCGCTTATTATTCCAGTCGCATCTACGCTGGATACGCGACCACGATGCTTAACCCGGAACCGTTTGCTTATCAATCCAGCTTTGCCGTCAAATGGCTGGTCGAGAACCAGATCAATGGGGATGAAGAGTTGGTTTTCGATCCAGAGAAAGGCAAGGTAAAAGCGCCCTGGCTTTCTTGGGGACCGTATTTGTGGGCCGATGGTCTCGTTCCGCGCAGCGATGAGTTGATCTGGGAGTGCGACGATTTTCAGCCCGACGGGACGCATCCATCGCCCAAGGGGGAACTGAAAGTAGCTTTGATGCTGCTGGGTTTCTTCAAGAGCGATTTCACGACCACGCCCTGGGTTTTAAATCATAAACAGTAATTCGCAAATCGTAAGTGTAGACTTGCACTATAGATTTGCTCGTGTGCGTTGCTCAGACTGCGCTCACGAAACCTAATGTTTGACACTGCATTGGCACTTAGGTTTATGGGAAGAGTCTCGTGGCCCGCCGGATAGAGACCCGGAAAAAAAGAGATCACTTTTGATCCTTTTTTTTGCGGTTTACCTAAAATCTCATTATCCTAAGGCGGAGGGAATGTCCGTCTCTACCTGGAAGCTGACTTCAGGTTCTTTCTTCCACACATCTCTTCGTTTACAATGCTTCTTCATGGAACTTTTTTCTTGTTCGGATGTCTAATACAATTAGGCCAATATGGTTTCTGCTCAGGATTCCGACTGGGATCTAGTCCAGCGATTTCAGGGGGGAGACCGGTCGGTGTTCAACCAGTTGGTTCCGAAATACCGCAACCGGGTCATGGGGATAGCCACGCGTATGTTGGGAGACCGGGTTGAGGCAGAGGATCTGGCGCAAGATGTTTTTGTAAAAGTCTACCACGGCTTGCAAGGTTTCCAGGGCGAATCTCTTTTTTCTACTTGGCTCTACCGGATCACGGCCAATAGTTGCCTCAACCATCGAAAAAGGCGAAGGCGTGAGACTCAAATCTCCGACGGAGCGGACGATCCGGAGCTAACTCTCTCCGATCCCTCCTCGGATCCACACCATCTACTGGAGCAGAAAGAGCTCAAAATTGTTTTAGAGAAGACTATCCAATCCTTGCCAGAAGAGCAGAGAATCGTTCTGATTCTGCGCGATATTGAGGGCCTTTCCTACGAGGCCATTGCCGCTTCTCTAGGATTAGAGTTGGGAACTGTGAGGTCAAGACTGCATCGGGCCCGACTGCAAGTCCAAGTGAGTATCAGAGAGAAATTCTCGCTGGATACCCGAAGGAGTGAAAGACTATGAATTGCCAAGATATCAGGGAATTGTCCTCGGACTATCTGGACCAACGCCTAACGCCTCCCGAAACCTCATTCATTGAGGAACACCTCAGAACCTGCTCAAGCTGTCGTCAGGAGATAGAGCTCCTGCGCACTACGATATCGCTAATCGGTAGCTTGGATCCGATAGAAACCTCCGCTGATTTTCTCAGTCAAGTGCACAGTAAGATTGAGAGGAGAGATATGGTCAGCCGGATCAGGGCTTGGTTATTTGAGCCGATTAAAATTAAAGTGCCACTTGAGATTACCGCTCTACTCCTTCTAGGTTTTTTGGCTTCTCATCTCTACTATAGATCCGCAGAATTACCAAGGCAGTCTGGCTTCTCCGCTCCTTCTGAGAGTTTGCAGATTGCTCCGGATAAAGCGGTAGAGAGGGGGCGGGAAAAGAGAGGCAAGGAAGTCTATGAGAGGGATCAGTTCGAGCTCAAGCAGAGAAGTGAGGAGCGAGAGCCTGCCGCGGCCAAGCAAAAATCCTTAGATGCTGCGTCGGAGGCGAAGCCAGGTGTCATTGCCTCAGCCCCTCGCGGTGCGATTGAAGAGGTTGTGGCCGATGACGTTGTCCTATACGGGCGGAAAGTTCAGGCTCTTTTGACGGGGATGGGCGGGAGAGTTTTGCTTCAGGAGGGTTCTGCCGATTCTGCCTTGCTGTTGACCGTGGAATTGCCTCAGTCTCGTCAGGCTGAATTTGTCTCTTCATTGAAAGAAGCGATAGCTGGAGGATCCAAAGCCGCCAAATTAAGACCAGGGGCTGCGGGTCGATTGATGGAGAAGGCCGAGGATAAAGATAATCTGTCCGCTACCGAGAGGGCCGCTGAGGGAAGAGCGGCATCTACCCCGGAATATCCGCCGCGCAAGGACGAGCCTATGGTTCAATTCCAGGTACGCATCCTACCCAACAAGTAGCTGGAACTTTTTTCTCCCCGCGTTGTCTAACCCGATAAAGAGTCTGTTTTCAGCGGGAGGGTTCGATGAAAAAGATAGGTGTTTGGCTAGCCATTCTAACGGCAACAGTTTTATCTCTGAACAAGGGTCGTGTCCTGGAGGCAAAACCTCGTGGAGGCAATGAGATACTGGCCGTCACTCAGGAGCAGCAGAAAGGCGTTTCCTTGACGGTTTACAATCAGAACCTGGGACTGGTGAAAGATAACCGTGAAATCCAGTTCGGCACAGGGGTTCAAGAGGTTCGTTTCATGGATGTGGCGTCGCAGATCAATCCCACTACGCTCCATCTCAAGTCTCTCAGCGACCCGGAGGGTTTGAGGATTCTTGAGCAGAATTACGAATACGATCTCATGAATCCGCAAAAGCTTTTGGAGAAATATGTCGGGAAGAAGGTCAAGGTCCTGGATAAAAATTACTACACCGGGGAGGAGAGAATCGTCGAGGCGACGCTCCTCAGCACGAACGGCGGGCCGGTGTTCCAAATCGATGGGTCGATTCACTTGGGTCATCCGGGGCGCGTCATCCTTCCCGAGATACCGGAAAATCTTATCGCTAAACCCACCCTTGTCTGGCTCCTGCAGAACCGCGTGTCGCGCCCGCAAAACGTTGAGGCCTCCTATCTTACAGGAGGTATCTCCTGGAAGGCGGACTATGTTTTCGTCCTGAACCCTAAAGACAGCCGGGGAGATCTTTCAGGATGGGTCACGGTCGATAATAAGAGCGGGGCCAGTTATAGGGATGCCACGCTCAAACTGGTGGCTGGTGATATTCATCGGGCGCAAGGCAGAGAAGAGCTCTACTCCGCGCTAGATCGGGCGGCTAAGGCCGCGGTTTCCGGGACAGTGATGAGGGAGTTTAGGGAAGAAGGGTTTTTTGAATATCACCTCTATACCTTGCAAGGAAAAAGCACCATTAAAGATAATCAGACAAAGCAATTGAGCCTTCTCAGCGCCACGGATGTCCCGGTGGAAAAACAACTCATTTATTATGGAGCGCAGGACTACTACCGGAATCAGTTTGGCGCGCCGGTATCCAATCAAAAGGTCGGTGTCTATCTGGAGGTAGCAAACAAAAAGGAAAATCGCTTGGGTCTTCCTCTCCCGAAGGGAGTCGTGCGTGTTTACAAGGCCGATGAGGGCGGGAGCTTACAGTTTGTCGGCGAGGACTGGATCGACCACACGCCGAAAGACGAGAAGGTAAAGATCAAGATGGGCGAGGCCTTCGACGTCGTCGGCGAAAGAATTCAGAAGGATTGGCGTAAGATCGCGTGGAATATCTATGAAGTGGAGTGGGAGATCAAACTGAGAAACCACAAAAAGGAGGATGCTCAGGTAAAGATCGTAGAACCCGTTCCCGGCGACTGGGAGATACTGCGCTCCTCCCATTCGTACGAGAAGAGCGAAGCCCACACCTTGCAGTATCTTGTTGATGTCCCGGTGGACAGAGAGGTGAAAGTTAACTACCGAGTAAGAATCAAATTTTAGCGCCCTGTTCTGATTACCTCTTCTTATAGAGGCCGTCGATATAACCGCTCTGGTCAAGCTCCTTGATAAAGGTGAAGTCGACAAACTGCTCTGGTTTAGCTGTTTTGGCTCTCGGATCTCTCTCGGCGATGTCATCCATAACCGTCCTAAGCCCTTGCAGTGAAGGGTACTGCTTTTTCGGAAGCAGGGCTTCGGTAAGGATATTGTCCCGACTTCTCTCTAGGATGTCGCGCTCCACTCCGTGGCCCATGTACTTTCCCAGCGTCTTGACGGTGATTTCCTTGTCTGTCCAAATGCGATGCACGGCCTCAACGTGGGATTTGACGTATCTCCGGACGACGTCTGGATGCTCCTTAAGAAATCTTCGTGTGGTGGCAGCGCCTGTGTGTTGAAAAACAAGTCCCATCTGAGCGACATCGGCGACGACAGCCAACCCTTTTTTCTCGGCAATAAAACTGGAAGGTGGATTGATCACAGCGGCGCTTACCTTTCCTGTTAAGGCCGCGCTCAGCCGGTCTGGTCCGCTCCCGACCTGCACAATGGTTACATCCTTTCCAGGCGTCAAGCCAATTTTCTTGAGAGCGAATCGGGCGATGGAATCTGTGGCTGAGCCAAAACGGCTGATGGCCACTGTGCCGCCTTTGAGTTGCTCGGGTGATTTAACGCCAGGACGACCCATCAGAACGTAATTGAGCGAGGTGATGCCTGCGGCGACAAAGACAGCATCGGAGCCTGCCAAGGCACTATTCACGAGGCCCGGTCCCGAAACCTGCGTGATGGGAACGTCCCCGGAGACAAGGGCTAGAATCGCCGTGCTCCCGCCGGTGAAGAAGATCAACTGAACGTCGATCCCATTTCTCTCAAAAATTCCTGCCTCTTTGGCTACCCAGGCGGGTAATTGATCAGCGCTGATGGCGCTGTAGCCGACGTTTAACCGGGTCAGTTGGGCCTGTGCAACGGAATACCAGCATAGCAGAGCCAGTGAGAAAATCGCTGCCGCGACGCGTCGTAGCCTCATATATGGCGCTCCTTCTTTGACGAGGCTAGCGGCTTCGGCCAACCTTGTCAATGCTCGATACGGGTGTTAATGCTGAAGGCGATGCGTAATGCCGAGTTGGCCCAGATCTTTCGTGAGATCGCCCTCTATCTGGAGATGAAAGAGGAGCCTTTCAAGCCGAGGGCATACGAGAAGGTTGCCTACTCCTTGGAGGCCTTGGAGGAGCCGGTGACGGAGATTTACCAGCGGGGAGAAGTCAAGGCGCTGCGGACCATCCCTGGGGTTGGACAGGCGATTGCGGAGAAGATCGAGGAAATCATCAAGACCGGCAAACTCCGATACTACGAAGAGCTTAAAAGAGAAGTGCCAGTGGACGTGCGGGGACTCACGGCAATCGAAGGCGTCGGCCCCAAGAGTGTGAAGCTTCTCTACGAGAAGTTAGGAATCAAGAAAGTCGCCGATTTGGAGGAGGCCGCTCGTGCAGGAAAACTTCGGGCGCTGCCACACTTTGGCGAAAAAATGGAGCAGAAGATTGTCAAAGGCATCGAGTTCCTCAAACAGGGGAGCGGTCGTTTCCCGCTTGGGGCCGTACTGCCTCTTATTTCTGAGATCGAGAGGCGTTTGCGGGATTTGCCGGAGGTTGAGGAAGTCGCCGTTGCAGGGTCGACTCGGAGGTGGAAAGAGACTGTCGGAGACGCCGATGTTCTGGCGATTTCTCGAAAGCCCGAGAAGGTCATGGATTTTTTCGTTTCGATGCCAGAGGTGATGCATGTCCAAGGGCAGGGCAGAACCAAATCTATGGTGAAGCTTAGAAACGGCATGGACGTGGATCTGCGGGTAGTGCCCAAGGAGAGTTTTGGCGCCGCGCTCAACTATTTTACCGGAAGCAAAGATCATAACGTTGCCTTGAGGAGGATCGCTCAGGAAAAGGGGCTTAAGTTGAACGAGTATGGTCTCTTTCGGGCCAGCAAACTTATCGCTGGGGAAACAGAGGAGGGGATTTACCAGGCTCTGGGTCTAGCTTACATTCCGCCGGAGTTGAGAGAAAATCAGGGAGAAATCGAGGCAGCTAGGAATGGAACGCTACCGGACCTCGTAGGCTACAAGGATCTTCGTGGAGATCTGCAGATCCAAACGACATGGACCGACGGTTCCAACTCGATTGAAGAAATGGTCGAAGAGGCAAAGAGGTTAGGGCTGGAATATATCGCTATTACGGATCACACCAAGGGCCTGGCCATGACCGGCGGCTCGGACGAAAAGAAGCTGCTCAAGCAGATGGCCGCAATCGACAAGATCAATCGGTCCCTCAAAGGAATAACGGTTCTGAAAGGGGCGGAGGTGAACATCAACAAGGATGGGTCGCTCGATATCAATGACGAGGTCTTGGCCCAGCTCGATGTGGTAGGCATAGCCGTGCACTCCCATTTCAAGTTGTCCCGCCACGAGATGACTGAGCGCATCGTCAAGGCCATGCGCAATCCGCATGCTGATATCCTCTTTCATCCCACGGGCCGGGTCATTCAGAAGAGGGAACCCTATGACGTCGATATGGACGCCATCATTCAAGCCGCCAAGGAGACCGGCACGGTCCTAGAGATTGACGCCTATCCCGACCGATTGGATCTCAAAGACGAACACATACGCAAGGTCGCCGAGGCCGGGGTGAAGCTGGTGATCGACTCCGACGCCCACAGCGTCAACCACATGCGGTTTTTGGAATTCGGCGTGGCCCAGGCGAGGCGGGGCTGGGCGAAAAAAAAAGACATCATCAATACCAGGCCGCTAAAAGAATTTTTGAGATGTCTTAAATAAGGTTAGAGCGCTTTAGGTATGGTAAGATAGCAGTGCCACGATTGCACTGAAGCTCTTTTACAACGCACCTCCTGACGTTGCCTGCTTAACGCCTCAAATCAACGGCGCGTTTACGCATCCGTTGCATTTGTTTGTTGGGCATCCACTTGATCCCAATTACCCACTAGTTGGTTGAAATATACTGGCACTTTCGTTTCAAATGTGAGCTGCTTACCGCTGAAGGGGTGTCGGAAGGAAATCGATCTAGCATGAAGCGCTAGACGTTTGTGGGCTTTATTCCCTTTTCCGTACCTTTGGTCGCCGACAACCGGGTGTCCTATACCGGCGAGATGTACTCGTATCTGGTGCTTTCTGCCTGTCAACAGATCAACTTCCAGCAAAGCAAAGTCTTTTGTCTCCTTGAGCACTCTGTAAGCGGTATGAGACAGTTTTCCTTTTCTGCTGTCGGATGTAGAGTACACGCCGTAAGCTTTGTTCTCTGCCAGGTATGAAGTAATAGTCTCCGAGCGCTTCTCACACCTGCCATGAACGACGGCGAGATACTTCTTCTTCGTTTCTTTCCACTGGCTCTGCAAACAGAGTTTTGCCTCTTCGCTCTTGGCGAAAATGAGTATCCCTGAGGTATCCCTATCCAGCCGGTGAACGATGAAAATGCGTTTCTTAGACTTCGCCGACCCCTTGCGGATATAATCTGTTAGAATGAAGTGAGCTGTTCGTGATTTCTCTGTATCAGTACCCATCGTCAAGAGGCCTGGTGGTTTATCCACCACAAAAATATCTCTGTCTTCGTGAATAATCGCGAGTCCCTTCGGCAGAAGTTTGCTGCCCGGTCTGAAACGTCTACGCATAGTGAGTCTATGAGGGTCGGGTCTTGCATTACGACAATATGTGATTGCAAGACCTGACCCCTATCTCCTTTACAAGTCACCGTCCACGCGCAGACTTATATTTCCCCCCAACAGGTCGACAACCTTATGAGGACATGCATCTTGGATGATGCGCGTGCACTCAGCCGTCATGTTAAGAGTCAGTTGCAAGTACCCAACGCTTCGCTTCGGAATCACAGACCGCTCTCCTCGCATGACCGGTGACAGCACAGGCAACACCCAACTTAGCCAACTCCAAGAACGAAGCGTCACTCGGTCCAAGGTAATTGATTTCGGCGAGAGGTTCACAACCCAAGCATCAAACTCTGCGCTTCCTTCACCCGGTCGGTCAATCCGGACGGATGCGGTCTGCAGCAGAACATGAACCTGCTGATGAAAATCCCTTCCTCTAAGCCACCGCTTGATATCAGTCCACGAGGGCAGAGGAATGTTGAGCTTTGCGGGACCATATCCGACAGACAGATCTGGCATTTGGGCCCTCACCTTTTGATTTCAGCAGTTCTCGGCCTCCTGGGCCTAACCTCAACAACCCAAACCGAAGAACGAAATTTATGGTTGTCTAACTACACGGCTCACCGGCGCGCGGCAGCGCGTCCGCCCTCGTGCAGCCGCTTGTTAGGCGATGACTTGTCTTTCCAGCAAAAGAAGCCGCGCACTTTCTGCTTAAGTCAGTGCCATTCGTCGCTGTTCCTACTTTTCTTATTTCTTATCCTAGTCGAGCTGCTCGCCGCGTAGGCCCTTCTTAACCGCGGCTTTCTCGGCCTCCGTGTCCCCCTCATGTTCGGATGGCGTGATGAGATACCCGAGAGGATTTGACTGAGCCTCACGTTCCCTTTGCCCACGTTCGTAGGCTTCTCTCACTTCCTTTGATACCGACATGATCTCCTCCTTTCCTTGTTGTGCCTATCTGCTTCCCAAGTTCGCCTAGACATTATGACTTCCGTTGTGTGAGGCTGACCTCCCGGTCAAACCGCGGGTTGGCCTCTTGGAGACCAGAGCCGCATGCATCATAAAGAAGCAAACACATAACAGGAGGTCAGCCATGAACT
>Ga0209824_10002152_pt1 | contig 10414 bp, 6 predicted proteins | sample VDWuncwatermetaG_FD_184124 | JGI IMG/M metagenome (GOLD analysis project Ga0209824, IMG submission 184124) | Wastewater microbial communities from Netherlands to study Microbial Dark Matter (Phase II) - VDW unchlorinated drinking water (SPAdes)... ...
CGGTCACGCTATGGCTGGTCGCCGCCTCATAGTTCAGCAGGCTGCCGTCCGCCACGGTGATCTGGCCCGTGCTGCTGTTGATCGCAAACCGGCCCCCCGCGCTGTCGGTGAAGCTGTAGCTCTTCGTGTCGCCGCTATCCGGGTCGGTCCCAGAAACCGTGCCGATGACCGTCCCATTGCTGGCGTTCTCCGCCACCGTGTTGGCGGACAGCGCGAGATCCGTCGGCGTCTCGTTCACGTTGGTCAAATTGATCGTAAACGTCTCGTCGTAGGTCAGCCCCCCCGCATCCGTCACCCGCACGGTCACGCTATGGCTGGTCGCCGCCTCATAGTTCAGCAGGCTGCCGTCCGCCACGGTGATCTGGCCCGTGCTGCTGTTGATCGCAAACCGGCCCCCCGCGCTGTCGGTGAAGCTGTAGCTCTTCGTATCGCTTACATTGGGGTCTGTCCCGGTGACTGTGCCGACGATGGTCCCGTTGGCCACGTTCTCTGCCACCGTATTGGCGGAGAGAGTCAAATCGGTCGGAGCGCTGTTTGGTTCCACCGTCACAGTGACTGTAGCCAGCGCGTCTCCAGGACTATGCAGATTCGTAACCTGGGAAGCACTCAGCGCATGATCATAGATGGCAACTGAGTCCAAGGATCCGCCGAAAAATCTGGCGGAATCCAGGTCCTGTCTCGCACCGAGATAGGCATCCCCGCTTGGATTGATACCGTCCTTTCCACGCGCTGAATCTGATAATTTCAAGTCACCATCGAGATAGACATTCATACCGGCACTCGCACTTATCGTCAGCGTGTAGGTGTGCCATTGTCCGTCACCAACGATACTGCTGACATCGAAGCTCGTCGTCCCTGGCGCAGAATCATTGGCATCAAGGACGCGCGTGTAGAGCAGTGGCCCCACACCTCCCGTTTCGCCGAGAAAGACATTGATGCTGTTCTGCGTATTAAACACACCATGGCTGTAGAGATACTGATACGATGTGCCGCTCAAATCGTCGACTTTGAGCATGAACGATATCGAGAAGTCCGAGGTATAGGTAACATCCGGGAGCCTCACGTAGTCGTTGACTTCGTCAAATGACAAGGCACTACCGTAACGGCCTTCCACCGTTGTTGCCCCGTTAACCACCCCATTCGAGCCTCCAATGAGGTCCGTGGCATCGCCGTCGAGTCGCCAGTAGTGTGCTGGAGCCTCAGATGCGTCGGCAATGAGATAGTCAAAACTGTCAGCGCCTTGGTAGTTGGTGTCAGGAGTGTAGGTCACCGTCCCATCGAGATTGTCCGTCACCGTCCCATTCGCTGGAACGGTATAATCCAACACCGTAATGACGTCGCCCTCAGGATCCATATCATTTGCGATGACGTCGATGGTGACCGGAGCATTGACCATCGTAATCGCCGTATCATCATTGGCGATGGGAGACTCGGCAACATTCGTCAGATTGATGGTGAGTGTCTCGTCGTAGGTGAGGCCCCCGCTGTCTGTCACCCGCACGCTCACGCTGTGGCTGGTCGCACTCTCGTAATTCAGCAGCGTCCCATTTGCTACCGTGACCTCACCGGTTATGGAATCGACAGCAAACCGTCCGCCAGCAGAATCGGTAAGGCTGTAGCTGAACGTCTCGCTGGCATCTGGATCTCCTGCCACAACAAAGCCGACGTGGCTGCCGTTGGCACTATTCTCGTCAATCGACAGTTGCGAATTTACGGCACCGGTGGTGAATCCAGTCCCGCTTGCATGCGCGATGCTGAGGTTGTTTCCACTGACAAGCTCGACGACTTGATTGGAACCATCCAAGCCGTCCATCTGCCAGTTGGCAACCAGACCGGCGGCAGCGGCTTCTGCCGGTGTCACATCCAGCTGTTGCTCGTAATACTGGGCGATCTCGCCGGCAGTGCGAACATCGTTCCAAATGCGGACATCATAGAAGGTGCCGGAGAAGTATTGCGTGGAATCATACCCGCTATTCTGGCCATCCTGCTCCTGCCCAAAAACGAATCGACCGTTGGTCGTGTCCAGCGCGGTCCCCACATTGAGACCGGTACCCGATTCGATGTGGACACCGTCGATGTAAACGGACCAATTACCGGCGGCGTTATCCCACGTCACCGACAGCGTATGGACGGCACCGTCCACGAGGGCCGCTCGATAATCGATTGCACTGGCGAGCGCAACATTACCGGCACCAAAATCGAGCTCAAGGTCGTTTGCCGGTTCATCGAGCTGGATGCTGAGCTCGTCGCCGCTAGGGTTGTTGAAGGACATCAACACAGTCTCAAGAGGCAGATCATTGGCAGCAAAACGAATCTCCACCGTCGTTGCCGTCAGCGACTGTGACAACCCCGTATCCGAGATCAAATAGGCATCGTTTCCACCATCCGTATTGAGTTCGATACCGGCGGACAGATCCGCCGGCGCATCATTGACGCCGCTCACGGTGACGGTCGTGTTGTAGTTGGCACTGGTCCCGCCGTCGCCATCGGTGAGCACGAACCGCACGGTGCGGGCTCCGGTCGTTGGCGAATTGGTGTCAGTATTCTGATAGGTGATATTCTTGACCAGCGCCGTCACCGCCGTCGGCGTGGCACTGCTGTTCAACGTGATGACGAGATTGCTCCCGCTGCTGCCGCCCGTGAAGGTGCCGATGATCACACCGCCGTACGTCACGTTACTGCCGCTCACCCCGATCTGCCCGGCCCCGGTCCCTTGATTCCGGATGCTCAGCACATCCTCGGCGCTGTCGCCGCCAGACGGAATGGAGACGGTCAACGTGCCGGTGTTGAAGTTGGTGCTATCCACGTCGCTGACGGTGACATTGCCCCCTTGCTCAATGACGACGGCGCCGGAACCTTCGCTATAAGCCAGGCTATCGCCGCTGAGATTGCTGATGGTCGGAGGCGTTTCACCGGCGAGGAGTCCGACCCAATCAGCTTGTGTGTCGTAGTCGATGACCACCTGCGTTTCGATGGTCCCGGTTTGGATCTCGAATTCCCAATCACCGCCCAGTCCGGCATAGCCCGTATCATCGGTGCTCGCCGCGACATCGGCCCCGGTCAGTTGACTGAGCAACGTGACAGCATCCTGACCAGCTAAGCCGTTGGCAAAATCGCAGCCGTAGACGAGGATGTCGGCCTGCGCTGACAGCGCCTGCTGAATGGCGGCTAACTCGTCGGCATATTCCCCCGTCATAGAGTCTGTGGTGAGTGTGCCGGTTCCCAGAGAGAGCTGACCTTCCGCTCCGTGGCTGATAATGTGAATGGCATCGATTCCTGTTCGTCCGGTCAGCGACGCGGCGATCTGCTCCATGCCATCTTGGCCGCCGTCCAGCATGACAATCTGGACATTGGGCCCCATGCCGGCAATGAGCGATTGATAATCCGGCACGGTGGGGTCAACGAAGACTACCTCTGTCGTGGACTCGCCCGGGTTGTAGGAGGAGATGGCTTGTAGAAGGTCCTGCGACTCGTTCTCTGCCGCGGTCGGCTCACCGCTGCCTTCTGCGGACACTGCTGACTCGGCCTGCTCTTGCGCGACTTGTTCTTGATTGACTTCCGCCGCCGTGGCCGCTGCCGCTGCATCGAACATGAGGCGGGATTCTAGGGAGAGCAGCGACAACTTCGGCCGAGCCGCCCCTGGCGCCTTGGGCGCCGGTTTGGGGGTGCCGCTCGGCTGAGGAGGTGTCTGTTGTTTTTTCTTTCGCGAGAACATCGCTCGATTCGCCCCCCTCGGCCCTTCAGAATAGGAATGGGTCTCGTCTTTATCGGCTCGTTAGGGTTGGTGCTGTAGGTCCTCTTGAAACCATGCAGGTTTTGCCCCGGCACGGTGAATAGGTCGATGGGAATACTGTGCCTCTAACCGACACTAACTCGCCGAAAGAAGCTGAGCCTCCTTTCAGCCCCTGGCTACAGCCAACTTTAGGGCAGCAGGCATGAGGTGGTCGTAGCGCTCCCCGAAAGCACAGGCCGATTCCGACTGCCGCATGGATTCGTCCAGTACCGAGCAGCAAGGCAGACCAATCAGCCAGGAACACCGGCTTACTTACTTGACCAAGACTACTTCACGACTCAGCGCGTGGAGTGGAAAAATGTACTGTCGACGTTGGACCGCTTCGAACAGGAGGCGGGTCAGTCTTTCAGACTCTGCGTCACCGATCGGCTTCATCAGGCTATGGCCGGCAAAGCAGCGTAACAGGATGGGGAACGGGTGAAGCGTATCTCGTTGTTCGTATCCCGCTCCTTCGATCTTGAGTTCCAGGTTTCACGTTCACAGTTTCAAGTTGTGTAGAAGCCAAAACCTCAAACCTGAAACAGGAAACCGTTGGCACATATGTTTCACCCGCTTGCAAGCGACTCTCGCTCGCCTTGCGCCAGCTGCGAATCCGGATTGGGGTCGTCGGCTCGGTGCGCTGATAGGGGTATACTCGGAAGGAGTCAGGGGCGGATGGTCTCCTCGTCAGGCAGTCACGAGTGCTCCTCTTCGTTGCTCGATATGCCTGCGGACCTTTACAGGCAGTGCTTGTTCGGCTAGCCGCAACTCATAGGTCTTCTGAAGGTTCATCCAGAATTCAGCGGTTGTATTGAAGAACGTTGCCAACCGCACCGCCGTATCTCCCGTGATGCCACGCTGCCCTTTGATAATGGCTGTAATCCGATTAGCCGGCACGGCGAGGGCTTTGGCCAGCATGTTGGCATTCAGAGGAGGATCCGACGGTTGCATAAACTCCTCCAGCAGAATTTCTCCGGGATGTACTGGCCGCATACCGTTTTTTATCATGTCCCTGACTCCTTCAGGACCGTTCGACCATCCTATTGGCATTCACCGAGTTTTCCCCAGACTGCTACAGCACTGGCTTGACGGTGGCATGGTCAATTTCAATAAGTGTGTGAGTCTGGAGCACACTCTCGATCGCCGATAGGTGCCGCTCCAGCAAGGCGCATAAGGCTTGAGCAGACATGTTGCCTGTCTTAATCAGGAGCAGCTTCCACGGACGGCCATGCAGGACATGAGAATAGAAGAAGTCGGAGTCTTTGGAGACGACGACACGCTGCTCATTGACCGATATCTCGTTAATGAGGGAATCTTTTGTCGCATTCCCGGTTGGAAGCTCACGTGTATGGATGGCGTTGTGCCCATGCTGAGCAAGAATGGCACACACCCGGCGTGGGAGATGCGCATCGACCAGAAAGTTCACGTCAGTGCCAGATGCACACTCTTCGCTGCCAGCATCTTACGGGAAAACTCAAGGCAGGCGAGGATATCATCCCGCTCAAGATCGGGAAACTCGGCGAGCACATGCTCCACGGAATCGCCCCCCGCCAGATATTCGAGGATACTCTCGACGGGATACCGCAAGCCACGGATACAGGGCTTACCATGACACACAGCCGGATCAACCGTGATGCGTGAGAGCAAGGATTCTTGCGACATAGGCGCATTGTACAAGCCTCAGGCGCAGATGCCAAGCCGATTTCCCCAATGTGTAGTGAGCCCGCATCCTTCACGAGCGCTTCTACTGCAGTCGCCTCTCCGCTGCTGGTTTTTTGCCGCTCGTCGTTCGCCCTTCGACTTTGAGTTCAAAGTTTCAGGTTTCAAGTTTTCGGAGAATATGAAACATGAGTCTTGAAACTTCAAACCCTTGGCCGATGCGCTTCACGAGAGACGCTTCACCGGCTTGGAGTTGACACAAGAACGCCGCTGGCGGTCTTTTTCCGCATGCTGCTAGAATCCACTCTCTCTGACCAAGGTGGCCGCCACCTGATCCCATGCCCGTTTTGCGATGCTCGACGACTGGCCCTCGATCTGGACATGGCCGACAGTGGCTTGCTCGACAAGCACCACTGTCTGATCGACCTGCAACCGCACACGATAGACCGAGACCTCGGGACGCAGACGGCCCTTGTCATCCTTGCGCACCGGCACATCGCCGCCATAAATCGACGCCAGATACGGTACGGTAAACTCCCGCTCATCCACCTCGGCAATCTCTGTCACATGCGCTTCGACCGCTCGTCTGGTGAGGTCTATTGGAATGAACCGCGCTCGTTGCCCGGCTGCGACATAGACCAATTCATCAACCGGGACCAGGCCTTCAATTTCGGCATAGGTGGTGTCAATGAGGTAGGCGAGGGGCAGTTTCCGATCAATCCAACGGCCTGCGGTCAGCGAATCGGCTCGATCTCGCACGATTCCGCTCATGGGGGCCCTCAAGATCAGATTGTCTCGCTTGGCTTCCAACCCCGTCAGCTCAGCAAGCCCAGCTCGCAATGACTCTGCGATGACCTGCCGTTGGTCGCGGTCCTGGCCATAGCCGGCCTGACGACTGAGACGATAGTCCCACATGGCGACTCTGGTCTCGGCCAGCTTCACCTCCTTTTCCAACGACGGATTCTCCAGCATCACGAGTGCATCTCCTGCCTTCACCGTCTGTCCATCCCGCACCAGCACGTGCTGGAGGCGTCCCGGCGTTGGCGCAAAGATCGTGGCATAGGAAGGCGCTTGCAGGACGGCTGGAATCGAGATGCTCGTCCGCAATGGAATGAACGCAAACGCTACGGCCACACAGGCCGTCGTCACCCATGTACGGGATGATGCGGCATACACCTCGCGATTCTGCCACCACCCTGTCACTTCACGCCCGATCGGCATGGCGATGAACCACACCATTTCGACTAGAAAGAGGATGATGCCGAGCGCTTTGAAAAAGTAGTGATAGACCATGAGGGCAATGCCGGTGAATAAGATGAGGCGGTAGAGCCAGATCGCCCAGGCATAGACGACCATGGTCTGCCGCATCCTGATCGACACCGTCTCCGGCGGTGACGCCTGGTGGCCAAAAAGCAGGGCCCGTAACCTCCATTGTCCAAACGCAAAGGCCCTATCTTGCAGGTTGGGAATCCCCAACCCGTCCGCCAGCACATAGTAGCCGTCGAACCGCATGAGCGGGTTGAGATTCACCACGAGGCTCATGATCAAGCTGGTTGTGGCCACGATGAAGGCGATACTTCGTGCCGTACCTTCGGGCAAGAAGCCCCATGCAAAGAGCGCGACGGCGGCCAATCCTAATTCAGCGATCACACCACCGGCGGCGATCAGCAGACGCTTCCGCTTGGACGTCAGGCGGTAGGAGTCGGACACGTCCGAGTACATGACCGGCATCATGACCATAAAGGCAACGCCCATCGTCGGGACTCGGCAGCCGAATCGCGTGGCCGTATAGGCATGGCCCAGTTCATGGACCACCTTCACTGCACCAAGCGAGAGGCTGTACAGAATCGCGCCATGCCAACTGAAGAAATAGAGAAAGGTCGAGACAAAGGTATCCCACTGGCGGCCGACAAGAATCAGCCCGACCAGTCCTATCGCGCCGAAGGTCCAGCCGGCTGCCGCCGTATAGAGCGGCGCCACGATCGGCAACGTGGCTTTCAGGAAGTAATGCGGGTGCACAAGCGGGATCTTGATGAACAGATAGTGATGGACCAGCCACATCAGCCAGTTGTGCTGGCCCGCCTGGGCCTGAGTCTGGTAATCCGTGTGCTTGCCGCTGGCGGACTGCTCGGTCAAATTGTTCGTGTAGAGGAACTTCACCAGGTCTTCCACGTCCTCGACGGCCGTCCGGCAGGTCGTGTCACGCGTCATCACAGTGTGGAGCTTCTCAATCGTACCGGCATTCCATCGCTGAATCATCTGATAGACCGGCCACTCGATCTGGAAGTACCGGTTGCGAACAGGATCGACGATCGTCCATGTCGGCACGCCGTCAGGGGTGGGAGTCCCACGATTGAATTGGAGGTTCGTTCGAAGCGGTGGGAGCTTGCGTTCCTGCGGTTTGGCGCCAGGCGATCCCGGAGTCAACATGACCTACCAGCCTACCCATTGTCGAAACGCCGTCAACGGCCGTCGCAGCAGCAAGTAGGCCAGCGGTCCCCGTTCACCGTACACCTTGGCTGTGCCTTGCCAGCCGATGCGGATGCGCGGATCTGGCTCTGTGAGCTGCGCGGTGACGCGATAGGCAAGGACGTCTCCCGGCAGGACGTCCGCATTGTAGCTGGCATGGACAATCGTTGCCGGAAATGACTCCAGCGCGAGCGCGTTGAGAAAGATGAGGGCCTCGGCGCCATCCTTAAGTACGATGGCATCGGCGACCGGCAGATCAATGCGTAATTCGATCTGCTTGGGGTCGGCGATTTCCATGATCCGCTCACCGACGGTGACAGGACGACCTGTCCAATCGGATTTGTCCGAATAGAGGAGCAGACCGCCCTTCGATGCGACCACTTCGACTTGGTCGAGCATTTCCTTCGCGTACTGCAACTCGGTTTGTCGAAGATCGACCTCCGCTTCCTTCAACGGAACCTCGGCCTTCCGTTGTGGATCGCCGAACCCTGCTTGAATGGATTGACTGTGCTCCGCGCGTGCGACGGTCAATTGCTTTCCCGCAACGAGAAATTGGTTGCGGAGCGTCGTGTCTTCGTACCGAAATAACGCCGTGCCGGCTTGCACGTTTTGGTTCGGATGCACGAGCACGTCGGCAATCACCCCATCGATGGGCGCGCTCACGACCACCGGATCTTTTGCCATGACTTTGACCGGCGCCACGGCTGAAATTCTGATCGGGAGACAGAGTGCGGCGATGAGCGCAACGGGAACCAGCCACCAGGTCGGCTTCTTGATGGTCTTCGCCCAGCCCTGCTCCTTCTTTGAGAGGGCCTTCCAGGCATAGGCATAGCTGCCGGCCAGCCGATGGACAATGGCCACATCGTTTTCCTGCCAGGGGAAATCCCGCTCGAACCACCACGCTCCAAGCACCGTCTCATCGGGATGTTGCAGCGGACACCAAAAGACATGGCCTTTCGCAAACTCCCGCCAGCCACTGCGAAGTGCCTCCGGTAGCAACTCTTCCGTAATGACGGTCGGTTGTTCTTTGTTGTCGGCAGCCTGAAAGAGCGCCCGAACCGCCTGTTCAAGCCACACCATCATCGGGGCATCACGATCCACGACGGCCACACTCGACGCGTTGAGCACACGACACGCTTCGTTCGTGGAGTGTGGCGCACTCAACAGAAAGGCCTGCTCGTACGGAATCAGTCGTCGGGTCTCGTTGACGGACAGAAACTGCAACTCTTGGATGGTTTTCGCCGCACGGATCTGCCCCTCCAAATGCGTCAGGGCCGCCAGGTGAATCAAGATCGGGAGCTGTTGTGCGGTCGGTTCTGCTGTCGTGGCCATCGCTTAGGGTTGCTCCACAAATTGCGCCGTCCCACTCATCCCGGCCAAGATTTCCGGCGGCAATTTCTCGAAAGCCCCTATGACCTTGATGGTCTGACTGGCAGCATCCACCGATGCCCCAATTTCTTTGACCCTTGCCGGATAACTGCGTCGGGTCTCATCCACCACGAAGCTAAACGGCGACTTTCGCTTGAGCCAGGACAGCGAAGCAGAGGGGAGTACGAGTTCAATCTCCAAGCTGCTATCGTCTAACAGGCTGATCAACTTGTCGTTGGGAAAGACATTCTCATGCTCATTGACCATGACACTGACAACCCGCCCTCCAAATGGAGCGACAATCTGGCATCCTTTCACATTGATCTCGACGACGCGGACCGATGCCGACGCCTTTTTCGCGTCGGCCGCTGAGGTCTCGAGATCTAGATTGCTCACGGCATTGAGTTTCCCAAGCTCCAGGTTGTTTTTGTACACTTTGTCTTTGGACTCATGTTCGGCCTGAGCGACGGCCAGTTCCGCCTTATACTTGTCGCAGTCGATTTGGACCAGCGTGTGTCCCTTTCCGAAGCGTTGCCCTTCCTTATATGGAAGCATGCTGACACGGCCCTGGACTTGGGCATATAAGGTCGCCTGGGCTGCCGCTTTGACGATTCCCCGTGCGGCGCCATGCTCGGACCGTAGTGCAGCCCCCCCTTGCTCACCCTTCGACCATCCCGTCGAAGGACTGATGGCCATGGCAACCAGAAGCACCAATACCATCCCTCTAATGCGCCACGGGTGTCGCATGGGCGGCCGACCTCCTTTCTGCTTCCGACATCGAAAAGCCGCTGGGTTCCCAAAACTTCTTGATCGACTCAGCTAATTCCGCAAGACTTTGCTGCCCCATGCTGGCGGGAACCGCTTCTTCCCCTAAGGATGCCATCAAGGTCGCATAGGCCGTTTCCAACCCTGACCGTGCGGCATCCAATCGCACATCGGCGGCCACATCACTAACTCGTTCTCGAATCAATGTGAGATCGTTTGTCCTTTGCGTGACCCACATATTCTTTGTATGCTCGACAATCGCCGCCTGTGTTCGCTGGAGTTATTGTCAAGTCTGGTGTCCAGCAGTCTGAATCAAGCGGCGACCTGGTCTGACTGTGGTGCCTCGATTCCATCCGTGAATTTCACGCCCGTGATGACTTT
>Ga0209824_10002153_pt1 | contig 10414 bp, 12 predicted proteins | sample VDWuncwatermetaG_FD_184124 | JGI IMG/M metagenome (GOLD analysis project Ga0209824, IMG submission 184124) | Wastewater microbial communities from Netherlands to study Microbial Dark Matter (Phase II) - VDW unchlorinated drinking water (SPAdes)... ...
CACAACAACTGGGTAATTTGATCTCTCTCGGCCAGGCTTAAATGAACATATTGTTTTCCCATAACCACTTAGAATAGCATATTCCTTTCTGCTTTCCCAAGTGTCGCACTTCATTGTTGAACCGGCGAATATTTTTCATAAATCTACTATGACAATATGCTTTTGACAAGCAAATTGTCAAATTATATGCCATGATATTACAACAATAATAGAATAGTTGTGAGGCCAATGAGTTAGAATTATTCATTCCTTAAAACCTTTATTTCTCAGACACTTGTTTATAATCATATCAAAGCACTTGACAACGATGGGCTCAAGCAATATAATAATAGCATTAGTAAATCAGTGCAAATAATTGGACATTGATTATTTATTTAGTCAACCAATCACCTTAATAAACCAATTTGGAGGTGTTGTTATGAGTATTAAAAAATGGGATCCCTTTAGGGATTTGCTCTCTTTACAGGAGAGGATGAACAAATTATTTGAGGAATCTCTTTTACAAACAGGAAAGGAAAGGCAGGACATCTCCATTGCTGGGTGGTCGCCTGCTGTTGATGTGATGGAAAGCGACGAGGAGATAGTCTTGAAGGCAGAGCTTCCTGGTATTGAGCTGAAGGATGTTGAGGTGTTGATTAAGGATAATATCCTCACTCTCCGCGGTGAAAGGAAATTTGAGAAAGAAGAGGAGAAGGAGAATTACCACCGTATTGAAAGGTCTTATGGCGCCTTTCAGAGGTCATTTACACTTTTAGCTACTGTAGAGCAAGACAAGGTTAAGGCAAAGATGAAGGATGGCGTATTAGAGGTAAGGCTGCCAAAGGCAAAAGAGGAAAAGTCAAAGAAGATTGAGATTGAGGTGAAGTAATATAAAAATGGCAAAGGACTATTACAATACTTTAGGTGTAAAAAAAGGCGCAAGCGCTGATGAGATAAAAAAGTCTTTCAGAAAACTTGCGCGCAAATATCATCCGGATGTAAATCCGAATGATAAGACTGCTGAGCAGAAGTTTAAGGAGATAAATGAGGCATACGAGGTATTAGGCGACGCCAAAAAAAAGGAGCAGTATGATCAGTTCGGCTCAGCAGCATTTGAACAGCAGTATGCCGGGGGTCCGAGTGCAGAGGAATTTGCAAGGGCATTCAGAGGAACTGGCGCAGATTTTTCTGAGACCTTTGACTTTGGAAGCATATTCGGTGATATCTTTGGCAGAAGACCTGCTGCAGAAAGAGGCCCTATCCGCGGCGAGGATATTACCTATTCAATGGATATTGATTTAGAGGATGCTGTTTATGGAACAACTACAAATATCAGCCTAAGCCATGAGGCGCCGTGCCCAACCTGCAAAGGCTCAGGCAATCAGCCTGGCACAAGCCCGCAGACATGCCCAAGCTGCAAGGGCAGCGGGATGGTTATAGCAATGAAGTCAAACATTAGGTTCTCTCAGACCTGTCCACAGTGCGGCGGCAGGGGAAGGATTAATATTAACCCTTGCAGGACATGCGACGGCAAAGGGAATGTTCTAAAGGATGAAACCATCGCTGTTAAGATTCCAAAGGGTGTTGATACAGGATCAAAGGTTCGTGTTGCAGGCAAGGGAGGGGCAGGGATAAGCGGCGGACCTTCAGGAGATTTGTATATTATTACAAGGGTCAGGCCGCACCACTTCTTTGAGAGAAAGGGAGATAATTTGTATTCAGAGATCCCGATTTCTTATGCAGAGGCGGCATTGGGAGCTAAGATTGAGGTGCCTACAGTTGACGGCATAGTAGCGCTGACTATTCCTTCTGGCACACAGAATGGCCAACAGTTCAGGCTCAAAGGCAAGGGCGTGCCTCATCTGACTGGCGGCGGCTCTGGAGACCATTATGTAACTATTAAGATTGCTGTGCCAAGGCATATTGATGATAAGGCAAGGCAGCTTATAAAGGATCTGGATAAAATATCAAAGGAGAATCCGAGGGCTGATATAGCCTTTAAGGGATTCAGGAAGAGATAAACATGAAGAAGGACAGACCATTATATCAGATAAGCATTGTTGCAGAGATGCTCAACATCCATCCCCAGACCATACGGCTTTATGAGAGAGAAGGGTTTATAAAACCAAAGAGGCGATTGGGTAATGTCCGCCTTTTTTCTCAGGATGATGTCGAGCGAATTGAGATGATTTTGCGGCTTACCAGAGACCTTGGAATTAACCTTGCAGGCGTTGAGGTAATCTTGAGTATGCGCGAGAAGATGGAGCAGATGCAGGAGCAGATGGAAGAGACAATGAGGCAGATGATGGAAAAGGTTAAAAAAGAGTTTCAAAAAGAGTTAATGCAAAGGGAGAAGGAGCTTAAGTATCCATTAGTAAAATCAGGAAGGACTATAAAGGTAAAGATTGACAAGGAGTAAACACACAATGATTCGCTTTGACAGACTAACATTAAAATCACAGGAGGCATTACAGAAATCTCAGGCAATTACAGAAAAATATAATCACCAGCAGGTTGACGTAGAACACCTCCTTTATGCGCTTATTGAGCAGACTGATGGCTCTGTTGTCCCAATATTAAGAAAACTTGGCGCTGACCCAAAGAGGATAAAGGAAGAGCTTGAAGACGCATTAGCAAAAATCCCTCAGATAACAGGCGGAGGTGTTGGACAGATATATATTTCACCTCGGCTTGATAAGACCTTTACCCGTGCAGAAAAGGAAGCAGAAAGGCTAAAGGATGAGTACGTAAGTGCAGAGCATCTCCTGATTGCAATTGCTGATGGAGACGGCGCTGCAAGGGATATCTTAAAAAGGCATGGTGCAACAAAGGACAGGATATTTGCTGTGCTTGTGGATATAAGAGGGACGCAAAGGGTTACTGACCAGACGCCTGAGGAAAAGTATCAGGCGCTTACAAAATACAGCAGGGATTTAACTGATTTGGCAGGCAGGGGCAAGCTTGACCCTGTGATCGGCAGGGATGATGAGATAAGAAGGGTTATTCAGGTATTGTCAAGAAGGACAAAGAACAATCCTGTGCTTATTGGCGAGCCTGGTGTTGGAAAGACTGCTATTGCAGAGGGTCTTGCGCAGAGGATTGTAAGCGGCGATGTGCCAGAGGGTCTAAAGAATAAGCGTGTGGTTGCCCTTGATATGGGCGCATTGATAGCTGGCGCAAAATACCGCGGCGAATTTGAAGAGAGGCTAAAGGCTGTTTTAAAAGAGATTCAGGCTGCAGAGGGCCAGATTATACTTTTTATTGACGAGCTTCATACGCTCGTTGGAGCAGGCGCTGCAGAGGGCGCAATGGATGCGTCAAATATGTTAAAACCTGCTTTGGCAAGGGGAGAGCTTCGCTGCGTTGGCGCAACAACAATTGATGAATATAGAAAGCATATTGAAAAGGATGCAGCGCTTGAAAGAAGGTTCCAGCCTGTGCTTGTAAAAGAGCCGAATGTAGAGGATACGATTTCTATATTGCGTGGATTAAAAGAGCGGTACGAAGTTCATCATGGCGTAAAGATAAAAGACTCTGCATTAGTCTCTGCTGCTGTGTTATCGCACAGATATATATCAGACAGATTCCTGCCAGACAAGGCAATTGATTTGATTGATGAGGCAGCATCGCACCTGCGCATGGAGATAGACAGCATGCCTTCAGAGCTTGATGAAATAGAAAGGAGAATCAGGCAGCTTGAGATTGAAAAGCAGGCAGTGAAAAAGGAGAGCGATAAGGCATCAAAAGAGAGGCTTGCTGGTATTGAAAAGGAGATTGCTGAGCTTTCTGAAAAAAGAAACGGCCTTAAGGCGCAGTGGCTGTCAGAAAAGGATGTAATCCAGAAGATAAGGGCAATTAAAGAGGAGATTGAGTCTGCGAGGATATCTGCAGAAAAGGCAGAGCGTGAAGGAGACCTCGGCAAGGCAGCAGAGCTTCGCTACGGCAAGATGACAGAGTTGCAGAAAAACCTTGAGGCGGAAAATAAGCGGCTTCAGGATATACAGTCGCATCAAAAGATGCTAAAGGAAGAGGTGGATGATGAGGATGTTGCTGAGATAATTTCTAAGTGGGCAGGCGTGCCTGTTACACGGATGCTTGAGGGAGAGATACAAAAACTGATTCACATGGAGGACAGGTTAAAGCAGCGGGTAATAGGACAGGATGAGGCGATTGTTGCAGTGTCAAATGCTGTTCGCCGCGCAAGGGCAGGGATTCAAGAGCCTGACAGGCCTATTGGCTCATTTATATTCATGGGACCAACAGGCGTTGGAAAGACTGAGCTTGCGAGGGCGCTCGCAGAATTTTTGTTTGACAGCGAGCAGGCAATGACAAGGATAGATATGTCTGAGTATATGGAGAAGTATACAGTTTCAAGGCTAATTGGCGCGCCTCCGGGATATGTTGGATATGACGAGGGAGGCCAGCTTACAGAGGCTGTTCGTAGAAGGCCTTATTCTGTTATTCTATTTGATGAGATTGAAAAGGCGCATCCAGAGGTCTTTAATGTCCTTTTGCAATTGCTTGATGATGGAAGACTGACAGACGGTCATGGAAGAACAGTTGATTTTAAGAATACCGTTGTGATTATGACATCTAATATAGGCAGTCAGCATATTCAGGATTTAAAGGGAAAAGACGAGGAAGAGATGAGGCGCAGGGTTATGGATGCATTACGCGCACAATTCCGTCCTGAGTTCTTAAACAGGGTTGATGATTTGATTATCTTCCATCCGCTCGGCATAGAGCAGTTAAAGAATATTGTGGAAATCCAGTTTAAGCATTTAAAGAAGAGGCTTGCGGATAAGAAGGTCGTAATTGAACTTACTGATAAGGCAAAGGAGTATCTTGCGAATGAGGGCTTTGACCCTGTATATGGCGCAAGGCCATTAAAGCGCATCATCCAGCGCGACATACAAAACCCTCTCGCTTTGAAATTAATTGACGGGACTTTTAAGGAAGGGGATAAGGTAAGGGTTGATGCGGAGAAGGGGAAGCTGGTGTTTGAGAAGGGGAAGTAAATAAAGCGCTTATATGGCGGGGCTTTTGGCTGAAACCTAAATAATATTTATTTTATATTTTAAATGGAATTTTTCTTTTTCAATCTTGGTTCCATCATTGTATAACAATGGCAGGGGTATTTCGTATCTTCTCAGCTTCATCAAAAGCAGTCCTTTCAATCACTTCAAACCCGACATTTTCACCTTTAAGGAACTCTAACATATAATCATTAACTTCAAAGATATCATTGGGCAGACTCCTAACCGTCCGCTTAAGTGCAAGAAGGTAGTATCCATTTACCTTGTCTTCCGTTGTCTTGAATTTTAAGGGCATCATTCTTCAAACCCTCCATGAAAGTATCTAATTTTAAGATAGCACACAGTCTTGTAAATATCAAAAGAAAACCAGGAGCAACCATGGATAGAACACCACATCAGTTTTTTTGCCTTGACTCCAATTTTAACGGCGTTTATAATCTACATAAGAGGTTAAAATATATATAGGGTATATTATGAAGAAAATAACTATTTTAAAAGAAATTGATGATATCAAAAATCAACTTGTTGAAAAATACCACCCTGAAAAAATTATACTTTTTGGCTCAGCTCTGCGAGAAAATGAAGAAGTAAATGACATAGACCTGTTTATTGTAAAAAAAGATATTCCATATTATGGGGCCGACAGGATAAGAGAATTATACCGATTGATAAGAACTGAAGTTTCTGTAGATTATATAGTCTACAAACCTGAGGAGGTTGAAGAGCGTTTATCTCTTGAGGATCCTTTTATAAAGAAGATTTTCAAAGAGGGAAAATTTCTCTATGGCTGATTCCAAGGTTGTTAATGAATGGGTAAACAAGGCTGACGAAGACTTTAATTTTGCAGATGCCAATCTTAGTGAAGGAAGCAGTTTCCACTCACAGATTTGTTTTCATTTTCACCAGGCAGCAGAAAAGTATTTTAAATCCTTTATCATTGCTTATGACCTTGAATTTGAAAAAATACACAATCTAATCGCTTTATTAAAGATATGCGGAAAGAAGGAGCCTTCTCTTCTAACCCTTCTTGAGGAATGTGAGTTTCTCAACGCCTTTTACATTGACACCCGCTATCCTGTTCACTGGCCGACTGACTACACAAAAGAAAAAGCCTTTAAGGCAAAAGACTCTGCTCAAAAAATAGCTGAAACAATAAAAGAAGTGTTAAAAGAAAAGATATGAGAAAAGACACAGGGCGGGGATTTGCCCCGTTAGAAAAACCTTCTAACAGGGTTGCCCCCGCCCTGTGGTTGCATCTTGTTTTTGTAGGGGTTTAAAATTCTGATCCCCTGCTTTGGAAATATGGGAAGCGTCCCGATATTGCTTAGTATTTGAAAAGGCAAAGTGAAACCCTTTCTGTTAAATTATTCTTTTTTATTGAACCTTTGAATAGTCTTTGCTAAAATTAAAATAAATGAAAACATTATTATAGGATAAAGGCTCTCTTGCTGACGCAGTTGCCGAACTTATAGAGAACCTCCATCAAAAATATCCCGGGATAAAGACAAAAACAGTGCAGCCAATTGAAGATGAGGATTTTGCAATTGAGGTTATTGCGCCATTGTCTTTTTCTCTGGAAGAGGTTGAAACAGTATGTCAGAAAGAGTGCATCAGGTTAGAAGGCAAATATAATGTCTATATACTTCTATTAGTTGTTCAAAAAGCGATAAAAAAGTTAGCCTTTTTTTTGTATAATGGTCATACGAATTTTTGGCTTTAAGATATGGTTTTTACCCCTTTAGGAGTATATATGCGCTTAGCATCAATAATATCAATCGTTTTAGGTTTTTTGCTTGTATACGGATGTTCAAATAAGCAGGATGAAGCAAGGGTAGACATTAATGCTAATAAAAATGATGCTAAGAAGCACTATACAGGTAGAACTCCCTTAATGGGTGCAGCGCGCAATGGTGATATTGAAATTGTTAAGTTTCATCTTGCAAGAGGCGCAGATCCCAATATCACAGACAGGCCTTCAGGTTCAACCGCACTGGATTTTGCTGCGAGCAATGGGCATTTAGAAATTGTAAAACTACTCATAGAACATGGTGCGGATGTAAATGCAAAGACACGGGTTCCTGCTCTGGTATGGGCGACCCAAAGTGGTAAGATTGAAATTGTTAAATTGCTGATTGATAAAGGAGCAAATGTAAATGCAAAAGGTACAAGTAGTTCCACGGCACTAATGCAAGCTGCACGTACTGGAAAAATTGAAATTTTAAAAATATTGCTTGCAAACGGTGCTATCATAGATAATGCAAGCCTAAAAGAGGCGGCAGGGAATGGCCACGCAGAAGTTGTTAGACTTTTAGTTGAACGAATTACAGATATTCATGCTAATAAGGCTCAGTTGGATTTTCCTTTACTGTTAGCTGCCCAAAATGGGCATGTCGAGATAGTTAGTTTTTTAATTGAGAAAGGGGGTAACGTAAATACCTCTGATGCAAAAGGGAATACCCCTATAATTCTATCATCAGGACATGGCAAGCTGCCAGTTGTGAAGCTATTAGTAAAAAATGGCGCTGATATAAAATCCAGGAATAATGAGGGGATTAATGCCTATACGGCTGCATTGGCAAAAGGTTATGCAGAGATAACAGACATGCTTAAAGTCAGTGAAGATGAAACAGATATTAATTTAGAATTAATTGACGCAGCAAATCATGCTAATACAAAAAAGGTGAGGACACTGCTTGCTAAAGGAGCAAATCCAAATACAGAACTTCTTAGCATTGATAAGCAAAAAAAGGCATTCCCTTTGATAATTGCAATCAAAAATAGTTCTAAAGAAATCACGCAAGCCCTGCTTGAAAATGGCGCCAATCCAAATATATCTGACTTTGATGCACATACCCCGCTTATTTATGCGGCTGAGCAAGGCAATCTTGAAATTGTCAAATTATTGCTTGCCAAGGGTGCTGATATCAATGGTATTGCAAAAGGGACACCATTTGATCCTTCTTATTATGCCACACCTTTACTATATGCAACAGAAAAAGGACACAAGGAGGTTGTTGAATTTTTGCTTAACAATGGCGCTGATAAAGATTTTATGGCTTATGATGATGTAGAAGGGGCACGGGGAACGGCATTAATATACGCGTCAAGCAAGGGAAACGTAGAGATTGTAAAGATGCTTTTAGCAAAAGGGGTAGATGTAAATAAGAGTAATTACCAGGAAATGACAGCTTTAATGGTAGCCTCTGTTGGTGGACATGAAGAGATTGTTAAACTCTTATTAACAAAGAATCCAGATATAAATGCAAAAGAGTGGGTGGGGCTCACTGCTTTAGACCTTGCTAAAGAAAAAGGACACGCCAACATCATAAAACTTCTTGAGCAGTATAGTGAAAAAGAAAAATAATATAACTATAGCCATTATCTGGCCTCCGAGCGCTGGGAATCTTTAAGCAAGATAAATAACCCACCTACATAAATAGATTAAAAACCCAAGGGGCTTCTTTAAAGGTCGGGGAACTTTGGGGACGTTGTTACTTAGAGTGCATTTTGCTTAACAAAGGAATAAACGTGACACTTACCACTTACCATATTTTTTTGAAGTAATCTCACCATGTGCCAAAGATAGCAAGAGCCATAGCTGAAAAAATCTTGACTGTACCCATAAAAGCTATATATAATGTTCTTAAATATAAAATAAGTATAAAAAATGCTCTGAAAATAATAATACATTGATTATAGCATGAGTTCCATGCTATTATATTCACGTGATTCAGTCATTTAAAGGCAATGGGACTGAAGATATTTTCAACGGTAAAAATACTAAGGAAGCAAGAAAAACATGCCCACAATCGCTATGGAAGACTGCATCAAGAAAATTGGATCAGCTCGATTCTGTAAAACATCTCAACGAACTGCGTGTTCCCCCAAACAATAAATTGGAGGCTTTAGCAAGAGATAGAAAAGGACAATATAGCATAATGATAAATAATCAATATCGTATCTGTTTCATATGGCAGGAATCGGGAGCAGTAAAGGTAGAGATTACGGATTACCATTGATAGAAATTAAGATATTATATGGAGGCAAATATGATTCGCATACCAACACATAGAGAGCCAACCCATCCCGGGGAAATGCTCCTTGAAGAATTTTTAATTCCTATGGGTATTACCCAGCGGGAATTAGCCATGCAAATTCATGTTTCATATCAGAGGATTAATGAAATTATCAACAGACGTCGTGGTATGACTCCCAGCACAGCTTTACGGCTTGCAAAATTCTTTGGGGTCTCAGAAGATTTTTGGATGAATCTGCAGCTTAGATGGGACATATATAAAGCGAAGCTTAATGAAGCAAAAGAATTAGACACAATCAGGGCTATTAGAATGAATGGGGCATTGGTTCATTCATAATCTATAAGAAGATGGCAAGGAAGGGGTTATCAGGAATAATGGTGTCGGACCTGCCTATTGACATTTGTTCTCATGCTCTTCTCTCTACCACCCTTTCTAACTCTCCTGCTCCTGCAATTTTTCATGTATCCATAAGTTCATAAGGGTATCCGCAGAAACACCCCGTTTATGCGCAATTGCATGAAGTTTTTCAGACAGGCTTTTATCTAATGCATAATAAGTTATCTCGGATTCAATATCAACCTCAAATTCTGCTTTCTTAGTCTTATCCCAGAAATCTGTTAATTCATGCGTATTCCAAAACTCACCAATTTCTCTATAAGACCTTGCTTTTGAAAGAGAGCTTTTACCTTTGCTCATATCTTCTCCTCTCAGCATCCGTCATATTGCGTGCTGATAAAATAAGGGCGCTTCTATCCTTTTTGTATACAAAAAAAGCAATAAGGTAGCGCCCGCTATTAGTCTGGCCCATTGCTGCATAAGCATTTTCTTCTGGATAATGTCCTTTTTCAACAAACCTAAAATGAGGATTATTATTCAGGACCTCTCTAACCTCAGCCTGTGAAACATTGTGTTTCAAAATAAGCTTTTCTATAATTTCGTCAAGCCAAATTATCCTCTTAATCTTCAACAGGCTGGCTCCTTTAGCAAATTATATCAGAGGATATTATTTCTTTCAAGGCAATAGTAGCTTTAAACCTGCCTATTAACAGTTGCTCTCTTTCTCTCTATACCCCCTTTTAACCTCATACCCTTATAATAAAAAGCGGCTTCAACAAAAATATAATAATTTCTTGACACTGATTAGCAAAAAGAATAAACAGCAAAAACTGCGGCCTGTTGTTTCTGTTTACTTTTTTCATTAATTTTGGTATATTTTTATAAGATAGTATAATCAATTCATAAGTTCCATAAGTAATTGCACCACTTTGGGTATAATACCTATAGGAGGGAACCAAAGTGGGAAGGAAGTTCAAGCGTTTGAGTATAGAAGAGAGAGAATACATCGGTATACTGTTGGCTAAA
>Ga0209824_10002157_pt1 | contig 10404 bp, 8 predicted proteins | sample VDWuncwatermetaG_FD_184124 | JGI IMG/M metagenome (GOLD analysis project Ga0209824, IMG submission 184124) | Wastewater microbial communities from Netherlands to study Microbial Dark Matter (Phase II) - VDW unchlorinated drinking water (SPAdes)... ...
CAATCGACCGACACCAAGCTGTTACGCCCGTGGTTATTGGCTCCGGTGAGCACGCCGCCCGCCGGACAAAATCCGCGTGGGCGCATTATTTGTAATTGTTTGGACGTGAGCGAGCAGGAAATTTCCAACGAAATAAAACTCGGCATGGACTTGCCCGCCATCCAGAAAAAATTAAAGTGCGGCACAGAATGCGGCTCGTGCTTGCCAGAATTAAAACGCTTGTGCGCGCAAGCTGCCGTCGTAGGAGCGCAACCATGATTCATCCCGCGCAAAATTTTGGCGGCTATGCGGCTTACATCAAGCGCATCGGGCGCGGCGCGCACGCCACCGATTTGGAAGAGCATGAAGCCTATCAAATGTTTTCTGCCATGCTCGATGACGGCATTGCCGATTTAGAACTTGGCGCAATTGTGTTAGCCATGCGTATGAAATCAGAATCCGCCAGCGAGATCATGGGGTTTTATAGAGCGATGGCCGAGCGCGCTTATACCCTAGATGCGCCGCATGGCACGCCAGCCGCACCCGATGCGCCGTGCCTGCCGGTGGTTTTACCCAGCTACAACGGCGCACGCAGGCAAGCCAATTTACTCCCCCTACTCGCACTCCTGCTGCGCGAATATGGCATTCCCGTTTTACTGCACGGCGTGTTGCAAGGTAACGCGCGCGTCACCACCGCCAGCATTTTGCGCGAACTGGGCATTGTGCCCAGCGTGAATTTAGCGCACGCTAAAAAACAACTTGTCGAGCAAAAAATCGCCTTCCTACCCACCGCCGTTTTATGTCCCGGATTGGCTTCAGTCTTGGCTCTGCGTGATCGTCTTGGGGTTCGTAACAGCGGGCATTCTTTAGTTAAATTATTAGACCCGTTTCCGAACGGCAGCTTACGCGTGGTGAATGTGACGCACCCCGACTACCTCGGCAAAATGAATGAATTTTTAATCCGCACAGGCGCGCGCGCCCTGCTGCTGCGCGGCACCGAGGGCGAGCCTTACGCTAATCCTAAACGCCGTCCACAAATGGATTTTTTTAATGCGGGCAAACAAATCACCTTGTTTGAAGCCGAAGAAGGCACGCTCAAACAGCCCCCTGCCCTGCCCACCGACATGGATGCATTGACTACCGCGAATTGGATCAGCCGCGTGCTGGCGCGAGAAATTCCTGTGCCGCAACCTATCATCAATCAACTGGCTTGTTGCTTGTATGGCAGTGGCTATGCGGATGATATGAGCCAAGCGATTGCGCTGGCGGCGGGTAAGGCGACTTATTTGGTGGCTTCGTGATGATGAAAATTGAAGTTAGAGCGATGTCCCTCACAAACAATTTAACGGTAAGCAAGGAGTATAAAAAATGAAACAAGGATGCGTATATTTAATCGGTGCCGGCCCCGGTGATATTGATTTACTCACGCTGGGCGCGGTTCGTAGCATCGGTCTCGCGGATGTCATTTTGATCGACGACTTGGTCAACCCAGCCGTGCTGCAATTTGCTCGCGCTAACATTCCGGTGATTCACGTCGGCAAACGCGGCGGTTGTGTCTCCACGCCGCAGGCCTTCATCCACAAAAAGATGATCGCGCTAGCACGCGAGGGAAAAATCATCGCACGCATCAAGGGCGGTGATCCATTTATGTTCGGGCGTGGCGGCGAGGAAATGCAAGCCTTACAACAAGCGGGGATCAAGGTCTCGATTATCAGCGGCCTCACCTCCGGCATGGCCGTGCCTGCTTCGCTAAACATTCCGCTCACACATCGCGACTACACACAGGGCGTAACTTTTATAACCGGCCATTCTAAAGATGAGCACATGCCCAATTGGCGTGCGCTGGCGGCATCCGGCACAACGCTGGTGATTTACATGGGCATGACAAATTTAGCACAAATCACGCAACAGCTTTTGCAGCATGGCATGGCGGCGAACATACCCGCCATCGCCATTCAACATGGCACGCTACCCACGCAACGACACTTGCTGGCGACTCTGAAAACACTGGCGCAAGCGGTGGCTCGCGCAGGATTCTCAAGCCCATCTATTGTGGTGATTGGCGAAGTGGCACGCTTTGCGGCGGGTGTCCAATGCGATGAAATTTTGCAGCAGCAAGTGGCGTAACGTGGTGACTCAGACCATTTCAGGCTGCTCCCTCACCCTCGCTACGCTCTCCCTCTCCCGGAGGGAGAGGGAAGTAAAGCCCTTCTCCCTCCCGGAGAAGGGTGGGGAGAGCGTAGCGAGGGGGCCGAAGGCGGGAGCAAGATTGAGGGCTTAACAAATTAGCATTTGAGTAATTAAAAAAACGTAGCCACAAAAAAAGTTTTAATGATTGAGCAATTTTTAAGGAGCAATACGATGAAAAAAATGAAATTAGTAATGGTCGGCAACGGTATGGCGGGAGTCCGTACGCTGGAAGAGCTTATCAAGCTAGAGCCGGATTTATACGACATGACGGTGTTTGGTGCAGAGCCTTACCCCAACTATAACCGCATCATGCTGTCGCCAGTATTGGCCGGGGAGCAAGGCATACAGGACATTATCCTGAATAGCGTGGAGTGGTACACAGAAAATAAAATCACGCTGCACATGAATAAAAAAATCGTGAAGATTGATCGCAAAAAGAAAGTGGTCATCGCCGAAGACGGCACCGAAGCGGAATATGACAGGCTGCTGCTGGCGACTGGGTCTAACCCTTTCATTCTGCCTGTTCCGGGCAAAGATTTGCAAGGCGTGATTTGCTATCGCGATATTCAAGATACCAACGCGATGATAGATGCGGCTACAAAATACAAACATGCAGTGGTTATCGGCGGCGGATTGCTGGGGCTGGAAGCAGCCAATGGTCTGGCTCTGCGCGGTATGGATGTCACAGTGGTGCACATCATGCCGTGGTTGATGGAGCGGCAATTAGATAAAAATTCTGCATACATGTTGCAGGCATCGTTGGAAGCAAAAGGCTTAAAGTTTTTGCTGGAAAAACATACGCAAGAATTAGTGAGTGACGCGCAGGGTCGCGTTGCTGCAATTAAATTTAAAGATGGTAGCGAGCTGCCCGCTGATTTAGTGGTGATGGCCGTCGGCATACGCCCCAATGCGACACTGGCAGAGTCGGCTGGCATCCATTGTAATCGCGGCATTGTAGTAAATGACACCATGCAAACTTACGACCCCAGCATTTACGCTGTGGGCGAATGTGTGTCACATCGCGGCACGGCTTATGGGCTGGTCGCGCCGCTGTTTGATATGGCTAAAGTATGTGCCAATCACCTAGCGCGTATGGGCATCGCACGCTATCAAGGCTCGGTCACCTCGACCAAACTCAAGGTCACAGGGGTAGATTTATTTTCGGCGGGCGACTTTACCGGCAACGAACACACTGAAGAAATTGTGCTGCACGATGCCTCCGGCGGCGTGTACAAAAAACTGGTGGTGAAAGACGATAAGCTGATTGGCGCGGTGATGTATGGCGATACCACAGATGGCTCCTGGTATTTCCAAATGATTCGCGATGGTAAAAATATTTCTGAAATTCGCGATCACATAATGTTCGGGCAATCGCACTTAGGCAACACCGGACATCAAGGTCAGAGCAGCGCGGCAGCCATGCCAGACAGCATGGAGGTGTGTGGCTGTAATGGTGTATGCAAGGGCACGATAGTGAAAGCGATCAAAGAAAAAGGCTTGTTCTCTCTGGAAGACGTGCGTAAACAAACCAAGGCTTCTGCATCCTGCGGCTCTTGTACTGGGCTAGTTGAACAGATTCTGGCCTCGACTGTGGGCGGCGCGTACACACCCACCTTGAGCGCGACCAAACCGATGTGTGGCTGCACCGATCTGACCCACGAGCAGGTTCGCAAACAAATTACCGAGCAATCGTTAATCAGCATTCCGCAAGTGATGCAAGCCCTGCAATGGAGCACGCCGAATGGTTGCGCCAGTTGCCGCCCCGGCTTGAATTACTACGTGCTGTGTGCTCATCCACGTATCGCAAAAGATGATCCGCAATCGCGTTATATCAACGAACGTGCGCACGCTAACATTCAAAAAGACGGCACGTTCTCGGTCGTGCCGCGCATGTTTGGCGGCGTGACTACGGCCAAAGATTTACGCCGCATTGCCGACGTGGCGGATAAATACAACATCCCCACTGTTAAGGTCACGGGCGGACAGCGCATCGATTTATTCGGTGTGAAAAAAGAAGATTTGCCAAAAGTATGGGCGGATTTAGACATGCCTTCTGGGCACGCGTACGCCAAAGCACTGCGCACGGTAAAGACCTGCGTGGGCAGTGAGTGGTGCAGATTTGGCGTGCAAGATTCCACGCAAATGGGCATCGATTTAGAAAAAATGTTATGGAAAATGTATGCCCCGCACAAGGTCAAAATAGCCGTCTCTGGCTGCCCGCGCAACTGTGCTGAATCGGGCATTAAAGACGTAGGCGTGATAGGTGTGGAGTCCGGCTGGGAAATTTATGTGGCAGGCAATGGCGGCATTAAAACCGAGGTCGCACAGTTTTTAGTGAAGGTTAAAACGCCGGATGAAGTGTTGGAATATTCGGCAGCTTTTCTGCAACTGTATCGCGAAGAAGCGCGCTATCTGGATCGCACCGTGCATTACGTGGAGCGGGTCGGGTTGGAGTACGTCAAGCAGCGCGTGGTGGCCGATGCAGCGAATCGCAAAGCGTTGTACGAGCGGCTGCTGTACACCATGGCGGATACGGTTGACCCGTGGAAAAAAGAGAATGTGGATATGCGCGAGTTTGAACCATTGTCGATTTGAGCACAGACAAGATATGAGGAGTCATGCGAGCCGAAACCCCCTCTAGCTCCCCCTTGTCAGGGGGAGAACTGCACCAGTTTCTCTCCTGAAGTGGGATGGGGAGAACTGCACCAGAAATTCCTAGGCAGTGGCTCCTCCCCTGTCAAGGGGAGGCTGGGAGGGGTTTTGTTCTCATGCACAATTTAGGATTAACATCTGTCACTAATGCACGACTGTCATTTTAGACATTGAAATTAACAAAAGGAAAACGAACCATGAACAACTGGCAAAAGGTCTCAACCGTAGCAGACATACCCGTCTTGGGTTCGCGCGTAGTGACTACCCGCGAAGGAAACGTCGCATTATTCAAAACTGCTGACCATGAAATTTTTGCGTTGCTGGATAAATGTCCGCACAAAGGTGGGCCCCTTTCACAAGGCATCGTGTTCGGCAAAAAAGTGGCGTGCCCGTTGCACAATTGGAATATATGTTTGGATAACGGCAATGCTGTTGCACCTGATGTGGGCTGCGCGCGCTCCTTTCCGGTGAAAGTGGAAGGTGACGCAGTGTTTCTCTCGCTCACTTAATGCACATCAACACACATCGTTATTCCAATGCTAATTTATTGAAACTTCAATCTTGCTCCCGCCTTCGGCACCCTCGCTACGCTCTCCCCACCCTTCTCCCGGAGGGAGAGCGCAGCGAGGGTGCCGAAGGCGGACTTTTCCTCCCTCTCCCTCCGGGAGAGGGAGGAAAGGGTGAGGGAACAAGCGGGCATTGTTAAGTTAGAAGTGGAATGATAGCAGGGTTCTATTTAGTTTTTTATTTGAGGTCAATCATGTCAACCAGTTTTTGGAAAGCGGGTCACAAGCCCACCCTTTTTTCTGCCTTTTTATATTTCGATTTGAGCTTTATGGTGTGGGTGGTGTTAGGCCCCTTAGCCGTACAAATCGCGGCAGACTTACAACTCACACCTGCGCAAAAAGGCATGATGGTCGCTACACCGATTTTATCGGGCGCATTATTGCGAATTGTAATGGGCGTGTTGGTCGATCATCTCAAACCTAAACTCGCCGGAATTATCGGGCAAGTGATTTTGCTGATAGCCTTGCTGGTGGCGTGGTTGCATGGCATACACACTTATCAGCAAGTGTTAATTTTGGGCGTGTTTTTAGGCGTGGCTGGGGCATCATTTGCTGTGGCATTACCGTTGGCCTCACGCTGGTATCCGCCAGAACACCAAGGCACGGCACTCGGCATCGCTGGCGCGGGCAACTCCGGCACGGTGCTGGCAGCCTTGTTCGCACCCGGCCTCGCGTTAATTTATGGCTGGAATAATGTGTTTGGATTAGCCTTAATTCCACTTTCAATCGCGCTGGTTATTTACACCATCTTCGCGAAGGACAGCCCAGAGTGCCCACCCAGCAAGTCTCTACATCACTACTTAAAAGTATTAGCCGACAAAGACACATGGTGGTTTATGTTGTTTTACAGCGTGACTTTTGGCGGCTTCGTCGGCATGGCCTCTTCGCTCACTTTATATTTTCATGACCAATACGCGCTCTCGCCAGTGATGGCAGGCTACTTCACGGCGGCTTGCGTATGCGCTGGCTCACTGGTGCGCCCCATCGGCGGCAATGTGGCAGATAGAATAGGCGGCATACGCACACTGCAATATATGTATTTATTGGCTGCGATATTTTTATTCACGTTGAGTTTAGGTTTGCAAAGTTCGTATGCGGCACTGGCCGTAACTGTGTGCGCGATGCTGGCACTGGGCATGGGTAACGGCGCGGTGTTTCAACTCATCCCGCAACGTTTCCGCAAAGAAATTGGCGTGATGACTGGCTTAGTCGGCATGGCCGGCGGCGTGGGTGGATTTTATCTGGCAGCCAGCTTGGGTTACTCCAAACAACTCAGCGGCAGCTACCAAGTCGGGCTGATGATATTCTCCGGACTGGCTATCATTGCGATGCTGGGCTTGCTCAGCGTGAAAAAACGCTGGCGCACGACTTGGGGATCGGCCACCGTCACCACCGCGCGCATCTAATTCCAGTTCACAATAGAGCCGATAACTTTGTCACCTGCGTCAGGCGCGCCTTGCTGTACTCAAATGTACTATCTGCGTCGCGCCTTTCCTTGGCTTCGCGTTCTAGGCTCTATTGCTTGCTGGAATCAATATGATTGTAATTATCCAAAATTTAAGATAAAAAATGGCACTGCAAATTGAAATCGGCCAAGCATCTGTAACAGGTCTGCGTGAGCGCAATGAAGATTACTTTGGCGCGGTAACACCGGACGCGGAATTGCTGGCTACCAAAGGCGCGTTGCTGGCGGTGGCAGACGGTGTGGGCGGCAATGCCGGTGGGCGCGAAGCCGCCGAGATGACGGTGCGCGGCTTGCTCACCGATTATTACGCTACGCCAGAAACCTGGGGCGCATCCACCGCGCTGGATAAAGTGCTCACCGCGCTCAACCGCTGGGTGCAATCGCACGCGGGGCGACATCGCGATATGGCTGGCATGGCCACCACGCTTTCTGTGCTGGTGCTACGCGGCACGCACTATACGCTGGCGCATATTGGCGACAGCCGCATCTATCGGCTGCGCGATGGGCAACTGCAGCAGCTTACTACCGATCATGTGTGGGATAGGCCAGACATGAAGCACGTCCTAAAACGCGCCATCGGTTTGGACGAGCAATTGCAAATGGATTATGCCGAAGGCGAGCTGCGCACCGATGATGTGTTCGCCATCATGACTGACGGCGTGTGGGAACCGCTTGGTCAAAAAAACATACACGAAATTTTGCAGCTTTATCACAATCCACAAATGGCTGCGGATGATTTAGTGAAGCGCGCCTTAAGCTTGGGCGGGCAAGACAATGCCACAGTGCAAGTGATCCGCATCACGCAACTGGGGCGTGAAAATTTGGCCGACATGATGTCTGAAGCACGCCGTTTGAGCTTGCCGCCCCGGCTAAAAGTAGGCGCGCAACTAGATGATTTTGAGGTACTGGAATTACTGTACGAATCCCGCGCCAGCTTGTTATACCGCGTTAAAAATTTACTAAATGGTCAAATATGCGTGCTCAAAACATTACAGCCGCAGCTCGCCGACGACGCAGAAAGTTGCAATGGCCTGGTCAACGAAGAATGGCTAGGGCGGCGCGTGGTATCGCATTACTTCACCCAAGTTTTACCGATTCCACCCGAGCGTCGTAGCTGTTTATATTATGTAATGAGCTGGCATGCTGGTGCTACCTTGCAACATAAACTCGACACTGGCCAACATTTTTCGGTAGCCGATGTGGCCAGCATCGGCCTACGTTTAATCAAAGGATTAGCCGCACTGCATAGACTAAACATCGTACATCGCGACATAAAGCCCGCCAATTTACATCTGGGGGATGACGGCAAATTACGCATTTTGGATTTGGGCGTCGCGCTCAACGCTAATACCCACAACACACTTGCGCCAGGCAATCCTGGCACACCCAGCTTCATGGCACCGGAGCTATTTAGCGGTGCGGTGGCGGATGTCCCATGCGATCTATATGCCGCAGGAATCACGCTTTATTATTTGCTCACCCGACGCTATCCTTATGGTGAAATTGAGCCTTTCCAACGCCCGCGCTTTGGCAACCCAATCTCACCCACGCGCTACCGCCCGGACGTGCCACAATGGCTAGAAAATATTGTGTTGAAAGCGGTCGCGCATGACCGTAACATACGTTTTGAAACAGCAGAAGAAATGCTACTCGCACTCGAAATCGGCGAGCGCAAACCTTTGTTGCCGCCGCCCAGAACGTCTCTGATAGAGCGCAACCCTGTGCTGTTATGGCAGTGGCTTGCGGTGTTCTCTCTGTTGCTTAATTTGCTGTTGATTTATTTTTTGGTGGTTTCATAACGCCCGCTTTTAAATCTCCACCTTGGTGAAAAAACATATCGTGGAAAAACTACCCGTCGCACAAAAACTGCAAGACTCTTTCGGCAGAAAAATAAATTATCTGCGCCTATCGGTCACCGATCGTTGTGATTTTCGTTGTACCTATTGCATGTCAGAAAAGATGGAATTCTTACCGCGCAGCGAAATACTTTCGTTGGAAGAATGTCTGCGTGTCGCACAAACTTTTATCGGTTTAGGGATTAATAAAATTCGTCTGACAGGTGGCGAGCCGCTGGTTAGAAAAAATTTACCTTGGCTGGCCGCGCGTATTGCAGAGACAGTCGGCTTGCGCGAGCTGGTGCTAACGACTAACGGCTCGCAGCTCGCCCAATTTGCCCAGCCGCTGGCGCAGGCGGGCGTGCATCGCATCAACATCAGCCTAGATAGTTTGCATGCGGATACTTTCCAAAAAATTACGCGCACGGGCGATTTACAAAAAGTATTGCACGGCGTAGATGCTGCGATTGATGCCTTCGGTGCAAAAAATATCAAGCTCAACACAGTCATGATGCGCGACACTAATCATCTTGAATTACCTGCGCTGGTTAAATTCGCGCTCGACAAAAAAATCAACCTCAGCTTCATCGAGCAAATGCCGCTGGGCGAAAGCGGGCATGATTACACCCGCTCTTATTACAGCAGCCAAGACGCGCTCGCTCAACTAAAACAGCATTACGAATTAATTCCCTGCATAGGAAATACTGGCGTAGAAAATACTGGCGGCCCCGCGCGTTATTGGCAAGTCAGCGGACACACCACGCGGCTGGGATTTATTTCGCCGCATTCACAAAATTTTTGCAGCACGTGTAACCGCATGCGCGTCACCGCGCGTGGCGAATTATTTCCTTGTTTAGGCAACGAAGGCATGGTCGATTTACTGCCTGCACTACGCGCCCAAAACGACAATGAATTACATAATTTAATTTTTCAAGCCACCGCCGAAAAACCCAAAGCACACGAGTTTGATGTCACGCAAAGCAAGCCGCGCATCGTTCGATTTATGTCGCGCACGGGCGGGTAGTGATGCCAATTACCATCGTGGTTTTGGCGGGCGGTGCAGCCACGCGCATGGGTGGCGATAAAGGTTTGCAACTGTTACATGGTCGCGCGCTGATCGATTGGGTGTTAGATAACGTGCGTCCGCACAGCGCGGAAATTTTGCTCAACGTTAACTCCGACAATAAAAATTATTTGCGCGTAGGCTGTCGCATTATTCGAGACATGCAAAATAATGTTGGCCCACTGGCTGGCTTGCAAGCTGCGTTCTACAACTCGCGCCACGAATGGATCGCCAGCGTGCCGTGCGATACGCCTTTTTTACCGGATGATTTGCTGCCCCGATTATTCGCCGCATTGCAAAATAATTCTGCCGAAGTAGCGGTGGCAGTGGAAGGTGGACAGCGGCATCCAACCATCGCGCTGTATCAAAAAAATGTGTTGCCAAAATTGAATATTTTTTTAGCATCCGGGCAACGCAAAGTGGGCGATTGGCTAAACACGTTGCACGTAACCGAGGTAATATTTGACGACGCGCAGGCTTTTCTCAACCTCAACTCCACGCAAGATTTACTGCACGCGAATCAAGCACCCTCGCCTCTCATCATTTAATAAAGCGTAATTCCATTTATAATTTAACAAAATCAAGTTGCTCCCTCACCCTCGCTGCGCGCTCCCTCTCCCGGAGGGAGAGGGATATAAAGTCCGCCTTCGGCCC
>Ga0209824_10002158_pt1 | contig 10397 bp, 8 predicted proteins | sample VDWuncwatermetaG_FD_184124 | JGI IMG/M metagenome (GOLD analysis project Ga0209824, IMG submission 184124) | Wastewater microbial communities from Netherlands to study Microbial Dark Matter (Phase II) - VDW unchlorinated drinking water (SPAdes)... ...
ACAGCGGGGTTTCAGCCCAGTCTATGCCCAGCAAATCCCGGTGTATCGGGAAACGCGCAGCCTTGAGCTGGTAGCGCAGGCTCCTGAGTTGGCGATCCGTTTGCTCTGCCGCAAGCAAGCGTGCCACGCCGCATACCTTTCGCCATTCATTTGCCACACATTTGCTGGAGGGCGGCTACGATATCCGCACCGTGCAAGAGCTGCTCGGCCATTCAGACGTTTCTACCACGATGATTTACACGCATGTGTTGAACAAGGGCGGGCGCGGGGTGGTGAGTCCGCTGGATGTGTAATTTTATTCTGGTGGGCAAACAAAATTGACAACTCCTAACATAACAATATACTCACTTCGTAATTACATTTTCGGGGCTAAATGATGGAAGTTAAGTTGGTAAAAATCGGAAATTCAAAAGGGGTGCGTTTGCCCAAAGCGTTGCTGATGCAAACAGGCATGACCGAGCGTGTCGAGATTGAAGCGCGTGGACATAGCATTATTTTGAAGCCAGTTAAAGATTTGCGGGCGGGTTGGGAGGTTAGCTTTGCTGGAGATTCGGCGGCTTTGAGCGATGAAGACCGCACTTGGTTGAACGCCGATCTGGTTGCAGAAAAATGAAAACGCCCGTGCGGCGCGGCGATGTCTATTGGGTCAACCTTGATCCTACCGTCGGCAAAGAAGTAAAAAAACGTCGCCCTGCGGTGGTGGTGTCGCCCGACGAAATGAACCGGAGTCTGGCGGTGGTGATCGTTGCGCCCATCACGAGCAGTAACAAAGCGTGGCCGACCCGAGTTGACATCGTATTAAGCGGCAAGCCCGCGCAAATCATGTTGGATCAAATTCGCACGGTGGATAAATCCAGATTGGTTAAGCGTATTGGCACGGTTGAAGTGGATGAAGTGCTGGCTGCCTTGCAAATAATGTTTGCCCCTTAGTCTTACTGTGTCATTAAACTGCTAAAGGGCGCATCGCGGTGTTAAATCTAGGCTCGGAATGCTCATTGACACCTGAGTCAACTCCGCTTCCTCGCCAAGAGCGGGAGGGTGGCGGCACTGCCGCCGGGTACCCGCCGGCCTCCCCTTTACAGGGAGATTTGCCTTGCGCTGCATCCCTTGAGCAATTTCTGACACAGTAAGAATAGTAATCATTGCAGGCATTATTTTCCTATGTATAAAGACCAAACTGTTCCCTCATCCCTAGCCCCTCTCTCGGCGAGCGAAGGGGATGCGGCATTTATGCGTGCTGCACTCGACCTTGCCAAACAGGCGCAAGAGGCAGGCGAAGTGCCGGTCGGCGCGGTGGTGGTACGCGATGGAATAATTATTGGGCGCGGTTTTAATGCGCCGATTTCGCGGCATGACCCTTCCGCCCATGCCGAAATGTTGGCGTTACGCGATGCAGCACTGCATGTGGGCAATTATCGTTTGCCAGGCTGCGATCTGTATGTGACGCTAGAGCCGTGCGTGATGTGTGTAGGGGCAATTTTTCATGCGCGCATTGCGCGGGTTATTTTTGGTGCGCGCGATTACAAAACAGGCGCGTGTGGCAGTGTGGTGGATTTGTTTGGCGAGTTAAACCCCTCCCAGCCTCCCCTTGTCAGGGGAGGAGAGCTTGCACCCTCCCCTGACAAGGGGAGGGCTGGGGAGGGGTTGCGCTTAAATCACCATGCCAAGGCAACAGGTGGAATATTGGCGCAGGAATGTGGGCAAATATTGAGTGATTTTTTTGCGGCGCGTCGAGCGCAGCAGCGCAATAAAGAAGACGAGTAATATGATGAAAATCAACATCCACATCCCCACGCAAATACTAGAATTATTTGATGACACGGGCGCGTTGCTCAAACATTACGCAGTCTCCACCGCAGCCAATGGCGCGGGTGAGGAGAACGGCAGCTATTGCACGCCACGCGGGCAGCATATTATTCGCGCAAAAATTGGCGCGGGTCAGCCAGTGAATTCAGTGTTTGTAAAACGTCGTCCTACAGGTGAAATTTATACCCCTGAATTAGGCGCGGCTTTCCTCGGACGCGATTGGATTTTGACGCGCATTTTGTGGCTGTCTGGCTGCGAGGTTGGGTTCAATCGGCTGGGCTCGCACGACACCATGCGCCGCTATATTTATATTCATGGCACGCCCGATTCCACGGTGCTGGGCAAGCCTGGCTCTAAGGGTTGCGTGCGGATGCGTAATGCGGATTTGCTGGAATTGTTTGATCTTGTAGCAGTGGGGACAGAGGTTGATTTGTTGGCGTAACCCATTGTAATTCCAGTTCGCGTTAAAAAGGAGAACAAGGCGGCAAGGATGAGGTGACGAAGACAGTACATTTTAGTACGGCTAGGAGCCGAAGACGAAGCCAACACAGTTATCGTTTTTAACGCGAATTGGAATAAGGGAGGCGAGATGGACGACTCTTTCACCGTGCACACACTCGCTTGGCGAGATGGCGATCTGTTGTTGCGCGAGATTCGCGAGGCGGTTTTTATGCGCGAGCAAGGGGTTAGTGCTGAGTTGGAGTGGGATGGTTTGGATGAAAAATGTCTGCATGTTTTAGCGATTAACAAAAAATGTCTAGCCATTGCTTGTGGTCGCATTACCCCGCAGGGGAAGATTGGGCGCATGGCGGTATTGCCCGACTGGCGCGGCAAACAGGTGGGCAGTGCAGTGTTGGAGGAATTATTAGAAACTGCGCGCCGCCTAGAATTACCCAGCGTAGTGCTAGACGCACAAACGCAAGTGGTGGGATTTTATCAACGCTTTGGCTTTGTTGAAGTGGGCGAAATTTTTATGGATGCGGACATGCCGCATATCAAAATGCAGTTGCTTATTTCCCCAACGAATACGGCAACGGAATAAATTTTAATGTCGCGCCTTGTAATGATTTCCAATGTATAACTTGCGACTCTTGGCTGCTGATTTGCACCACGGCTAACACGTCGTATCCGCCATTTGGCGCGGCTGCGGCGTTGACGATCATGCCGCAAGACTGATCTTCCATCTCTGCGCTATACAACTCATCGCCTGCTTGTGGGGCAATGTTTTCGCCATCAATATTGGCTAAATACATGCGGCGTTTCAGTTTGCCGAGGTACTGCATACGCGCCACAATTTCTTGTCCGGGGTAGCAACCTTTTTTAAAACTCACACCACCGATCAGCTCTAAGTTCACCATTTGCGCGACAAATTGCTCTTGCGTAGCAGGCAAAATGACCGGAATACCCGCACGAATTTGCAGCCAATCCCAACACGGCGCACCAACCCTTTGCGCATTTTTAGGCGGTGCAGCGGTGCTTATTTTTTGCCATACATCCGCCGCGAATTCCGCCGCAATATTGATTTGAAAACGCTGTTCACCCAAGCAAATAACACTGCCTTGCGCGTGTTGCAAGACGGCAAATTTCTCTGTTGGTATTGCGCCAAAATATTGTTGTAGCAAAGCTTGTGTCCCCGCCCCCGCCAAACCTAAGCTAACCACTTGCGTGCTGACATCTTCGATTTTTACCTTAGCGCGCAACACATACATCGCTAATTTTTTCTGAATCGCCGCACACAAACTACGCGGTAGTTGCACATAATAATCCGCGCCGCTTTGCCAGATTAACAAACTCGCGATCATCCGACCCTTGGGGCTGTTCAAGCTGCTCAGTTGTGCGCGTTGCACGTTCACCGCGCTGACATCGCTACTCAGTAAATTTTGCAAAAAAGATTGCGCGTCTGCACCGCTAATTTTAAGCGTGCCAAACTGACCGAGGTCGCACAGCACCGTGCCGTTTTGTGTGGCGATCAACTCGCTGGGCAAATCGCCAAAATGCTGCACGATACCGTCTTGCATCACCGCACCGTGCTGTTGTAAAAAATCTTGCCAAGTGATGTTCATATTGTTGTGTCGCGCTAATAACCAAGAGACGCAATCTTACAGCGAATAAGCGAGCGCGCTCAACAAACAACCGCCTACTCTTAAGATCGTTAATCCACGCCGCTCTGAGCGACCTCCTATAAAACCTAGTACAAGCCTCCTGCAAAAATGCAAGCTAAAGTTCCTAAAAAATAAGTTCCCCAAGCCCATGCAAACCCGTGCCGCCCAGCGTAATTTACGTTCAGCAACGCTAACCAAAAATTGAAGGGGACGATGATGCAAACGCTAAGCGAAATCAGGACTCATAAAAGCGATAAATTGATGATATGCTCTTCCCGTCAAGGTGACGAAGCAGCAACGCTGACGGTGCTCACCACGTTTTTAATCATGGCCGGATTGGTCATCGCCGTTGACCTACTTATGCTGGTTTTATAATCAAAAAACCCAGATTTTTGACGGCGGGACACACGCTGCCATGCTGGGTTTTACTCTGCTCGGTAATCTAAATGGCCACTCCCGCCCCCCCGAAAATTAGCCCGAACAAGCCCGCGTCTCACAGTACCGCAAGTGACCAGCCGCGTAGCGCAGCCAATAGTCCTCCTCCCGACAACAAAAACACAGCGGCATCGCGCAAAGCTCCAACCACGCAGGTCAAGCGCAAAAAAATTGACGAAGATGTGGCGAATGCCCAAGCCACCGGAGGCGACGCTGTGGGTGGAGACGCTGCCGCTGGCTCAGCAGAATCAGCAGGCGGCATGTCTATTGGGACAATGGCAGCAGCGGGCGGGGCAGTGCTCGTTGTGGCAGCTGCAGCTGGAGGGGGCGGCGGTGAACCCCCCACGTCCACGTCCACATCAACAACCAGCACAGCCGTCAAAGTATCCGACGGCTATGTGCGCGGCGCGCAAATATACATTGATAAAAACGGCAACGGCATAGCCGATTTTTCACTTGATGAAAATGGTGACAGCATCAGTGATGAAATGCTGGTGGGTGTAGTGACCGATGCAGAAGGCGATTTTCTTTTGCCCAGCACCGCCCCTGCGGGCGCGATCATCGCCATCGGCGGTTTTAACATCGACACCAGCCTGGCCAACACCATGGCACTCAAAGCCCCAGCTGGCTCCACTGTCATCACCCCACTGACTACGTTGGTGCAAGAGTATATCGAAGCTAACCCGACTTCAACTGTGGCCGAGGCGAATGCAAAAGTATTGGCAGCACTGGGCTTAGACGCAGAGACACTGGGCTTGAATGCAGAAATAAACCTCACGACTTATGATGCGATTGCCGCGTTAAGTGATACGAATACGGCAGACGATGCTACTGCACTCGCCGTGCAAAAATCCGCTGTACAAATCGCCACCATCGTCAGCATGGCAGGGCAAAATCCTGCTGGCATGTCAGCCGATGCAGCAGAAGCAATGGTTATTGATAATCTTATAGCAGCAATCAAAATTGCAACCACTACCACCCCACTCACCCTAACTAGTAGCGGCAATAGCACCTCCCCCACTACGCTAGATAACATTCTGCTTGATGTAGTCACGGTCACAACTATCACCAGCATCGCAACTGCAACCACCAACATCGCCACAGCAACAACACTGGCAACCATCGCCGATGCACAAGGTGCAGTACTCAACATCGCGCCCACCTTTCCTGCTGACACAACATTTAATGTCGCAGAAAACATCACCACCACTGTCGCCACCATCATTGCCACGGATGCTGATGCAAATCAAACACTGGTTTACAGCATTGCAGGCGGAGTTGATGCTAATTTATTCAACATCACCGCCACAGGCGAGCTGAGTTTTATTGCAGTCCCCGATTTTGAAGCCCCCACGGATGTGGGTGGTGACAATACCTACAATGTCACCGTGCAAGTATTCGATGGCTACAGCACCGTTACTCAAGATATTGCGGTCACCGTCACCAACCTCGACGAAGTTGCCCCGACCATCACCTCACTCGCAACTGCCACCGCCATCAACGAAAACAGCAATGCGAACCAAGTGGTGTATACCGCCACGTCCACTGACACAGGCGACATCGCTACAGGTTCAACTGTGTACAGCTTGAAGGCTGGCAGCGATGCTGGCCTGACCATCGTTGGCAGCACGGGTGCGGTGACGTTGACTGCCAACCCCAACTTTGAAACGAAGTCCAGCTACAGCTTCACCGTAGTTGCCACCGATGCGGCGGGCAACTTCTCTGAGCAGGCGGTATCGCTAACAATTAACAACCTTGACGAAGTTGCTCCCACCTTTACATCGGGTGCAACGGCTGCGGCCAAGAATGAAAACAGCAATGCGAACCAAGTGGTGTACACCGCCATTTCGACCGATACCACAGACTATGTTAGTGGCTCTACTGCGTACAGCTTAAAAGCTGCAACGGGTGATGTGGCAGCGTTCAGCATCAATAGCGGAACAGGTGCAGTCACCTTGACTGGCAACCCCAACTTTGAAACCAAGCCCAGCTACAGCTTCACCGTCGTTGCCACCGATGCGGCGGGCAACTTCTCTGAGCAGGCGGTATCGCTGCTCATTAACAACCTTGACGAAATTGCTCCCACCTTTACATCGGGTGCAACGGCTGCGGCCAAGAATGAGAACAGCGGTGCGAACCAAGTGGTGTATACCGCCACGTCCACCGACACAGGCGACATCGCTACAGGTTCAACTGTGTACAGCTTGAAAGCGGGTAGCGATGCAGGCCTGACCATCGTTGGTAGTACGGGTGCGGTGACGTTGACCGCCAATCCCAACTTTGAAACGAAGTCCAGCTACAGCTTCACCGTGGTTGCCACCGATGCGGCGGGCAACTTCTCTGAACAGGCGGTATCGCTGGCAATTAACAACCTTGACGAAGTCGCTCCTGCTATCACTTCCGGTGCAACGGCTGCGGCCAAGAATGAGAACAGCGGTGCGAACCAAGTGGTATATACCGCCACCTCCACTGACACAGGCGACATCGCTACAGGTTCAACTGTGTACAGCTTGAAAGCGGGTAGCGATGCTGGCCTGACCATCAATAACGGTGTAGTGACCCTGACGGACAACCCCGACTTTGAAACCAAGTCCAGCTACAGCTTCACCGTGGTTGCCACCGATGCGGCGGGCAACTTCTCTGAACAGGCGGTGACACTGGCGATCACCAATCTTGACGAAGTTGCTCCCACCTTTACATCGGGTGCAACGGCTGCGGCCAAGAATGAGAACAGCGGTGCGAACCAAGTGGTGTATACCGCCACGTCCACTGACACAGGCGACATCGCTACAGGTTCAACTGTGTACAGCTTGAAAGCTGGCAGCGATGCTGGCCTGACCATCGTTGGTAGTACGGGTGCGGTGACGTTGACCGCCAACCCCAACTTTGAAACGAAGTCCAGCTACAGCTTCACCGTGGTTGCCACCGATGCGGCGGGTAATACTTCTGAGCGTGCCGTGACATTAGCCATCAACAACGTTAACGAAGCCCCCGTGGTCACTTCTGATGCAACCGCCAGCGTCGCCGAAAATACTGTGGCAAGCACCATCATTTATACTGCTATCCGTAGTGATGTAGATGCTGCCGACACAGTTATTTGGAGCTTGGCTGGAGCGGATGCGAGCTTGCTCAGCATCAATCCCAGCAACGGCCAAGTCACGCTCAATACCTCGGCTAACTTTGAAAATAAGTCCAGCTATAACTTTAATGTAGTTGCCACTGATGCGGGTGGTTTGAGTGATGACCAAGCAGTGGTGCTCACTATTACCGATATTAATGAAGCACCCGTGACCGTTTCAAATAGTGCCACGGTAGCGGAAGGTGGCACGGTTACTGTCCTGACAGGGGGCGCGACTAGTGTGCTGGCGAACGACACCGACGCAGAAAATAATCCGCTTACCGCCGTGCTGGTGACAGGACCTGTGAATGGCAACTTGACCTTGAATGCCAACGGCACATTCAGCTATACCCACAACGGTAGCGAGACCACCAGCGATAGCTTTACCTATAAGGCCAATGACGGCGCGCTCGACGGCAATACCGTGACAGTATCACTCATCATCACGCCAGTGAATGATGCACCAACGCTAACGGCGATGACTTCAACCGTGGCAGCGACAAACGAAGACACGCAAGCGACGATCACATTCGCAAATTTGCAAGTACAGGGGAATGAAGCAGATGTAGATGGCACAGTCACTGCTTTTATAGTGAATGCGGTGAGCAGCGGCACTCTGTTGATTGGCACGAGCGTGGGAGCGGCAACAGCCTATTCTGCTGGAAGTAATGACACTATAGATGCGACACGCCAAGCATATTGGACAGGCGCACAAAATGCCTTTGGGACGCTCAATGCATTTACCGTGGTCGCCCGCGACAACGGGGGGCTGGTATCAAGCACGCCCGTGCAAACACAGGTGGCAGTCGCTAATATTAACGATCCCTACACTGGCCTACCTACTATCAGCGGCGCGCCTGTTAAAGGCCAGACGCTTACGGTTAATACCGACAGCATCGGTGATCCAGATGGCCTCGGTGCGTTCAGTTACCAATGGTTGCGCGGTGTAAATGAGATTGGTGGTGCAACAGGTGCAACTTATAAATTAGTGGCCGCGGATGTCGGGCAAACTATCCGCGTGCGGGTGACTTATGTCGATGGGGGTGGCACACCAGAAACCCCAACCAGCAGCCCCACGGTAGCGATTACAAATAGCGTTAAATTCCTTGGTCAGACTTCTTACGATCTCAGCGGCCATGCGGTGAGTAATGCAGGCGATGTGAATGGGGATGGTTTTGACGACATTATTATCGGTGCGCCAGGGGCGGGTTCTGTCAATTTGCCGAATAGTACGTTTGATGATGCCAACTCTGCCATCGGTGCGTCCTACGTGGTGTTTGGCGGGGCGAGCGGGTTTGCTAATCTTAATCTCAATACGCTCACCAGCGCGCAAGGCTTCAAACTTACGGGTGTTGCAGCAGGCGATCAAGCGGGCATCTCGGTCAGCAACGCGGGCGATATAAATGGCGATGGCATCGGCGACATTATCGTCGGCGCGCTGAATGCACCTGCTGGCAATGATGCTAATGGTGCTTCATATGTGGTGTTCGGCAAAACGACAAGCTTTGCTGCAAACATCAATCTTGCTGACATAAGCTCGACAGTAGCCGCTGGCGCAAACGGCTTCAAAATCACCGGGGCTACAACCGCTGCCCGGAGCGGCACATCGGTCAGCAACGCGGGGGATGTAAACGGCGATGGTTATGATGATTTGATTATTGGCGCGCCCAACGGCGGCACTGCTCATGTGGTGTTCGGCAAGGCGGGTGGTTTTGGCGATCTTAATCTTTCCACCGCCCTCACTGGTACAAACGGTTTCACCCTTGTTGGCGATGCGGGCGATTCAACGGGTATCGCGGTTAGCAGTGCTGGGGATGTGAATGGCGACGGATTTTCTGATTTGGTGGTTGGCTCAACGGGTGCAGATTTTAACGTACCCGTCGGTGCTTCTAACCAAGGTGCGGCGTACGTGGTATTCGGCAAAGCGAGTTTTACTAACACTCCTACAATCAATCTTCTCACTCTCGATGGCACAAATGGCTTCCAACTGGCTGGCGCAGGCACACAGGATATGACGGGTAATTCGGTGAGCAGTGCCGGAGATATCAACGGCGATGGTTTGGATGATTTGATTATTGGCGCGAGCCAACAGCAAGGCGGGGCAGATGGTCTGTATAACGGTGTGACTTATGTGGTGTTCGGGCAGACGGGCGGCATTGGCAGCAATGTTAATCTTGCCACGCTTAGCGGCACGGCTGGCTTCAAAATTTTGGGCGAGCCAGGCAATGGTACGGTTGGGACATTCGGTAGCCGCCTCGGCCATTCTGTGAGCAGCGCGGGCGATGTCAACGGCGACGGCTTCGATGATTTAATTGTGAGCGCGTTTAAAGCTAATGCCAGCCTCAACAACAATGTCAACCCTGTTGGCAAGCTCTATGACGGTGCCACATATATTATCTTCGGTAAAGCGGGTGGCTTTGTCGATCTTGATTTGGCCAGTGTGGACACCTTGGCACCAAACGGCGTGGCCATCGGCTACAAGGTCTTTGGCGAGACGGTAGGCGATGAATTTGGCACCTCGGTCAGCAGCGCGGGCGATGTGAACAGAGATGGTTTTGATGATTTAATCGTGGGTGCGGCGCGTGCAGATACCGCTGGCACTGATGACAGCGCAGGCGCGTCTTACGTTATTTTTGGCAGCAACTTCACGAGTGCGTCAACTGCGGATCAGTCAATTTCTGGTGGCGGCGCATTAGTCGGCGGGCTGGGTAACGATACGCTCACTGGCAACAACAATACAACAGCTTTCCAAGGTGGCGCGGGCAATGACACGATTGTTATTTCAGATCTGAGCTTCTTGCGTGTGGATGGTGGCAGCGGGAATGATACCTTGTCATTATCTGGCTCTGGCATGACACTCAATTTAGCCAGCTTTGATAGCAAAATTGTTGATATAGAAACTATTGATTTAACTGGGTCAGGCAATAACAGCTTAA
>Ga0209824_10002159_pt1 | contig 10392 bp, 10 predicted proteins | sample VDWuncwatermetaG_FD_184124 | JGI IMG/M metagenome (GOLD analysis project Ga0209824, IMG submission 184124) | Wastewater microbial communities from Netherlands to study Microbial Dark Matter (Phase II) - VDW unchlorinated drinking water (SPAdes)... ...
TTACTGAAAACTAAAAACGAGAAACGAGAAACGAGAAACGAGAAACGAGAAACTAACTCAACGCTAAACGATTCTTTAACTCAGAAAGTAAGTCTTTTAATTCTAACGTTTCCTGATTGCCTGTCCTCATATCCCGTAAAATAACACTCCTATCATACAACTCTTTTTCTCCCAAGACAACAGCATAATCTGTCCCCAGCTTGTCGGCCATGCGTAATTGTGCGGATAGGCTATCGCGGGCAAACGATGAGTGGACGGGCATCCCTTCTGACAATAACTCGGCAAACAGCCGCATAGCTCGTTTTTTTGCCTGAAAGCCTAGTTGGGCAATGAACACGCCGCCTTGTTTGGCGTAGGGAGGTTGAATACCGCGCTCGCGCATGGTTTCAATGATGCGCTCTACTCCTAAACCAAAACCGCTGCCTGGCGTTGCCTCTCCCCCTATTTGTCGGGCTAACCCGTCGTAGCGACCGCCTCCGCCCAATGCAGCGCCCGGATCAAGCTCATTATCGCGTAACAGCCAAATCTCAAAAATAGTACGGGCATAATATTCCAAACCTCGCACGACAAAAGGATTTAGCGCATACGGCACCTCTAGCTCATCGAGAAGTTCTAAAACTTCTTTAAAGTGTTCACGACAGGGCTCACATAAGGCATCAATCGTTTTGGGCGCAATACGCGCAACGCGTTGGCATTTTTCTTCCTTACAGTCTAACACGCTTAATGGCCGTTTGGCTATACGGCCCTGACAATTAACACAAAGGGGTTGCTTGTTTGTCTTAAGATAATCGCGCAGGACTGACAAATAGGCACCCTGGCACGCTTCATCGCCCAAGGTATTAACCTGAAACTCGTAGTTATCCAGGCCTATAGCTGTTAAAAAACGATGAGCAATATAAATTAACTCCGCATCCACGCCACTGCCATCCAGGCCAATTTCCTCAAAGCCGATTTGATGGAATTGCCGCCAGGTCAAATGCGAAAGACGTTCATGGCGAAAAAATGCATCAAGATAATAGAGCTTAACAGGCTGTGTCCACATTTTCATCCCATTTTCCAAATACGCCCTCATAACCGGTACGGTGTTTTCCGGCTTCAATGTCAGCGCGTCTCCCCCTTTTGTTTTAAATGAATACAACTCTTTTTGCACTAAGTCGGTTTGCTTTCCCACGCTGCGTATAAACAATTCCGTTTTCTCTAATAAAGGAGTGCGAATACGCGTAAAATCAAATTGATACGCAATACGCTTAAGCGTATCTTCCAAAAAGTCCCAATACCCTTGATCGTGCGGGAGAACATCGGGCATGCCTTTTACTGGTTCAATCATGAGTTTAGATATGAACTAAGCCTCATAGCGGCTTTTGGTTCATACGCCACTTAGTTAAATACAGGTTGAAATTGGTTGCCCCAAAATGCTTGCGCCTTGGTTGGCGGCCAGACTCGGACAAATACCTTACCAATAATATCGCGACGGGGTACTGGCCCCCAGTGACGCGAATCATAGGAATGACTGCGATTATCCCCCAGCATAAAATACTCATCAGCTTTCAGCTTAACATCGAGCGTTCCCTGCGTCATTGTTTGTGCAGGCAAATATTGCTCCTGCAAGACAGACTTCTTGCCTTGAGACGTAGTGACCGTCACGGTATTATCACGAATCGTTACCTCATCGCCCGGAACACCGATGACCCGCTTAATAAAGTACTCGCTTTCATCACGGGGAAAACGAAACACAATCACTTCACTCCGCTGGGGGTCGCGCTGATAGTAACTTAGCCTCTCGACAAACAGATAGTCGTAGTCAGAAAAATTGGGAAGCATACTTTCTCCTCTTACCAAAAATGGCTGGATAACATATTGCCTAATGGGCAAGACAATGGCAATAGCAATAACAAACAAAAAAAGAAAGTGCGCAACTTCGCTAAAAAAATACTTTGCCATTGAAATACGTAGATAAAAAATATTCCTGAAAAAAGACCGTGTACTTTACGAGCGTTCTTTTTAATATAGACGTAAACGACGTGCAAGTCAACCTGGCTAAGTAGAAGCAAGGAGTTAGAATCAAGAATCAAAGTCCGTTGAGACGAATGAATTCTTTTTCCGTATTCTCACCCTTGATTCTTAACTCTTAATTCATGATTCTTTTCTGTCAAGACTCCTCGCAATGACTAGGAACTGGAAACTAGAAACTAATTCGTAGGCCTATCCGGGAGCTTACCATAGTATTGCAGCAGCGATTGGGTAAGTTTGGAAAAGCTGGGGGCAATACTTTCTGAAGCAAACCGCGTGCCCAGCGGCTCGTCAAGCTTAATGAGTAAAATGAACGCTGGATCAAAGGCAGGAGCAAAACCTTCAAAGGAATGAATGGTTTCGTTAAGATATCCGCCTTTTGGGCTGGGAATCTCCGAGGTACCGGTTTTACCTGCAACCACAAAGCCCGGGACCCGTGCTTTTTTGTCATATCCTTTATCAACCACTTCAGTGAGCATTTGGACCACACGTGCCGCAGTGTCTTGTTTAATGCTAACCTTTCGCACTTTAGGAAGAGTCGCCTGGCTAGAGCCATCCAAACCCGCCATACGCTCAAGCACATACGGACGCATGAGCTTTCCTTCATTAGCAATAGCGCTAAGGGCATCAAGCATCTGCAGCGGAGTGGTGGAAATGCCCTGGCCAAATGAAGCGGTAGCATAGTTAACCGGACGGCCGCTATCCAGGTTGGTCATATCCCCCACTGCTTCGCCGGGTAAATCAATACCTGTTGCCTGACCAAGACCAAAATTTTCAAAGTTGCGCAAAAAATCTTTTTGGCCTACGAGCTGTTCAACAAAAATCGCCCCCGTGTTAATGGAAAATTCCAGCACCTCCTTCATGGTTCTTAGGCCAAACGTGCGGTCTCCGGCATTTCTTATTTTATAGCCACCGACTTCAACAACTCCTCTATCAACATAGGTTGTGTCTGGCGTGATCTTGCCCAGTTCCAGTCCGGCAGACATGGTAATTGGCTTCATAATGGAGCCTGGCTCAAACACTTTTTGGGTAATGGGATTCAGGAAATAGCCAATATCCTTGACGCTTGCGTAATCGTTCGGGTCAAAGTTTGGTTCAGACGCCATAGCCAAAATAGCCCCATCCCGCGGCCGCATGACAATAATCGAGCCAGAGGGCGTCTTCCATTTCTCCAGAAGGTCATGCAGCGTGCTTTCAATACTGCGCTGAACATTAATATCAAGCGTTAAGACTAAGTCATTGCCTGCAGCCAGTTCTTTGTCATAAAATTTTTCAATACCATATAAACCCGTCTTATTTTGATCAACGAAGCCGACAAAGCCAATGGCTTGTGCGCCAAGCGTACCGTAAGGATAAAACCGATCCTGGTACTCTTCAACCTTGAGCGCGTCGCTGAATTGAGCGATAAGCTGGCGTACATGGACTTTCTCTTCTTTTGCAATGTGGTCTTTGAGTGGCACATAGCTTTGTTCCTTATGCGAAAGACGCTCTTGCACCACGTCACTGGGCAGGCTTAATTGGCTAGTGAGCAAATTGGCTACCTCAGGGATGCTTGCGCTGAGAAGATTTTTCGGAACAACATACAGACGCAAAAATGATTTGGTGGTGGCGAGTAAAAATCTATTATGGTCTTTATCCTGGCCAAAAATATCCCCTCTGCGTTGATTAGAATTAATTTGCTGCTGTCGTTGTGCACGCAGTTGGAACACCTGCGCCTGGCTTATCTGAATAGAAAAAAGGCGCGCTATGATAAGGGCGCCGAAGGCAAGAAAAAATAACGGTATAATAATGAGCCGTGTCCGGTTCATATCAGATCAGAATCATGAAGTAAGAATCAAGAATTAAGAAAAGTGAAATCAATCCTGTTTTGTGCCCTTGACTCTTGATTCTTACTTCTTAATTCTACCTTATTGGCGTTGATTAAAACTCAACTGGCTTGGTTTAGAGTGAAGGAGAGTAAATTCTTTAACCTGCTCAAGCTGGAACTCTTCTTTAACACGGGTTAAGTCTTGGGCAAGGTTAACTAAGGAGAGTTGCTCTAAGCTCTGCTGATGGACGAGCGTTAACTCCTTAACCGTTCGTTTTGTTTGTTCAAGATTTTGCTGTGATTGCGTCACCTGATTTGTTTCAAGGGTATAGCAAAGGGCTACACCCAGCAGCACGCTGATGAAAACAATATACACATTGTATGACCGCTTGGGTTTTGCCTGTTTCATTGTGAAATAGTTTCGAGTTTTTAGTTTCTAGACAAGCCATCACGAGGAATCTGCGACGAAGCAATCTTCTTGCGTAGTTGAAGGTTCATAAGGTTTAAGGTTTATAGAGTTCATAAAGTTAGCCGCAAATTAAAAACTGGAAACCAGCAACTAGAAACTTAGCCACTACACGCCAAACGAACCCAATTCATTCGCCATGGTCTCTACCTGCGACTCGGTTTGCTTTTTATACGACTGCCAGCGAGCTTCATCCCAAATTTCAATACGATTGTATAATCCGGTAACAATCACATTTTTTTGCAGCGCAGCAAATTGTTTTAAATGATCAGGAATAAGAATACGCCCTAGTCTATCAAGGCTCACGTCAGCTGCACCGGCAAGCATGGCCCGGGCAAAGCCGCGTGCCTGTGCCTGACCAATGGGTAATTTACCCAATTTATCCGCCAGCACTTCCCATTCGCGCATGGGATAAAGCCAAAGACAGCCGTCCAGTCCGCGCGTGACCACTGCCTGCTTGCCTAAATCCCGGCGGAATTTGGCCGGAATGGCTAAACGTTTTTTTTGATCAATAGAATGACTGTATTCACCGATAAACATGTTAGAAAGTGTTAGCGAGGAACGAGCTTACAGTTTCTTACATCCACCGTAGTCCGCAGCGGACGAAGGCGGATTACCTTGCTTCCTACCAACTACAAGCTAATCACTGGGTAAGAGAAACACGAAACGTAGATGATTTACGTTTAGTGTTTCCCGTTATCCCCAGTTATCCTATTTTTCCCCATTTTTATCCACTTCTTTCCACCTGCAATCCATTCTACTCCACTTTGTAAATTTTTCAAGGGGGCAAGGGCTCCATCAATACCACAAAGGGAAAACGTCATAAAGCGCAGCAAAATAAACTCTTTATAAGGCGACAAACGGATGTGGATAAGTTAACTGCCGAATAAAAACAGCCCTCCGAGTAGAATCGAAGGACTGACAAGGTTGGTTTCTTTAAAGATCTGGAGCGTTTTCGTGTCCCACCAATCAATGTAGGCTTGTTAGATGGTTTCACTCGGGTAAGAACCCAGGAACCGCGCGTGCATGAGTGACAACCCGCTCATCATGAAGCTATCAAGTCCTTCATGAATTTCAGGGTCATTAACATGTCCGCTAAACTCTAAGAGAAAGTTGTATTCCCAGGGCCTTCCAGGAATAGGCAACGGGTAGACATAGAGCAAATTGGAGGACTTCTCCTTTTGCCTGTATACCGCGTCTTCCGTTTCTGTGCCGAAAAAACAGCCAAGCATTTTCCAAAGCGCTCCGGCTTCATCTTTGCTTAAGGAAACCAGAAAAGCGGATTTGTCCTTACCGGTTTTTTGCGCGTGCTGTTTTCCCAACACCCAAAAACGGGTTTGCGCCGTTTTATGGTCTGTAACCGAACGCTGTTCTATGCGAACTAATCCATAGGCGTTTTCGGCGCGGCTGCTCGCGAGTACCGCGTATTCCGGATTTTGATTTGCTTCGTACGCGGCTTCACCGGTTGATCTGCGAAGATCAGTATCAATCCCTTGTATCCTGAGAGACCGAATAAACCGGCTACATTGTGTTAACCCTGCTGAGTGTGAAAGTACAACTTTTGGTGGATCTTCCCTTATCTCCTTTCGCAGGTAGTACAGCTTAATTGGAATGACGACTTCGGCGCAGACCCGTAAGCCTCCGTACATCTCAGCATCGCAGACTGCTCTAATTGTTTCTGGTACAAATCCAATCACAGAATTTTCTACAGCCACAACGCCTTGGTCTAGTTCTTGCCGCGCCACCGCGTAGCAAATCTCCTCGTGAGCGGGATAATTTATGAACGCTACTTCATCGCTATCTCGCTGAATAGAGAAATGCTTTTCCGCGGCCATGTAACCAAAGGTGGTTGTATCAGGGCCACGTTCTGTTTTTAGGCCAAGGTACCCTACTTTTATCGTACTCACCGTTCACCTCCATTAAAAAAGAGGTGCCAAGTATGTATTATATATTTGGCACCAATCAAGTGGAATGACAGAAGGGGCTTTAAAAACCGGGGATATTGAATGGGTTGCCCCATTCATGGCAGTAACCAAGGCCCAAGCGCGGTTTACGTTCTGATTTCTCGGGTTCCTCCTTAAAAGTATCGCTATCGGCTTGCGCGTTGGAATCCTCGGACTTTATTCCCTTCTCCTGAACAGTTTCCTGTTCCTTCTCGCTCTGTGTTTTCACCGTTCACCTCCATTGAGTTGATATTAAAGAACATCCTCCTTTTGTTATTATATATTCTATGAGCATTATTGTCAAATTTGGTAACCTATTTTTTATATCTTTACTTGGCAATTACATACCGCCAGTTGTCGAATTGATCTTTAAAAAATTTATACTCTGAATATTGTTCATTTTGCAATATTGTGGCAATTTTGGCTTTTTGAAATGAATCAAATTCAAGATATATTATCCCCTGCTTTGTCAGGTGGTGCTTGGCTTGCGCTAAAAATGTTCTGATCGTATCCAAGCCATCACCGCCAGCGAATAGGGCGTTGGCTGGTTCATTGTGCAGCACAGAGCGCTGCACATTCTCCTTGCGGGATGTTGCGAGATAGGGAGGGTTTGCCAGAATATAATCGTAGGCGCCACTTATATTGGAAAATATGTCTGATTGAATAACATGCCAGCGTTTTTTATCTATACCATTGATGGTAAGATTTTTTTGAATTTGCGCTAAGCAGCGGCTATCATTATCAGCAAAATCAACGCAGGCGAAGGGAACGTTTTTTAACACCGCAACGCCCACACAGCCTGAACCGGCAAATATATCGAGACAGCGCAGCGTCCGCCGCGGCGGATAGCGTTTTTCCTTAATAGCGTTAGCATAGCGTTTCTTCATGCGTTGCATAGCGTCTTTCACCCAATATTCAGTTTCTGGACGGGGAATTAACGGACGAAACGAAAGATCAATCTTACAGTCAAGAAAATTAACAAAGCCAATTAGATAATCCACGTGCTCGCCCTGTTTAAGCTTTTCAATATCCTGCTTGGCTCGTTCTGTTAAAACATTGTGATATTTTTCCCGCAACAGCCAGGCAGTCTCCTGCTTAAGATCGGGTAAATGCTTGGACTTCATTGATATCAAGGGTAAGAGTATCGCCTGGCTTAACCTGGCCTTTTAACAGCTTATCGGCAATAAGCGTTTCAATGCTATCCTGCAGCACGCGGCGCATTGGCCTGGCACCGTATTCTGGATCATAGCCTTTTGCCGCCAAAAAGGCAATCAACTCGGGTGCTTGCGTTAAGATAATGTGGTGTTGCTGTTTTAATTGTTCGGCAACCTCTGTTAGTAGCAACTTAGCAATCTGCGATAATTCATCCGGACCTAAAGGCTTGAATACAACCATGGCATCAAAGCGATTCAAAAATTCGGGGCTGAATATTCCCTTGCTTTGCACTTCATCAAGCAGCGTAGCACTAAAGTGCGCTGTGTCAACCTCGTCGATGTGCGAACGGATAAATTCCGCGCCGGCGTTAGAGGTGGCAATAATAATGACGTTGCGAAAATCAACTTTTAGCCCCAGTGCATCGGTGAAAATACCTTCATCAAGCACCTGTAAAAATAAATTAAGAATTTTACTGTGGGCTTTTTCCAGCTCATCAAGGAGTAATAAACTGTAGGGATGTTGTTTTATTTGACTGGCTAATCCCTCGGCTAAGCGATTGATATCGTCGAGTTCCTGATATTCGGACATATCAAAACGCACCATGCGCTTTTCATCGCCAAAATACAAACCAGCCAATGCTTTCGCTGCAGTGGTTTTACCCACGCCCGTTGGACCCAAAAAGAGAAAGCTGCCAATCGGCCGCTTAGTGCTTTGAATTTCGGTACGCGCGCGCTTGAGCGCATTGGCAATCACTTTGACTGCTGCCTCTTGACCTATAAGACGCTTACGCAAATGTTCATCTAAATGCAACAATTTTTGTGCCTCATCTTCGCGCAGCGTGCCAAGTGGAATGCCGCTGCGCTGGGATATAACCTGAACCACATCAATGACCTGAACCTGGTTTGCCCCCTGGCTTTTGACAAACGACACCACTTCCCCAAGCAAATCAATGTCTTTTTCTGGATGCGCTATGTCCAGGGAAAATCTATCCGTTAATTCTATGACTTTTTTGATAACCGGATAGGAAATAGCAATTTTTTCAGTTTTTTTAATACGGTCGGCAACCTCTTGCAGGGCAATTAATAGATACTCGGGCGAGGGTTCCTGCAAGGAAACCCGGGCAAGCTGGCTGGCTAAATCAGGTCGACTTAAGTGTGAAGCAAAAAATTCGGGTGAAGTGGTGGCAACGACTTGCGATCGCGCTGACTGCAAAAAGGGAATCATAATATCGGGCAATTCGGGCAGGGCTGGATCAAACAGAGCATGAATGCGCTCAATGAATAAGACAATGTTGCCAGCATGTAAGGCTTCGCTAAAAATCAGCTCGAGACGCGAGCGCAGCTCGCCTGCATCATGAATACCCGCAAGCACGGCGTCAACATCAAGCCAAACCACCCGTTTATAGGCAAGCGCGGGCAGGGCCTGTCCAGTTTCTATTAAGCCTTCCAGGCCGGCTAGAATAAACTCCTGACCCATCCCCTCCTGACCAACCAGGCAAACATTATTACGGCCATCTTGAGCTAAGATGCGCTCCACCAGTTCAATCTCTTGCTTATATCCCTGCAAAACTACATGATCGTCAAATGATAACAGGGCATGGGTTTGTTCACCGCTGAATTTATCGAGATTTGGTGTAAAGCCTGACGCCCAATCAATGCCAAGAGGTACGATGCGGTCTAGAAATTCCTTGGTCCAGAATTTCGTGCGGGTTTCTTCCTCCTTTGCATGGCCCTCATACCATTTTTTAATATAGCCGACGTCATCAAGGGTTAAATTATTGGCTTCCAGCAACTTTTCATCTTTCCAGTTAAATCCAAGGTAGCCGCTTAAAAATGTCTCAAGCCGTGTTTGCTTAAACACTTCATCTTCTTGCAATCGCTCATAGAAAAACAGCTCCAGTATAAATATTGCAATGACAATACTGCCTAAAATAAGCCCTATACCCAAACCAGCCTGCCAATTTAACCCCAGAAACAGAAAAAAGATGGCAATGACTAGTAAAATAAGTTCAGCAACAAAACGAATTGGTCTCATAAGTTATACGTAGGTGTGAGAGAAAGTCGCGTTCCGTCGTTGCGAGGAGTCTGCGACGAAGCAACCGCTTGCATAGTTTAAAGTTCAAAATTAAAAGTGAAAAGTTACAGTTAGTAGTTCAAAATTTTCTGAAATCTTAACTTTTAATTTTGGACTGCAACTTTGAACCTTGCACTTTGAACTTTTAACTAGTATTCATGCCAGATACGCTAAGCCCTGGAAAAACACCAACACCAGGCCAAAAGGTAATACAAGCCAGAGAATTTGGGCAACAATGCCAAACACAAAAATGAAAAGCCAACTCACTAAACCGCACACAATAAGCAGGGTGCGCATCACCATGCCAATGCCCGAACCAATGACTTTGGCAGCAACCGCGAACAACCACTTGCGTACAAGCCCCTCTTCGCCAAAGTCCACTACTATTAAACGCCAGGGGCGAAAAAAGGTTGCCAGGTGATAGCGCAAGCCAAACAGATTAACACAAAAGTGTAGAAGATTTTTCCAAATAGTAAAAATCTCTTTTGGTGATTTGAAATAATACCAACGGATAAACTCGAGAGGAAGCATGAAAAGTTTTTAGTTTTCAGTTTTTAGTTCTAAGAGGCTGTCTAAAAAGTAGTCATTGCGAGTCCCAATTCTGATTGGGCGAAGCAATCTCTTCTGTGTTTAGGAGAGATTGCTTCGTCGCAGACTCCTCGCAATGACGGCAAAAAGAGTTTTTAGACAGCCTCTAAGCCTCTGAATCTGAAAACTTAAAACTGTAAACTGGAAACTAGCTTACATTCCCATCGCCTGCTTTACGCTTTCCAAGGTTTCGCTGATGACTATTTTGGCGCGCGCGTCTCCCTGGGCGAGAATGTCTCCAACAATGTCCCCTTTTGCGCGCAAGGTTGCGTAGCGCTCGCGTATGGGAGCAAGAAACTTGTTAAGGGCGGCAACTAATTTTTCTTTTACCTCGACGTCACTGACCATAC
>Ga0209824_10002162_pt1 | contig 10383 bp, 11 predicted proteins | sample VDWuncwatermetaG_FD_184124 | JGI IMG/M metagenome (GOLD analysis project Ga0209824, IMG submission 184124) | Wastewater microbial communities from Netherlands to study Microbial Dark Matter (Phase II) - VDW unchlorinated drinking water (SPAdes)... ...
GATACCGCGTGTTTCTTTTGCTGCTTTTAACACTGCTTCTTTGTCAATCGGCTTGATAGTATGCATATTAATTACTCTAGCCTTAATATTCTTTCCCAAGAGATTTTTTGCGGCAACTAGCGCCTTCTCCAGCATAATCCCACAAGCAATAATTGCCAGATCATTACCTTCGGTAATTACCTGAGCTAGCCCTAGCTTAAACTCACCCTTATTTTCCACGGTGGGAATTTTTGTCCTGCCTAAACGGATATAAAAAGGCCCCGGAGTATTCGCGCAGGCAATTACTGCTTCGCGCACCTGAGGAGCGTCACAAGGAACCACGATATTCATATTAGGAATTACTCGCATCAAAGCGATATCCTCTAAAGCCTGGTGGCTTGCTCCGTCCGGCCCGACGGTAATACCGGCATGGGAAGCAACAATCTTAATATTAAAATTATTATAGCTGACAGTATTTCTTACCTGATCCCAGGCTCTGCCGGTAGCAAAAATGGCAAAGGTAGAAGCAAAAACAATTTTTCCACAGCTGGCAAAGCCTGCCGCGCAAGCCATCATATTCTGTTCTGCCACGCCAAAATTAAAAAACCTTTCGGGAAATTCTTTTGCAAAAAGTCCGGTACGAGTGGAACTGGAAAGGTCCGCATCCAGAACCACGATATCCTTATTCTCTTTTCCCAACTCTACCAGGGTTTTGCCGTAAATATCACGTTGATATAATAATTCTGCCATTTTTCGTTATGCTAATTCCCTTAAGGCTTTTTCGGTTTCTTCTTTGGTCGGGGCGCGGCCATGAAAATCACAAACCCCTTCCATAAAAGAAACACCCTTGCCCTTTATTGTACGGGCAATGATAATTGTGGATTTTCCATGCACAGTTTTTGCCTCTTCATAAGCAGAAAGAATTTCTCCCATCTGATGGCCATTGATCTCAATGGTATGCCAGCCAAAAGACTGCCATTTGGCAGCGATCGGCTCAAGCTCCATGACGTTACAGATTTTTCCGTCGATCTGAAAACCATTATAATCAAGGATCGCGCAAAGATTATCCGCCTTAAAATGGCTGCAGGCCATTGCCGCTTCCCAAATATTGCCTTCCTGAATTTCTCCGTCGCCAAGCAGCACATAAACCCGATAATCTTTCTTATCCATCTTTGCGGCTAAACTCATTCCTAAAGCAACTGAAAGCCCCTGGCCCAATGAACCAGATGCTACCTCTATGCCGGGCGTACGCCGGTCCGGATGCCCCTGCAAAACCGAACCCAATTTACGTAGTGTGTTTAATTTATCTTTGGAGAAATACCCGCGCTGGGCTAAAACCGCATATAAAAGCGGGCAACAGTGCCCTTTAGAAAGATGGAACCTGTCACGCTCTGGCCACTGTGGATTTTTTGGGTCATGCTTTAAAACCGCAAGATATAAGGCAGTAATCAAATCCGTTGCGGAAAGGCTCCCTCCGGGGTGTCCCGATCCAGCATGAAAGATCATCTGCACGATCAAGCTACGGATTTCTTTGGCCTGATTTTCTAATTCTTTGATTTTTGCGTCTGCGTATTGCATTCTTCTATTTTCTTCTTCAACTCTTGCTGATTAGGATATAACTTTAAAGACTTCTCCCAATTTTCTTTTGCCTTTTCTTTATCTGAAGTGACAAAATAAACTTCCCCTAGATGTTTATAAATTTCCGGGTCTTCTGTTAATTCTGCTGCCTGTTTTAGTTCCTTCAGCGCCAGCTCAATTTTGCCTTTTTTAAAATAAAGCCAACCCAAGCTATCAATATATGCGCCGTTATTTGGATCCATCTTCAGGGCCTTATTAATCATTACCTCTGCCTGGTCCAAATTTTTATTCTCCTCGACATAAAAATACCCGAGGAAATTTAATGCCTGCGCATATTCAGAATTTGCCTCTATGGCTTTCTTAAGCTCTTTTTCTGCGGTGACCTTATTTTTTAGTTCGTAATAAATGGTCCCCAGATAAAAATGCGCCTGCGCGTCAGTTGGCGCTAAATCAATGATACTGCGGTAAATGTTTTCCGCGGCCTGGAAATTATGTTGCTGCAAATACACCTGGCCGAGGCTCTTATAGATATCAATATTGTTCGGCTGCTTCTTGGAGGCGATCTTAAGGGTGAGCTCATATTCACTGGTAGCCAGATCCGCTTTATTCTGAAGTGAATAAATCAAGGCTAATATTGCGTGCGGCTCTATTGCTTCAGGATCAAGGCCAATGGTTACTTTCAGTTCCTCAATTGCCTTGTCAAAATTATTATCCTTGATAAAACTAGCAGCCAGATTTAAATGGATGACAGAATTATTGTAATCGGACTTTAGTGCCTGCTTATATTCATCAATTGCCTGGTCCAGATTACCTAATTTATCATACATTACCCCCATAATATAGTGACTGAGGGCAAATGAAGCTTTCCTATCTGTCGCCGAGCAATTAACCAAAAATAGCGCCAGGCAACAAAAAGCTACCACAAGAATAAGCTTTTTCACTTATTTTTTAACCCCAGGCCCTCTTCTTCAGATGGCGTAGGCGTCTACGCATCTTCTTTCTTTTGTGGGTCCTGATTTTTCTTTTTTTTCTTTTTCTGCCACAAGGCATTGTTTCCTCCCTACATCGAGATGTGCACCGGCCAATCCGATATGGCCGGGTGTTAATAAATCAATTTATTTAACGGGTATTCAATAATCCCCACAGCTCCGGATTTTTTTAATTCAGGGATCAGGATCCGCACGACATTCTCATCAATGATCGTCTCAATGGCATACCAGCCGTCTTCAGAAAGATTCGATATAGTGGGCTTTCTTAAAGCAGGTAAAATCGCAATTATTTTTTTAAGGTCGGCTTTTTTCACGTTCATCTTTAAACCAACTTTACCTTCCGCGGCAATAGCACCTCTTAAGAGTAAAGCGATCTGCTCCATCTTTGAGCGCTTAAAAGTATCCTTGTAAGAATTATTGTTGGCGATAAACTGAGTGGTTGATTCGCAAATCGTGGCGATTTCCGCCAGCTTGTTTGCCCGTAAACTCCTGCCGGTTTCTGTTAATTCCACAATTGCATCCACCAAACCAGAATTTACCTTTACCTCAGTAGCTCCCCAGGAGAATTCTACTTCAACATGAACTTTATTTTTACGAAAATACTCCTTGGTGACACTGACTAATTCTGTAGCAATGCGTTTATTCTCTAAATCTTTAACTGATTTCATGCCTGAGTTTTCCGGTACTGCTAAAACCCATCTGACCTTATTTAAACTCTGCTTGGCATAAACTAAATCCGTAACTCTGGTGACCTTGGAATTATTTTCCAAAATCCAGTCATTGCCGGTAATCCCGCAGTCAAGCGCTCCATCTGCAACATAACGCGACATCTCCTGCGCGCGCAATAAAACCGGCTCAATTTCCGGATCGTCTATGGCGGGAAAATACGAGCGTTCAGAAGGTAAAGATACATTAAAACCGGCCTTTTTGAACATTCTAAAGGTCGCTTCCTGAAGGCTCCCCTTTGGCAGGCCAAGCTTAAGTACTTTCTTATTTTTCATGGGGTTAGTTCTCCTGATAGGCAAAATAATCACAACGGCGTTTATTATAGCTGTTGAAGTGGCATTTGTAAAGGAAAAATAAGCGCAAATTAGGAGGGGTTAAAGGCATCACACTGGGTCATGCAATACGTCCAATCCGCCACTGGTTGAGATTTACAGCCAGTATATATTGGCTACGCTCCAGAGGTAGATACATCATACTTGCAAAGAGACAAAACCGACTCTTGCGACCGAGAATTTTTTCTAACCAATACAGTAAGCATGGGACTAATCCAATTCTTTTGTGCCTTTTGCCTTTTCATCTGTTTATAGGCTCCTTTCGCTCTAAAACTAATCTTGGCTAAATGACGCTGTATTTAATTATAGCACAGATAATTAATTACATCAAAAATTTTTTATAATTGCAAAATAAGTAATTTATGCTTATAATATGGCCTCAACCAAAGGCACCCGGCCTTATCTGAAGGTCGGTGTGTATCTTTATGCAAGGAGAAAAAGATGCTGAAAAAACTACGACATAAGAAAACTTCAAAAAGAATATTAATTTTCCTGGCAGCGGTAATTATACCGGCATTTGCTTTCTGGGGCTTTAGCAGTGTCCTGCACGGCCCAAAAGAAGGTACTAATGTAGGCAAGATTTTCGGAAAAAGCATCTCTCCGATAGACTTTAAAGAAGCTGTGGCTGCCGTAAATAATATGGCGATCATCCGCTATGGAGATGATTTATCGAAGATCCGTAATTCGATTAACTTAGAAGCAGAAGCATGGCAGAGATTAGTATTATTGGCAGAGGCACAAAAAAGAAGGCTTAATGCCAGTGATAAAGAAGTAGTAGAATTTATTGAGAGTTATCCCTTTTTCCAGAATAAAGGTAAATTTGACGAACGGATTTATAACGAAATGCTGCAGTATGTTTTTCGCACCCTGCCCCGTGATTTCGAAGAACAAACCAGGCAAAATTTAATGATCTCAAAGCTTTACCAGCAGGTTACGGAAAGCTTAAAGCTTTCTGACCAAGAGATCAAGGAAGAATATAAAAAATTAAACGAAGAAATTAACCTGGCCTACATTCAGGCTAACCCTACGGATTTTACAAAGGACCTCCCTACTGACGAAGGGGTCCTTCGGGATTATTTCCAGAAAAACCAGGTACTCTTTAAACGCCCGCTCTCTTTTAATATCGAATATGTCTCCTTTAATAAGGATGATAAAGAAACAGATGCTAAGCTTAAGGGTTTATTGGCTGAATTAAAGAAAAAAGATGATTACGCAAAATTGGCCAAGGAGCTTGGGGCTACCTTGAAGGAAACCGGGCTCTTCGCGGAAAACGACCCTATCCCGGGCATTGGCTGGTCGCCACAAATCACAGGATTACTTTCTAAATCAAATGTAGGAAAATATCTTAACCCTGTACAGATTGATAAATTTATTTATGTTTTAAAAGTCAAAGAAAAAAAAGAACCCTATATTCCTGACTTTGATACCGCTAAAGACAAGATCAAAGAAACATATACTAAAGAAGAGTCTAAAAGGATTGCTCAGGAAAAGATTAAAGCTGCTTTGGATAAATTAAAGAGTTCAGCTGCTTTAAAACCTAAAACTGCTGACTTTGAACAAACAGCCAAGCTCTTCGGTTTAAAAACAGGCTCCACAGGTTTTTTTAAATTTGGCAGTTACATTGAGGCAATCGGCGCTTCAGATAACTTTTTTACCAGCGCGCAAAAACTAAAAGACGGGGAATTTAGCGAAACCATTGAGATGCCTGCTGCTTTTTATATCGTCAAGGTAAAGGAAGTTAAGCCGATCGACGAAAAGAAATTTAGCGCAGAAAAGGATTCTTTCAACCAAAAAGTACTCTTGCAGAAAAAGCAAGAGTACTTCACGGTGTTTCTTGAAGAATTACTTAATAAAGCACAGCGAAACTAATTTATCCAACCTTAATCGCGTTCACCGGACACTGCTCAGCCACTTCCGATAAATTGTGCGTTGCACAAACCTGGGCCTTAATATGGGCTATCCCATCGCCTTGAACCTGAAAAACTTCCGGGCAAGATTGCTCACAGAGCCCGCACCCAACACAAGTTGAAACATCTACAGTTACTTTCGCCATTTTTACTTCTCCTCTATTATCTCTCTAACAGATTTTCAAACATTTCTTCATGATCTACTTCTTCAGATAATATATGTGTGGCCAGCTGATAAGTTACATGGTCTTTGCCTAAAGTCTTCTTGGCGATCTTCTGGTAGACTTCGATTGCTCCTGCTTCTGCTTCGGTAACAATACGGATAATCCTATTTACATCCGCAGTATTTTTCGGCGGCATTAAATAAGGGGCATTGGCATTTTTCTCTAGATCCATAGGATTGGCTATCGGCATTCCGCCTAATTTCACGATTAAATCTGCCACTTCCTGCGCGTGTTCCAATTCGTCTTTGGCAATTTTGTTCAAAAATTCTGCCATATCTTCATAGCCTTTACCGGAAACTACCTGCGCCATATACCAATAAAGATAAAACGCCAACCATTCATCCGCATAAGCCTTATTCAAATCATGTACAATCTCTTTTAAGCTGATATCCACAATTGCCCTTGCTTGCTTTCCCATATTTCTTGCCTCCTTTTTAACCAGTCTCCTGGCTTGCCTGTATCTTCAAGCCATACTTCTGGATATTACTGTCGGCGATCTCCTGAATTTTCTTAATTTCTTCAGGCTTGCCCAATAAATGCTTAAATCGCCCCTGTGCTTTTAAATATTCCTCTACTGGTTTTGGCTGTATTTGCTTGACTGCGGCAAGCTTACCATTCTCATATTCGATCAAAGGATATAAACCGCATTCTACGGCCAATTTACCAATATTTATAGAAAGTTGAGGCTCATATCTCCAGCCCAACGGACAAGGCACATGGATCTGAATATATTTCGGCCCCTTAATGCTTATGGCTTTCTTTACTTTTTTCTGAATATCCTGAGGGAACCCTGCTGAAGCAGTAGCTACATAAGGAATACCGTGCGCCATAGCAATCTCCGGCATGGGTTTTTTCGGCCGGATATTACCCACGGATAAAGCTCCGGCTGGACTAGTCGTAGTATTGGTTTCAAAAGGCGTTAAACCGCTTCTTTGCACGCCGGTGTTATGAACTACAATACCGTCGGCAATAAAATTATGTTCGCCTTCCACCCGCAAATCTAAAGTCGGCTCTATGCCCTGGGATTTTATACTTATAATTTCTTCGGTCCGGAAAAACTCATTATCCGCCAAAAAATCCTGATAGCGGTATTGTGAAGGATATTTACCTATATTCTTCTCACCCTTTTTGCTAAAACAAATATAACCGTATTCCGAATCTGCCAATAATTCTCTTTTTACACATAAAGTGCCTTTTTTCTTAGTCTGGACGTGGATTTTTCCTACCCTATAGTCCAATGTTTGAAGCAAAAGGCGCATCCGCTTTAAAAGGTCGGGGCTTGCCGAAACATATCTTTTACTCTCACCGCATTCATAACCGTCAGCCAACATCATGCCCTGGACAAACGCCTCTTTTTGTTCACTAGGAAGGCTAAAAACCCAACCGGGTATAGTTTTATTCTTCGCGCCCTGGCCTAATCCCAAAGTATCTATAAAGTTGGCTAGATTAACGGAATTAATATAGACATAATCCTTATCCGCGGATATCTTACTGCTAAATATCTCTTGGTGTAAATTAATCAATTCCTCCCTGGCTTTTTTACCGGCGGGCAGCGCAAACCCTATTTCTCCTTTGTTTTTTCTTCTCCAGCCGTCTCCGACAAATATTCCCAGGTATTTCATAATGCTGCAATCGGATTCCCGCGGTAAATTTATCGCGTTGAGCTTATTAACCTTATAATCACCCTTCTTTACCTTTTCTATTTCCCTAAATCTAAATGGCCGGCAAGAACCATTCATACCCTTTAGTGTCACGACACAATCGCCGGTTTCCAAATCTTCCAATACTTTCCAAACTAAGGTATTTTGTTTACCCCGGCCATTTCTTTCAAGGACAAGAAAAGGATGATTAGCGGTTGCCTTTATAGAATGATGCCGGGTCGCCAATTCAAATACTTCTTTTCTGCCATTATCAAAAACTCCGCTGCATTTCTTAATCACTAACTGATGGGTATTTTGATCAAAAGCGTAAATCCCATCGCCAATTTTTACTTCGGTTATTTTTTTAAGGCCGCCTACAGTCAAGATTAATGATGCTGTACTAAGACAATTCATATACGCCTCATTATCATAACAGACGTAAAGAATATCATGTCCTCTTTCTAACATTCCAGAGAGAGCCTGTAAACCAATATCAGCAGTAGAACCATCGCCACCCTGGGCAATAATATTCACATTTTCTTTCTTACCTAAATATTTTAACCCCGCCTCAACACCAGAGGCAACAGCCGCTGCGTTTTCAAATAAAGAATGTATCCAAGGAACTTCCCAGGCAGATTCCGGGTATTTTGTGGAAAGCACCTCCAGACAGCCGGTATTATTCACAACAATAGTATTCTTCCCGGCGGCATCAATCACTAGGCGTGCTGCCATAACCTGGCCGCATCCCGAACAAGCGGTGTGTCCGGCACTAAATAGATGATTATTCATACTTCTCCTTTACATAGAGATGTACACCGATTTAACCTTTAAAATCGGGTGCCAAAAGCTCAGGCTTTAAATCAATAAATTCGCCGTGCAATTCTTTTGCCGTCAATAAACTAAAGATCTCTTTGACTGAATGTTTAGTGATATCGCGCCCGCCTAAACCAGCAACAAAACTACTGATCACCTTGGGTGCTTTTTTCTTGCCGCAAAAAACCGCTTTAATTTCACTAGCAAGCGGCGCGTATGAACCTAAGGATAATGCGCGGTCCAGAACCGCTATCTTTCCCACATTCTTTAAGGCGTCATAAATTGCCGCAATCGGAAATGGACGGTAACTGGTAATTTTTAACATCCCGACTTTTTTGCCTTTTTTTCTTAATTCATCAACCACATCCTTAATTGTCCCGCAAACTGAACCCATTGCAACAATCGCGCGTTCCGCGTCTTCCAAACGGTAACCTTCAACTAACCCATTGTAATTACGGCCGAAGGCTTTAGCAAACTCTGCGGTTAATTTAGGAATTAAGGCAAGTGCTTCTTCCTGGGTCTTTTGCACTGCGTAACGGGTTTCCATATAATATTCCGGATCAACCAATGGCCCAAGCGACATTGGATTTTCTACATCAAGCTTATAAAGCGGCTTATATGCAGGAAGAAATTTATCCACCTGCTCCTGGGTAGGCATATCCACTGTTTCAATGCCGTGGGTAAGGATAAAACCATCCATACAAACCATTACCGGAAGCATGATCGATTTATCCTCGCCAAGCCGGTAAGCCAGTAAATGAAAATCTACCGCTTCCTGGGTATCTTCGGCAAAAAGCTGCACCCATCCGCTATCGCGCAAAGATACAGAATCCTGATGGTCATTCCAGATATTTATCGGAGCGGAAATTGCCCGGTTAGCACAGGTCATTATCACCGGAAGGCGCATCCCCGCAATATTAAAAACCACTTCCGCCATATACAAGAGCCCCTGAGAACTAGTAGCAGTGTAAGAACGCACTCCGGCGGCAACAGCGCCTAAAACTACGGAGGCGGCAGAATGCTCAGACTCCACATTCACAAATTCTGACTTTAATGAGCCGTCTGAAACCATCTGCGCTAAATCTTCGACGATATGCGTCTGAGGGGTAATCGGATAAGCGGAAATCACCCCCGGCTTACATAATTTTACAATCTCTGCAACAGCATGTGAACCTTCTAAAAATTCTTTCATTCTTATTCCTCTTTTATCATTAGGATATCTTTTTTCGGACAGATTATAGCACAATTACCACACCCTTTACAAAAGGAGTAATCGCAGGTATAGGTATTCTTTGCATCGCCCTGGATACATCCTTCAGGACAAATTACCGCACACATTTTGCAGCCGATACAATCTTTTTGCAGGAATTTCGGCCTTAATTCCACCCGCCAGGAACCGGTTTTATTATTTCTACTTGTTCCCGGCTTGCTTACCAACGGACCAAACATATTTAGCCTTTCTTTTTGTTCTTAATAAATTCAAAACCTTGCTTTGCAGCTTCAATATTAGCTTCCTGCGCTTTTCCGGAAAAGCGTTTTTTAATAGTTTCAAAAAGCAAATTTAAATCACATTCTCCGGTGGCAGCGCAAAAAGCGCCTAAAAGTGCCGTATTTCCTAAGGGCCGGCCAATAGTTTTTATGGCAATATCATTTGCAGGAACCTCAAAAACCTTTTGCCTGGCTCCTACTTTTGGCAGCTCTACCCCTTCTTTTTCATTAATAATCGCGATGCCATCCTCTTTTAAGCCGGAAAAACAATTAAATCCACGCATCAAAGTAGCATCCACTATAATAAGGTAATCCGGCTCATAGATCTGGCTGCGTAGCCTCACCGGTTGTGAATCCACCCGGACATAGGCATTCATCGGAGCACCCATCCTGGCAGCGCCAAAATTAGGGAATGCATAAGGATACATGCCTTTTAAAAAATAGGCATAGCCTAATAATGAAGCGGTAGTAATAGCGCCCTGCCCCGCGCGAGCATGAATACGAATTTCTTTCATCTAATCTTACTCCTTAGTATTGTTAATGCGGCTGGCAAAAACAGCTATATAATACGAGGTTTGCCTAGTTTTGTCAAATGATTTATTTTAGAGATTTTTTTGCAGAAACGCGCAGGTTTTGGAAAGCAGGCGAAAAATCTGCTCTGCTTTTTCCGTATTCAGCGTGCCTAATCCACAACTTGGGCTGATTAA
>Ga0209824_10002167_pt1 | contig 10348 bp, 12 predicted proteins | sample VDWuncwatermetaG_FD_184124 | JGI IMG/M metagenome (GOLD analysis project Ga0209824, IMG submission 184124) | Wastewater microbial communities from Netherlands to study Microbial Dark Matter (Phase II) - VDW unchlorinated drinking water (SPAdes)... ...
CCTGATAATCATCTAGCAGGCTTCTCCGAGAGGCACTAAGGTTGGCGATGAGCCAACCCGACAACTCAAAAGGAGGAGACCAAGATGAAACTGTACGGCGCGATCGATCTGCACTCAACCAATAACGTGACGGTGGTGATCGACGAGGAGGATAAGATCGTCTATCAGAAGCGCTTGCCCAACGATCTGGCATTGATCCTCAAGGAACTCTCGATCTATCAATCCGAGCTTCAAGGCATTGTCGTGGAGTCGACCTACAACTGGTACTGGCTGGTCGACGGACTGATGGAGCAAGGCTACAAGGTGCACTTGGCCAACACTGCGGCGATCCAACAGTACGAAGGACTCAAGTACACCGACGATCACTCGGACGCGCGCTGGCTGGCGCACTTGCTGCGTTTGGGAGTATTGCCCGAAGGACATATCTATCCCAGAGCCGAGCGGCCCGTGCGCGATCTGTTACGCAAGCGCAGTCAGATGGTGCGTCAGAGGACGACCAATCTATTGAGCATTCAGAATCTTTTAACCCGCAACACCGGATCATCGATGAAGGCCAGCCGGGTCAAAGGGCTCGATGTCCAACAGGTCGATGAGCTGTTGCCCAATGAAGATCTCGCTCTGGCGGTCAAGGCTAACCTGGCGGTGCTGTCGAGCGCCGATGAACAGGTTGAGCTGCTCGAACAGACCGTCACACAAAGAGTCAAACTTCGACCCCAGTTCAGCTTTCTTAAGACGGTGCCTGGAATCGGTGAGATTCTCGCGCTCACGATCATGCTGGAGACCGGCGACATCAGGAGATTTCTTAGTGTGGGAAACTACGCCTCGTACTGCCGCTGTGTCGGCAGTCAGAAGATCAGCAACGGCAAGAAAAAGGGCCAGGGCAATACCAAGAACGGCAATAAGTATCTGGCCTGGGCATTTGTCGAGGCGGCCCATTTCGCCATTCAGTACAACTCCAGGATTAAGAGTTTCGATCAGAGAAAGAAGGCCAAGAGCAAAGCGGTGGTGGCCATCAAGGCGGTGGCGCACAAGCTGTGTCGGGCTTGTTATTACATCATGAGGGATCAGGTGCCCTTTAATATCACCAAGGCCTTCGGCCAGAAGTAAGTTTACACGGTTGGGATGGGACAGTGAGCTTAAAAAAGGGGTTGGCTCACAACCACAGGTTTCTGATTAGCCGCTGTCCCGTCCCTCAAATACAACTCGCAGGGGTTGTGATCGGCTGGTACGCCCACGCCGTGAGCCATAAAGGGGTTGGACCCGAAAGGGAGCCATAGGATCTGTGATTCCGCTACCGTTGGACAGGGCGTGGTACCGACAGTTTTCTGGGGCAAGTGAACTTGCCAGGGGCGGGAGATGATTCTGTTACACGGATCGCTCCAATGCCTTGATCCTGATGGGTGACTGGTGCGGACCAGCGTCCGACACCGCATGAAAAGAAAACAGGGGCGCGTTACCGAAAGATCACGGACCGTGCGAGAAGGGAAAAGGGGGAAAGAAGAAAATTCTTTTCACGGGAAATGTCTGTGCTTCTTGACCTGCCTGCTAATGGGCGACCCCTTTTCTCCTCCCGCGAGTCATACGTAAGTCCTCCTGTCTTTACCCCTCTTGGGTTGGGGGCACATGTCCAACCCTATCTTCGGGCCGGCTCAGTTGTTGACATAACACTAGGGCACATCTAAAAACTCGACTTTTTTGAGGACGAGTCCGTTCAGTTGTTTTTCAGAAGAGCCCTGTCAACTCATATAAGAATTTGAATGTCGATGCGATCGAGAAGAGGACCTGAAACTCTCGAACGGTAGCGTTGAATTTGAATTGGAGTACAGGTGCATTCCTTCTGCGGATCCGTTAGAAATCCACACTGACAGGGATGCGTTGCCTTTTTGTCATTTGACTCTCCAAGCTCCAAAACCGCTATCAACCAAATATCCGAAAGAACTCAAGATGTTAGGCGACCATATCAGGAAGCGCAGACTTGATCTCGGACTGCTCCGAAAGCAGGTTGCAGCACAAATCGGGGTTGATAAGACCACCGTCTACAACTGGGAACGCAACGCAACCCATCCACCCCCGCGATCAATGGCAGTGATCGTGGCCCTTCTTGGTTACGACCCTTATCCGCCCCCAAAGTCGTTCTCGGAAAGGCTCGTGAGGGCGCGAAATCTGCTGGGCCTTACTCAAAAGGCGATGGCGAGACGATTAGGGGTTGATCCAACCACGCTGGCTAGGTGGGAAAGAGGGGAGAGCGGTCCTTCGAGACAGCTTCTGACCATTGTTAGAGCGTTCTTAAACTCTCACCAATTGGGATTCATCAATTCGTGGCGGATCCAGCTAGGTGTGACGAATCGTATGAAGCAACGATCTGTTCAATAAGCCGTTTGTCTCTCAGACTCTAAATGGCACAATAAGACGTTAAAGTACGAGGAGGTGCATCTGGCGAACTATGAGAGCTACGATGATGTCACCCAGCGGCTTCCCCATTTCATCGAGGAGGTGTACAATAAGAAATGATTGCATTCGGCCCTGGGGTATCTACCCCCGGAGGAGTATGAGATGACGATTCAACAAACTAAAATCACCGATTGCGCCCACCTCAAATCTCGGTGAAATCTCTCCAGTCGGAGTGGCGCAGTCCAAAGCGATTCAATATCGAAGTGTGGATCGGAGGTCTTTTCAATCGCTCGCACGGTGCGGCGCGGTGGTTTCAAGACCAACGAAGTGGCGCAATGTTTTTATCGGAATGCCGCGACGATAGTTTCGTTGGTTAGTCGATATGGCGGACGCGCAGGGGGGGACCCTTGGAAGAATATAAATAAGCGGTTTCGATAATTCCGGTTTACCGAAGCGGTCGCTCACCGGCTGGCACCGGCGCATCGAAAGCGTTTAACACCATGGCGATCATAGCTTGGCTGGCTGAGGGTTCGTGTATCTACGAGTTCGGTAACGAGGTCGTAGATAAGTTGCTCATCCTCCCGAAGATACTCAGGCCGCCGGCGATTTTGAATCGCGTCCACTATCTCGGGTGAAAGACCGGCCGCCGGGGCATTTTTCGCGTGCGCGAACCACTCGTACTGCGCCGACCAATGGCGGGCAACGATCAGCACCATGAGCTCGAACAGGCGCTTTTCGAGTTTGCCGTTCACCCGGAGCGCATTGCCGAGCTGGTTAGCACGATCCGCGAGCTCGGGAATTCTGAGCCAGATGGGAAACGGCCCGCGCACGACGCCGTGGCGGACCCGGGCAATCTCGTCATAAATCCGCTTCTGTTCCGCTGTAAGATCTTCTATCTGGAGAACGGGTAAACGGCTCATGTGCCCCCTCCACTGTGTGATCGGAATATTCTTTTCGCGTTACGGCCGCCGAGCAAGGCTGTTTGTCTTCCATACCTCTGGGACCCACTCGCGTTCAAGAGTCAAAAGCCCTTCCAAATGGAATTGGCCCCAAGGGTCCAAATTTATTGCACCAAAAATTATCAGGTGACCAGCCATGGTGTCAACCGCAAGTCACCTTTCAGACAGTCATGGATATTTCCACCAGCATGCGGTATGGCTGCTTCTAAATTGACTCCGCATGGCAAGGCGAAAGCATGCTCGTTCCAGATAATCGCTTTCGCTTGTCGGGCAAATCACGAGGGCAATGGCAGAGGCCGGAAAGATTTTACATTCGGATCAAGGAGTCGCACAAAGAGTTACTTTCACAACAGGGGAATTCTGGGGACAGGTTACAGCAATTGACGCTTGATGCTGGAAGAAAAGAGATACTCGAAAAAAAAGAGGGGGTTAGCTGTCACAACAGGATCGGAAAACCATGGGTTGACAATACGTATAAGATGGGGTAATTTATACGTACATTAGGAGGTCATGATGGAAGCTCTGAAGCGCAAAAACTACTGGCTGGACGAGACCAAGATCAAAAAGGTTAGGCGTCTTCTAAAAGCTAAAACGGAGACAGAAGCTATACAGAAGGCCATCGACCTTGTTCTTTTCCAGGAAGAGGCAACTAAGGCATGGGTAGAAAATGCGGTGCATGGACAACCTGGAAAAAACTCATCACTTCAGGTAGGGTGAGATCCATAAGCAAGTCCAGTACAGGGAGAAACAAGATGAAGTTTAATGTGGTCATCGAAAAGGACGCAGAAGGGGGGTACGTCGTTTCGTGCCCCGCTATTAAGGGCTGCCATTCGCAGGGTGAGACAGTGGAAGAGGCCCTGAAGAACATAAAAGAGGCCATTATCGGCTGCTTGCAGACCCTTAATGAACGGGCGAAAAAAGTGGCTCGGCGTAGGGGCCCTTCACGCGTAACGGTCCATGAGATCAGGGTAGCCTGATGGCAAGGCTTCCCCGTTTGTCCGGGAAAGAAGTTATTGAGATCTTTAAGCGCGATGGGTGGTTTGTTGATCGGATTGAAGGGAGCCATCATATTCTTATTAAACCTGGCCACGAGGCCACTCTCTCCGTGCCAGTGCATGGCCGGCAGGAGATTAAACTGGGCCTCCTCAAGCGTCTGATTCGAGACGCCGGCATGACAAACAAACGGTTTACTGAGTTATCGTAGCGGTAACGCGTTCCAACGGTAAAACTTTCCGCCGTGTCGTAGTTTGCTTGTTCTTGCTCCTTCAGCATGTTAGATTCCTGCCTTTTCGATTCAATTAGGAAGAGGAATTAGTCAATGAAGATCCTCGAGCGGCCTTTGACCATCGAACAGGACTCGATAGCCAGCTATTTGGCTTACCCCCAGCGGGTGGAGCGTGGCCTAGAAAGAGTGCCAGGCTTGCGTTTTTGTCTTTTTTAATAGAACGGCTCTGGGGACAGCAGATATGGCCGGTTCAGGGCGTACACCTCGGCTTTCGGGATAGCCAACTTAAGCCGCCAGAAGTTAGCGCTCTTGCGCGACAGTTGCCGGCTCTGCTTCACTACTTCGGCAATCTCTTTCCTTGTGTAGGTCCTAAGCAGCCATCGAATCGCGACGAGGTCGCCATGTTCCAGCAAACGCGCGATAACATATTCGGAGTGCTCACCGAGGTCAATCTGTGTAGGGACGACATCCCAAAAGAACTGGTGAAGGCATCGGGGTAATCGCCGCCTTTTCTGTCTACTCGATTTGGAAACCATTTTTAAAGCCGGTTCAGATTCAACTTTCCAACCTCGGTTTCGAAAAACTGCTTCACGTCCCGCCAGGAGAGAGGAAGCAAAAGTCTGGGCACAGGCTCCTTCTCCGCTTCGGCGAAATAGACCAGGCTTTTGACAAGGTGGTAAGGGCTGTAGTTGGTCTTGCCATATTTTTCCCGGAATTTCTTCAACAAGAGGGGCAGTGTGAGTCCTTCGTGACAGGCCCAATAGAGGTCAATGAAATCGCGCCGGCTGCCGCGCTGAGCAATAGCGGTGATCTTGGTCAAGGCGATGTCCAAAGGGTCGGAAACAGCGACGCCGTGATAACTTAAGAACCGTCGCAACACAGGATAGGGGTAATATAAGAAACTCACATTGACTTTATTCAACTGACAGTGAAGCGTTCCCTCCTCTTTCACCCTTAAGCGAAACTTGAAGGGCGACTCCAACTTTGCCTGCAGGACGGAAGGGTTGAACCGATTGCGCGAGAAGAAATCCAGATCATCCGATTTTCTGTGAGCGTAGCTGAGCGCTAAGGCAGTGCCTCCGGTGAGATAGAATTTTCTTACCAGCGGGAGCTGGCCGAGGGCTTTGAGTACGGTTCTGGTTGTTTTAGGAAGCGGCTCCTCAAACATAAACAGCTGAATTATATCGCGGAATTCTCGAAGGCGCTACTTGCAGAACAAAAAAAAGAATAGCGCGATCTTTGCTGCTGAAAAAGCCAGGGTTCTCCGCGGGCAGGGATAGGCAAGGACTCCACCTGTCCGCATGCGACGCACAGGCAGGGAAGACTTGGGTCTATGGGAAGAGTTTCACACGCCGCCAGATGACCTTGGAGAACGAGAGATTACCTTTACCCCGTACCACAGAACGACCTGTACGAGAGTGCAGGGATGAATGCTCTGAGGTCCCCGAAGGACAAGTCCCAAAGCCACGGACGTAAGTCCGTGGTACGGGGTTTACCCCAGATGCGGTGGCGGCGCTTTTTTCCAGGTCGCGCCGGGTTTTTCGATAGAGTAGTAGACCTTGATTTCGGGGCTATCCTCGAATATCCGGGGAACCACTTGGACGGGCATTCCGATCTTGATCTCGTTTGCGGGAATCGATTCGCCCGTCCAGGCCATCAGCCGTCCACCTTCTTCCAACTCCACCACCGCTATGGTGTAGGGCGCGATGTCTTCAAAGCCCGTTGGCGCCGCCGTGATGGTGGTATGAGTGTAGAGCTTCCCCTTCCCATTGTATTCCTTGAACTCGAAGTTTCCCGATAAGCACTCTGGGCAATCGGCGCGCGGCGGGAAAGTGGTGTAGCCACAATCTTTGCACCTCGAGCCCATCATGCGGCCGTCCTTGAGGTGCACGGCAAAATCCGAAACCTTCGTGTAAGCAACAAAACTGACTTTTCCAAACCAACTAAACATAAATCAATCCCTCCTGAAGAGATGGACAAAGGTGTACTGGCCGATGCCGCCGACGTTGTGCGTTAGGCCGATGTCCGCATTGGGTACCTGGCGCTCCCCGGATTCCCCGCGCAGCTGCTTGACAATTTCATAGGTCATGGAAACCCCCGTGGCCCCAATCGGATGACCTTTGGCTTTGAGGCCGCCGTCCACATTCACGGCCACCTCGCCCCCGATGTAGGACCGTTTCTCTTCGATGAACTTGCCGCCGTGACCTTTTTTGCAGAATCCGAGGTCTTCATAGGCCATGATCTCGGCAATGGTGAAGCAGTCGTGGACCTCGGCGACCTTGATGTCTTTGGGGGTGACCTTGGCCATGCTGTAAGCTTGTTGGCCGGCTTCCACGGCCGAAGGCAGGCCCACCAGATTGGGGCGGCGCAAAACGGACATGCTCGCCGTCGCACAGCCCACGCCGTCCAACCAGACCACTTTTTTACTCAGGGCCTTGGCCCGGCTCTCCTCGGCCAAAATCACGCAGGCGGCCCCATCCGCGTTGGCGCAACAGTCGTAGACGCAGAATGGCGAGGCCACCGGGTCCGAGTTCATCGCCTTGTCCAAATCGATCTCTTTTCGGAAAAGGGCGTTGGGGTTTTTGGCGCCGTAAAAATGGTTTTTGACGGCCACCTGCATCATCTGCTTGTGCGTTGTGCCGAACTCGTGCATGTGGTTGGTGGCGAACATCGCGTAGTAACCGGGAAAGGTGCTGCCGAAAATGGATTCCCATTGCACCTCGCCGACACGACCCATCAGGGCCAGGATTTCGGGGGTGGAGAGTTCCGTCATCTTCTGGCAGCCGATGACGGCCACGATTTGATGCAACCCGGACTTGATCGCCATCCAGGCCGTACGGATAGCGGCGCTCCCCGAGGCACAGGCCACTTCAGTCAGCCAGGTAGGCTTGGGATTGAGGTTGAGATACTCCTGGACCACACCGGCCACCGAGCGCTGTTTGTGGTACTCCGGGACCGCGGCAACGACCGTGGCATCCAATTCTTCACGGCTGATTCCTGCATCCTTGATCGCCAGGCGGAAAGCCTCGAAGGCCAGTTCCTGGACCGTGGCATCGCTCCGCCGGCCAAAAACTCCGTGCCCCGCTCCAATGATTCCAACTCTACTCATGTCTTTCTCCTTTTCTCTGACAGGCCACCAGCCATCTTGCGCATGGTTGGCCTAACCCCGATCCGAAATTTTTCCCGAAGCCGAGGACCTAGTGAAAGCACTCCTTTTGCCTCAGTTCTTTTTTCGGATCGGGGCTAAAGCAATGTCCGGTCAAAAATGGCGGCGTTTAAATGTATTGTCCGCCATCGATCTTGATGACCTCTCCCGTGATATGCCGGGAGAGGTCCGAGCACAAGAAGGCCACTAAATGCGCGCAATCCTCGGGCGTGGCAAAGCGACCAATGACGGTTTCAGCCATGGCCTTGTTCTTAAACTCCGGCGCGAGGTTTTCCATCATATCGGTGAGGACCATGCCCGGCGCGACCACGTTCACATTGACGTTGAAGACCCCCAGCTCCCTGGCCAGCGACTTGGACATGGCGATTTCTCCGCCCTTGGAAGCGGCGTAGTTCGCTTGTCCGAATTTTCCGCGCAGGCCGTTGATCGAGGAGATGTTGACGATCTTGCCGTATTTTTGATCCTTGAAGACCATTGCTGCGGCCTTGTTGTAGTTGAAATAGCCCTTGAGGTTGACCCCGATGACCGTATCCCACTGCTGCTCGGACATCTTCCAGATCACGCCGTCCCAGGTAATCCCGGCGTTGCAGACGAGGATGTCTAAACGGCCAAAGGCCTCCTGCACTTGCTGGACCATCTTCATGGCATCGTCGTAACTGGAAACGTCGGCCTTGACGGCCAGGCCTTTCCGCCCCAGCTTCTCGATTTCCGCCACCACCTGCTTGGCCTCGGTGTCGTGGCGCCGGTAGTTCACGGCCACATCCACACCCTCACGGGCCAACCCGATGGCGACCGCGGTGCCAATGCCCAAACTGCCGCCGGTGACAATTGCTCCTTTTCCTTTGAGTCCCAGATCCACGGTTATACCTTCCTTTCCTGGTTACAAAATTGCGTGCTGCTTAGTCATTTTTGCGCATTCTTAGGCAAAATGCTTTCTATCAGCTCCTCTGTCCACGGCGCGGCCTTAGCCAGCGCGCGCCGCAGTTTGATAAAGTCCACCTCGCGGTTGTCCTTGGGTCCTTCGTTGAAGGCCCTGAAGCCCGCCTTGGCTTCGGTCATCATGTTCAAGGCGAGCCATGACCGGTTGGTTTCACAGTTGCGCTGCCAATGTTCCAGTTTTTTCTTGCGCATGGATTCCAGGGTCTTGGAAACGCAGTCGGGCATGGTCAAGGCCAGGGAGTAGCACATGCGTTCCACCTCCTGGTCCAAAAGCGTCAAGTCTGTTTCGCAACCGGCGGCCGCCTCTGCCGCAGCCTTCCTGTCCGGACCGGTCTTGAACCTCCCGAACTTGGGGTTGCCCCATTCATCCGACTCCTCCTCGTAGACAAAGGGGTTGCGAATGAAGGCGCCGTCTTTTTTCTTGAGCACCGGGACGATTTTGTTGATCAGCCCGAAGCGCACGGCTTGTAAGGCGGACCAGGGTTCGCAAAGCACGCACGACTCGATGGCGCGGTTGATGCCCACGTACAAATGCAGGAAATCGGTGGCGCCGCCATCGGGCGCGGAACCGTGCTTGGGGCCGGCTTGGCCGAACCGTGCGGTATCTGCGGCGATCGTAAAATCGCAGGCCATGCCGATTTCCTGGCCGCCGGCGACGCGCATGCCGTTGACGCGGTTGATCACCGGTTTGTCGCAAATCAGGATGTGCGTGACCATGTCGTTGAACAGGCGCATGTATTGTTTGTATTCCTGCGGGTTGCCCGCATAATATTCGGCGTATTCCTTGGTGTTGCCGCCCGCGCAGAAGGCCTTATCGCCCACGCCCGTGAACACGACGGCCACGCAGGCGCGGTCCATCGAGGCTTGGCGGAAGGCGAGGATGGTTTCCTTCACCATGGGCGTGGTGTAGGAGTTGAACTGTTTCGGGTTGTTGAAGATGATCCAGTAGTTGGTCAGGCCTTCGACGGGCCGGCCCTCGAAATCCTTCGGGGGCCGTTTTTCGACCAGAATTTCTTTGTATCGGTAATCCGGGACAATGTGATGATCCATGATCATAATTTTCACCTCAGCCAAGAACGTCCTGCATAACTTCTCCTAATACATCAAAGCAGACCATAAGTAAAACCTCTGCCGCCGGCTAAAAGACTTCCGCCGGTATGCCTGCCCGCCAGCGTACCTGACTCGCGATCCACTGCAGAGTGGGAAGGTTGACCCTCCATAGTTTCCTTTCCGTTGGTAGACGATCCAGGGAGTAGACTTGTACCAGCCGGGGCTGGATTTCTCTCACCTTCTCCAGCCATCGCTCCACGGAATCCGGGTCCGTATTGGCGACCCTTCCTTGAACAAAAAGAGATTGCAGAATGACGTCCGTCAAACTTCTTAACCCGGCGACGATCTCTCCAAGATAAAAATTAGGCATAGGATTATTCAGTCGGCGGATCATTTCCTCGCTCCCCGCATCGAGCTTCATGACCTTGAGGTCGAGCATTTCTAGGGCCGCGCGTACCTCTGCGCTTCCCACTGTCGAAGAGTTGGAAAGGATCGCAAGCTTGACCTCAGGAAGGTATTGATCGCGGACTCTCTTAGCGGCTGCGATGATTTCGGCTAGATCCGGATGGAGAGTAGGCTCGCCGTTCCCTGAAAAAGTGATGCAGTCGAGTTTTGTTC
>Ga0209824_10002170_pt1 | contig 10342 bp, 12 predicted proteins | sample VDWuncwatermetaG_FD_184124 | JGI IMG/M metagenome (GOLD analysis project Ga0209824, IMG submission 184124) | Wastewater microbial communities from Netherlands to study Microbial Dark Matter (Phase II) - VDW unchlorinated drinking water (SPAdes)... ...
TTCGTGGAGCAATCCACCCACGATGCTGGGCACATCGAGTTTGAGATCGGCGATGATCCCCGCTACGGCCATGGGGTGCACCAGATAAGGCTCGCCCGACAGGCGCTTTTGCCCCTTGTGCACCTTGGCGGAGAAATCATAGGCCCGCCGGATCATCTCCACGTCCGCCGTAGGATGATACCCTTGGACCTTGGTCACTAATTCACCGACCTTAGGCTCTTTGCTCATAGCCGCTTACGTGGAACGCAGCGTCCGTTGGAGCGGCGGAATGCGCCACTTTCTGACTCTGGAGATCCTGAGCCTTTCGGCAATGACAATGGACTTCAGACCATCCAGCGCTTCCCGGACATCCCGGTTCACGACGAAATAATCATATCGCATGATCGCGCGAATTTCACGCCGGGCATTTTCCAGGCGCCTACGGATGCTTTCCTTGCGATCCGTCCCCCTCAGGGCCAGCCGCTTCTCGAGCTCTTGCCACGAGGGAGGAAGAAGAAAGATGGAGACCGCACGAGGGTACAGTCTTTTGATCTTGCGGGCGCCCTGCACATCGATATCCAGAAGGACGTCCCGCCCCCGCTGGATGTTTCGCTCCAAGGGCCGGCGCGGGGTAGCATAGAGCGATCCGTGGACGGCGGCCCATTCGGCAAAGCCGCCTCTGGCCCGCACGGCGGCAAAGGCTTTCTTCCCGACAAAGAAATAGTCGCGGCCATGAATCTCTCCCCGCCTTCGGGAGCGGGTCGTGTAGGAAACGGAAAGGGTGATCTCGGGAAAGATCTTCAAAAGACCGTTGATCAGCGTCGTTTTCCCAGCCCCCGATGGGGCGGAAAGAATGAAGATGGCGCCTTCGCGCTCGGCAACGGCTCTGTTCGACCGGATCATTCGATGTTCTGCGCCTGTTCCCTGATCTTTTCTACTTTTTCCTTGCCCGCAAGCACCCATTGGACCACTGACAGGTGCGGCACTTTAGAACCAATGGTGTTGAGCTCCCGTTGGATCTCTTGAAGGAGAAAGTCCATCTTCTTCCCCACCGGTTCCCGCTCCTTGATGAGGCGGACCAATACCGCTATATGGGTTTTGAGCCGGACCACCTCTTCATGGATATCCCCCTTAAAGTTCACGCCGGCTATTTCCGAAGCTTCTCTCTGGTTCTCGAGGGATATCCCCCCCTCTCCTAACGACAGGGAGTCCTTCAGCCGCAAACTGATCTTCTCCGCTTCTTTACTCAATCCTACGGAGGCCTTGCGGAGATGTTGGATCTGGGACTGGACATCCATTTTGAGATGGCGTCCCTCTCGCTCCCTGGAGCGCTCCAGCTTTTTCAGGGCCAGGTCGAGAGTCCCGAGGACGATCTCCCTCTCGTCCTCTTCACTCACCTCTGCATCCCGCAGTTGAAAGAGCTCCGGCAAGCTGGAACAGAGCGAGATATTGACTTCCCCCTTTAGTCCGAATTTCTTCTGGGCGCGCCGCAGAGAGGAAAGGTACTGGCTTAACAGGCCTTCGTCCAACTCCAGCTTCCGAGATTGCCCCTTGAGAGGAGAACGGGTGATAAACAGCTCCACACGGCCCCGGGAGATCCTTTGGCGAATCGTCTTACGAATCTCCTCCTCGGCGGAGAGATACTCTCGCGGGGCCCGGAGCTGGATATCGAGATGCCGATGGTTCAAACTGCGCAGCTGGACGGCAATCTTAGCCCATCTTCCATGGCCCTCCGCCTCCCCATAACCGGTCATGCTCTTCATCTTTGCGCCCGGATAACTTTTTTCAGCCTCGCCAAGGGCACCGCCACGGTCCCCACCTCGTCTCCGACAAGACCCGCCGCCAGGTTGGCAACGACCGCGGCCTCCTCATAGGTAGAGCCGCTGGCCAGGGCCAAGGAGCACGCCGCGACGACCGTATCCCCAGCGCCCGTAACATCGAACATTGCGCGCGGCTCTGTGGAAAAATGTCTCACTTCTCTCCCTGGACGGAAAAGGCTCATCCCTTCAGCCCCCAGAGTAATGAGCACCGCCTTCGCCTGCCACATCTGGAGAAGTTTCCTACCCGCCTCCCAGAGAGAGACCTCATCCCGAATTTCTATCCCCGATGCCTGGCTTGCTTCCTCACGGTTCGGCGTGACCAGCGTCGGGTTGCGATAGGCCGTGAAATTTTCTCTTTTCGGATCCGCTACACAGAGCAAATTTTTCTTCTTGATCAGGTCGGCTATCAACTCCAAAAGCGCGGGATGGATGACACCCTTGCCGTAATCGGAGATGACAATACCGTCGCATCGACCCGCCTGCCGTTCGACAAATTGACGGATTTTCTGAAGGACCCTGCTGCGGATCTCTTTGTGATTTTCCCGGTCCAAGCGGACGATCTGCTGGTGACGGGGACGGGCAATAATTCGGCTTTTTTGCGTGGTCTGGAAATGGGCCTCCAGAAAAACCCCCTTGGTAGAGACCCCGATGTCGCGCAGTCCCTGGATCAGTTTTTTTCCGGTTTCATCGCGACCCGCGACACCGCAGACCGTCACCTTGCCTCCAAGGGTTCGGATGTTGTGGATCACGTTGGCAGCGCCGCCGAGGCGATAACCCTCCGAGGTCACCCGCAGCACGGGAACCGGCGCTTCAGGCGAAATCCGCTCGACATCTCCCCAGATGAAACGGTCCAACATCAAATCACCCACCACTAGGAGATGGTGGTGTCGGAATTTACTCAGAAGCGTTAAGAGTCTATAAATTCTAGATGCCAACTCGACTTATCTCCCCCTTCGTCGCCTTCAAGCCCCAACCCGGATGGCCCTGGAGGAGCTCATAATAATAATCCTCGTTGTTCTTTGCCATCTGTTCCATTGTGAAATGCTGCAGAACGCGCTTCCTGCCTCTTTCTCCCATCTGACGCGCGAGACCCTCTTGCGAGATCACGCGCGCAATAGCTTCGGCCAATGCCCGGGAGTCTTTCGGCGGAACCAGCAGCCCCGTGACAGCATCATGGACAAGCTCCGGAAGCCCTCCCACCCTGCTCGCCACCACCGGTTTACCCGCTGCCATAGCCTCCAGGACGGCGACCCCCAAGCCCTCGTAGAGAGAGGGAAGCACGAAGATATCGATGGCGGATAAGAAGCCGGGAATATCCGAGACAAAACCGGCAAAGTCTACATCGTCCTGCAGCCCCAATTCCAGGACGACTTGTTGGAGCCATTGTCTTTGCCCACCCTCGCCGGCAAATCGGTATTTCAGCCGTTGGCCCCGTTGCTTGAGGAGCGCCGCAGCTTCCAGTAAGAACCGATGTCCTTTCCTTTCTTCAAGAACCGCAGCCGTGCCGATAACCGCAAGGCCGGGGTCGCTCTCGCCCCTTGCGCTCTTTGAAACCGCGCGGGATCTATGCCGCTATGGACGAGACGGATCCTTTCCCTCCGTACACCTCCGGCAACCAGCAAATCAACGATCTTTCGGGATATGGCAACGACCCCATCGACCCGCCGGTTGTAGAGGTAATCATTATACCAATTTCTCTTCACTGGATAGTCCATTCTTCGCGTGACGACATAGCGCATTCCCGGGTGTATGCGCCTCAGCCAAAAAGAAAGGGCGTGGGCCCTCTTCGTGTGGAAATGGACGATGTCGTACCTTTCACTTCGAAGGAGCCGCCGGAGCGAAAAAATCGGTCTAAGATCGAGATCGTTTCGAACGCGTAGGGGGAAGGTTGCGATGCCACTGCGCTGGGCCTCCCGCAATAGCAGCCCGTCAGGATGGCCCAGCAGATGGTTTTGATGCCCTCGCTGGGTAAGGTAGTTGAGAAGGCCTAGAACTTGGCACTCCCCGCCTCCCCATTCACTCTCTGGATCGATATGGAGGATCTTGAGCGTTCGCCGATCGCTATTCACGCCTTCCCCCACTCTCCCCTCTCAGCTCCCGCTCCCTGAGCTTAGCGTATTTGAGGAAGACATAGATCGCCGCCGTCGCGGCAACGAAAAATCCCGGGAAGCCTTCCATAAATCCCCTCTTCCACACATAAGAGCGGAAGAAGCGAAAGGCCGGGCGAAACAGATTGTCCACCCATCGCCAACGCTTTCCTCCCTCTATCAGCTCCCCGGAAGAGACGTCGGTAAAATGGTTGATCCGCCGCAAATGATCGGAAATGTCGCGGTAGGAAAAATGGTAGAGCGGGTGTCTCAGGCGGCGCACCTGGCCGCTGATGAGGATCTTTTCATGAGGGTCTGAGCCCCCCCAGGTGGCAAGATCACGGCGAAAGACCCTGATGTCGTAATCAGGGTACCATCCACCGCGCCACCACCATCTGCCGAGATAATGGACGAGCCTGGGCACCGAGAAAGCAGCATAGCGAGTCCCGAAGCGCTGCAAAGCGTCCTGGATCTCATCCCTCAGCTCCGGCGGCACCCGCTCGTCGGCGTCCACAAGGATGACCCAATCCTTGGTGGCCTGGGAGTGGGCGAAGGCCTTTTGATCTCGATATCCCGCCCAGGCGCGCTGGATGATTCGGTCCATGTACTGGCGGCAGATCTCCACGGTCCGATCGGTGCTGAAGGAATCCACCACGACGATCTCATCGCACCACCGAAGGCTTTCGAGGCATCCACGGATGTTTTCTTCCTCGTTAAAGCAGACGACGATGGCAGAAATCTGTGGCCTGGGTTGAACCATCTCCCGAAACTCCGTATAGGACAGAAAATAGAGGCTAACGCCCAAAAAATCAAACCACCTCTTCAACTTCTTCCAACCAGATGCTATAAAGGCGCCGCACCGAAACGTTAAAAACAGATGAAAGGGCTGCAAGAAATAGTCAAACTGCCGGGGATGCTGACCCCGGACGAGGTGGAATATCTTTACCGCCTGGGACGGGAGGGTCCTACGGAAGGAGTCATTGTCGAGATCGGAAGCTGGAAGGGCAAGTCAACGATCTGCCTCGCTCTGGGCTCTATGGCAGCGGGGAGAGGAAAGGTGTACGGTGTAGACCCGCACCAACCATTAGCCGAAGAAGGCTATGTCGAAGACACCGAAGCCGAATTCCTAAAAAATATCAAGGACGCAGGGGTTCAGACCCACGTGGTCCCGATGGTCATGACGTCCGAACAGGCAGCCAAGGATTGGAACAAACCCATCCGCTTGCTCTGGATCGACGGCGACCACCGCTACGAACAGGCCAAGCGCGACTTTCTTCTTTGGGAGCCCCATGTCATCGAGGGAGGCATCGTGGCCATGCACGACACGATCCGCAAGAAGGGCCCAAAGCGCGTGCTGTGGGAGAACGTCTTTCGCTCCAGTCGCTTTCAGGAGATCGCCATCGTTGACAACATTACGGCTGCCAGAAGAGTAAAAAGAATTTCCCTCTGGGGAAACCTAACCAAATGGTTCATCATTGCCTGCCGGGGTCTCTATATCGCGGCGAGAAATATACGCATCCCCTATGCGAAGCCCGTCGGAAGGTGGGTGCTTAGAAAGCTAACAACCTAAACCAAAGTTTAAGTCTCAGCCACAATACGTTGACTGATCCGCCAAAGCTTTGTGGCGGAGTTTAAACCGTTCAAATCGTTAAAGCGCATTGAACGGCTTGAACATTTTGAACTTTTCTAAGAGCATAGCCCTGTAGTGGAAATACCGCCCTTTCGCGCGATATTTCCTCCGCTCATTGCCTACCAGAGAATACCATCCGAAGGTCCAAATGGAGCGCATCAGGTTAGGGATGATGGTAAGAACCGAGTTCTTTTTGTAGACAAGTCGACTCCTGCCCTGCTGCTCGTGGCGAAAGCGAAAGAACTTCTCAGTCAGCCGACTCCAGTCCACTTCGTTATATACTATGGCTCTAGGTTCGTAACCAATCCTCCTCTCCGCTCTCAGCAATCTTTTAGCAAACTCAACGTCTTCAGAAATACCAGCCTCTCCCGGACCCAGCCTCTCGTTAAACATTCCGGCCTGATCGAACACCTCGCGCTTTACAGCGATGTTTCCACCTGTGAGAGTTCGTATGTCTGTGCCAGGGGCATAACCATAGTCGATGAAGTCTATTGTCCGATAGCGCTGCAGGGCCTCTTTGAGGCGCGCATCATTGCGATCCTCCGGATGCATAAGGATCGAGCCTTGCATGACATCGTGTGGAAAAATGGAAAAGAAGTTAAGGACTGCTTCGAGCCAGTGGGGATCCACCTCAAGGTCGTCGTCAAAAAAAGCCAAGATCGAACCTCCCGCTTGACGAATGGCCCGGTTCTGAGCGCGACACTTACCGGGGACAGGTTCTCTCACCTGGCGGCACCGGGGTCCTGCGCGGCGGGAGTATTCCCTTACAAGATCCTCCACCGCCTTTCCTCCGGCTTCATCAGGCGCATTGTTGGCTATAATGATCTCGTGGTTGCTCCTTTCCCAACCACGCACCTGATAGAGCCCTTCCAGGAGACGACCCAATTTCTCCAGACGACCCGAAGTCGCAATAACGATGCTAAGCAAGTTCTCCACTCTTCTCTTACAGACCGGTAAAATTGCAAGGGAAGGTATCCGGATCCTTAGGGTTGAATTGTTCGCTTACCACAACAATCAGGTAAAAGGGGACAGTTCCGGTATTGGTGATGGCATGGGCCACATGAGGTGGGATGCGCACCGTCACCATATTCTTTTCTCCCATAGGCAGTCTCTCCTCCTCTCCCGTCCGTGTATCCTTAAGAAAAAGCATCGCCTCGCCGATCACAACACAGAACCATTCCACCTTGCGGTGATGGTAATGCTTCCCTTTGGTTTTTCCAGGGGAAGCGACCGTGACGTAAAGATGAGCGAACTCTTCGTTGGCCTGTCTCTTCTCTGTGCGCAGGATCTCCGCCAGCCAACCCCGCTCGTCATGTTTGATATCCAGAGGATAGGCCTCCACACCCCCGATCATATATCTCCCTCCGATTTTTGATGCACCGCGAGATCCTGCTTCAACCTCTCCAGCCCTTCCTTCGCACTCGGTAATCTCATCTTCAGATGGCTCTCCACTTTTTCGCTGCAAAGCGAACTGTCTCTGGGTCTCTGCGCTGATCCTTCCAGATGCCTAAACGGCGCCGGACGAATCATGGCTGGAGAAAGGCAAAAGGTCTCGGCTACTTTGACGGCAAAGTCGTAGCGGCTGATTCTCTCTCCCCCACCTACATGAAACAGGCCCGTGGAGCCGCGATCCAAAAGTTCCAGAATGAAACGACCAAGGTCTCGGGTATAAATAGGCGTGGAGAACTGGTCTAAAAAACGAGTTATAACCTCACCCTTCGCTAATGATTCCATAACATATTCCACAAACCCTGTCTTGGGTTGGATGTTGAAACCAAAGATTGAAGTGCGAATCACCAACGACCGGGGGCAGCACGACCTCACGGCTTCCTCTCCCAAAAGCTTAGTCTCTCCATAGACGTTCACGGGATTGGGAGGATCTGTCTCGACATAACTACCTTTCTTCCCATCAAAGACATAATCCGTCGAGATATAAACAAAAGGGATTCCCAATCCTCCCCCTAGCCTTGCCAGATTTTTTGTTGCCTGGAAGTTGACCCGATTTGCCCTAACCGGATCTCTTTCACACTCCTCCACATCAGTCATAGCTGCGGTATGGACAATAGCCTCCGGCTTCAGGGCCGCCACCTGCTTTTTTACCCGATCCTCATCCGCCAAATCTAGGGCCAAGCTCTTCCCTCCACGCATAGAGACGGGAAAGGATCTGTAGATGCCCACGACCTCATGTCTCTCGACGGCAAGGCGCATCAAGCTGTGCCCCAGCATACCGCTGGCCCCAGTGATGAGGAGTTTCATTGTTAAAGCCAGCCGGTTCGGCCAAGGATTGACGCAATTTCCTTCTTAGTGAGCATCGGCGCGGTGTCGGATGTGTATTCCCGAAAGGCCACCCGCGTGCCTCTCCGGTGGGAGGCACCTGTCCCCTGGAGTTCAATTTGAGGCAGAATTGTATACGTAGAGTCTTTCTCAATGGTGCGTACGGCCTCCGCCTCGGAGATGAGGACCTCGTGGATCTTCTCCCCCGGACGGATCCCAATCGTGCGGAGGGGTATTCCACGCCTAGGAGCCAAAGATTCTACCATGACCTGAGCGATATCCATCACTAGGGCAGCTGGTATCTTGAGCACAAAGACCTCTCCACCCACGGCCTTGGTGACGGCCCGAAAAACCAAATCGATGGCCTCTGAAAGCGTAAGGATAAATCGAGTCATCTCGGGATCGGTGATGGTAACCGGCCCACCAGATTCGATCTGCCGCTTAAAGAGAGGGATAACAGACCCCCTCGATCCTACGACGTTCCCGTATCTCACACACGCGAAAACAGTCCTCCTGCTCGCCTTGTGGAAGTTAGCCGCCGTGAAGAGCTTTTCTTGCAGGGCCTTCGACATGCCCATTGCATTCACGGGTTTCACCGCCTTATCGGTACTTATAGCAACAACTTTTTCGACCTCCTCCTCCAGGGCCGCCTGAATGACATTCTGCGCGCCCATAATATTTGTCTGGACAGCCTCCCAAACATGATACTCACACAAGGGAACCTGCTTCAGAGCCGCGGCATGAAAAACCATATCAATTCCCCTCATTGCTTCTCTTACGCTGTTCGGGTTCCGCACGTCCCCGATGACAAAGTTCATGGAGGCGTTCTTCGGATACTGCTGAACCATTCCATATTCTTCGCTCATCCTGACTTGCTTGTCCTCATCCCGACTGAAGATGCGTATTTCGGCCGGACCTTCCTTCAGCAATCGATCGACGATCTGGTGGCCAAACGAGCCGGTGCCTCCGGTCACCAAGATGCGCTTACCTGAAAACAAACCTTTGCGTTCCGGCTTCCCTGCCATAGAATCCCCCTAAATCCACCGAAGTTGATAGAGCCGATACTTCAAAGAAAAAGGGCAGATCGATGTGGCCTTTCTGATGGCCTCTCTAGCCCCTCCCCTGTCGCCGGCCTTCCACCGCCCTTTGGCAAGGCGGTAATAGCGGTAGGCCATCCGATGCGCGATTCGTCGCATCCCCAGCAGATCCCGGGACTCTGGAAACTCCCGAAGCAGTTTTTCAATCACCCTGATATTTTCCAACAGACGAAGCTCCTGATTCCGACCGATGTTTCCTTCATGCTTGCGATAGAGAAAGACCACTCGATCCAGGTAGGTGACGGGATAACGCATAAACAGCCTAAAGGCCAGGTCTAGATCCATACAGATGTGTAGGTTTTCGTCGAGCCCACCGATAGCCTCCAGGTACTCCCTCGAGATAAGGGCCGCTTGAAGACGCACGATGCTCTTGTCAAAAAGATCCGCGAGCTTCACCCCTTGCTGAGCCAGGCGACGAGATTTTTCCTCTGGGATAATGGTCTCGCGGTTATGCTCCGGGCCCCCCAAATAAGCCCCGTTGGCAAAGACCATACCCAAGCCTGGATTTTTTTCTGCGAACCCAAAAAGGACCTCAAGGTGATCCGGGGTACAGAGATCGTCAGAATCCTGGATGGCAATCCATTGTCCTCGGGCCTGACGAATCCCCAGATTACGTGCTGCAGAAGGGCCCCGGTTCTCCTGGTAAAAGGACCGGACTCGGTCACCGTAGGACCTTAAGACTTCTCGGGTTTCATCTGTGGAACCGTCATCCACGACAATTAGCTCGAAATCCCGGAAGCGCTGCTTAAGAACACTCTCAATGGTCTCAGGCAGGAAGCGAGCCCGATTGTAGGTTGCAATAACGACCGACACTTTGGGATGGTCCTCCATACGGATCTAAATGCTAATTTCCTTTTGAAGAATTTGCGGTCTTGACCGGGCGCATCTTACCGACCAAGTAACCCCAATATTTCATAATCCGGCCTTCCGTTTTATAAGCCTTCTGGCTTTTTCCAACAAGTTTGTAAAAACCAAAACGGAGACAGTTCGCAATGAGATTAGGAAGCACGTTAAATGCAATGGAATCCCTGCGATAGATGCTGCGGCTTATTCCTTTACGCAATTGGGTTGTTCGGTTGTATTCTCTTCCATAACGCTCAGGATTGAGCTCGTGGTAGACGATAGCATGTGGAGTGTAACCGATCTTAAAACCAGCCTTTCGGATTCGAATCGAGTACTCCGTATCCTCGCTGAAACCAGACGCCCCCGGTCCCAGACGCGTATCAAAATGGCCTACCGTTTCATAAACCTCCCGCTTGAAGGACATATTGGTTCCCGTGAGGCCACGAATTTCACGAACCTCCTCACCGTAATCAATGATCGGGATGTTATACTCCCGGAGCCGTCCTGGATCAGCCGGGTTCCCCTCTGGATCAACTCCTGGCAAGACCCGTCCTTGGACGGCATCAAAAGTAGTCGTCCGGTAACATTCGAGATGCTTGACCAACCACTGGG
>Ga0209824_10002171_pt1 | contig 10338 bp, 8 predicted proteins | sample VDWuncwatermetaG_FD_184124 | JGI IMG/M metagenome (GOLD analysis project Ga0209824, IMG submission 184124) | Wastewater microbial communities from Netherlands to study Microbial Dark Matter (Phase II) - VDW unchlorinated drinking water (SPAdes)... ...
ACCGATGGGTACTATGTGGCGACAGTTGGGGAACGTGGGGGCTGGGAGGTAGTAGGGAGATACGTTCGCAACCAAGGTAAGCCCATGGAGGTACTACGCCAACTCTCGCTCTTTTGATACCCCGCGCTCTTGGCGCGGGGTAATTCATTGGCCGATTCAAGAGTGTCACCGACCAACTCGCTGACCGAATCACGATGACCGGCGAACGGCCTTCCGAGAAAACGCTCGTACAGAAGCATGGCGTATGGAACGCCCATTCCGGCGATGCTCTTGAAGCTTTCCAAGCCGCGTTTCGTATCCGCCTTATTCAAGCGGTGCAGTTGATCTTCCTCAACCTGTGGAACGCCTTCCGAAAGCATGTGACAAGCGGTCTCCACCAACGCCCTGAGCCTTTCACTGGTTACGCCGTTGGCGTTAAGCGGCGTCTCCGGGGACATCCTCACCTTTCTGTCCATGGATCGGACGAATCCCTGGGTCACGCTCACCCCTGTTCGCTGGGTGGTAACATAACCCCATTCCGGTGGCGTGAAACCGAGCATCGTCCGCAATACCACAATCGAAATCGGCTCCGCCAGCGTCACGGACAACACTTCGGTCGGTTCAAGCTGCGAAAATCCCTTTGTCGCGGCCTTCAAAGCCTCGTATCCCCGTTCGAAAACCGGATATTCGAGAAAGCCAGTCCCCTTTGGCATAACCAAGAATTCCGACTCTAAACATGAGAAGACGGCATCGACATACCGCTCCGAATCTTTCAGGATTTCGTCGAGGGGCGCTTCAAAAGGATACTTCGGCATATTCGGATCCATATCTCTCGGCGTTTTCGCGTACAGCGAACAAGGGCGGATCATGGAACGGATCGGTCAGCTCATCCAGGTGTTTTTCGACCTCGTTCCAACCGCCGAATTTCAGGAGCCAGGATGAAATCGCTGATATACGCTTATTGGTTTCAGCATTCTTGTCCCATGCCTTGCGAAGGTTCCATATCGCCAGACGAACGAGATGGCCGTAGCCGATGCACCTTGCGTCACCAACGGTCAGCTTGACATTTCCGGCTCGGAGTTTGGCCAGGTCTTCTTTGACGAGGTCCGCGACACCCTCTATTGAATCGACTATCCATCTCCGGGGCGCAGAACCGGTTGATCTACAAACAAAAACGGTGTCGATGATGGATGAGCCGGTTCCATTGATGTGGATGGACGCTCCCATTTCCCCGGGACAAGGCAGCGAGGCCGAGCAGGTTAAGCCGGCGTCGAGGATGGCGACGGCAATCGGATAATATGCAGCAAGATCGTTGTGATGATAGGTGAAAGCCAGAGGCGCACCAGGCTTGAGAGCGCTAGCCATCTTTTGAAAAACGGATGAAAGGCCTTCGGTGAAATGAACCATTCCCCTTCCCATGTCTTCGTTGCCGGTCAGTTCTTGGGGATTGCGTGTCGAGTGGTTTCCGAATGCCTCGATTTCGCCGTTCATCAGACGCCGAAGCCAAACGTAGCAGAAATCCATCAGCTCCGCATATTGGACGTTTCCGAAATAGGGAGGATCGGTAAACACCGCATCCAGGGAAGACGGCGGAATTTCCGCAGTGGCGGCGTCGCGGCAATGAATTTCAACGTTTCGTCTTTCACCTTTGTGCCTGTCGTTCGGCTGATTTCCTATCCATTCCCCCTTGATTAGTACAATTTCTTTCCTTCGGCCTCGGTATCTGACTTCAAAAGGATCGTCGCAATAGGATTTTGCTTTGCGGAATTTCTCAATGATATTGGCCCAACCGCCGCTGCCGACGCAGCTATTCTTATTTCGCTCCATAATCCCGAGGAAATTGGACTCGCACTGAATGAGCCCGACCGGGAACCCATGCACCGAGAATATATCCAGCGATTTTAGCGCCATGGTGTCATAGCGGCAGAGCATGTTTTGATAGCGCAACAAATCCGAGAGGTTGGTTGCAAGAGCGTTTCGGACGCGTTCATTCCTTATTCGCGCTATCATCCGCGCGGACAACTCTAGGCCGAGGAGTTGTCGGGCGTTAAACATCTCGCGATAGCGTGCATACCCCCATCGGTGGAGACGGTTTGTCTCATCCCCGGACGGGATTTCGTCATCCGGGACGTACTTTGCGCGAGTCTTCTCCCATCTTTTTTCCGCCTCATGTGCCCGATCCAAATCCTGGGAATCGGGCGTCTTAAAAAACCTGCCCACGTGCCCGTCCTTACACGACGGACAGAAGTATTCAATGGCAAAAAGTCTGTGCTTTGGCGGGCCCAAAGCTCTATTTGAGAATGTGTTGACGGTGCCGCAGTTGCGGCATTCACAGCGGTTGCGCTTGGCTGGTCCTTCTGGCGAGAGTTCGGCGTTGCAGTGCTGGCAAGGGCCCGGTTTTCGTCTATCGGGCGTCTCGGTTAATTGACCGCAGGCGTGGCATATGAAGACGTTCTTGGGATGCCTGGCATCCGCAGACAACAAATAGCCGGGGAATAAATCAATGGACTCTCGGCATTTCCGGCATTCAATGACCTTCACCCAAAGAAAATATTTTACGTGAGCGTCATCGGTCCCGCAGATATTGCACCGGGTGCGATGAAGATATCCGATTTCTCTCTCAAGCTGGCTCCGTAGAGAATACGCAGTTCGGACGTACTCGTCCAAGTCGAGGTGCTCGATTTCCTGTTTCACAATCCAATAGGACATCGGATTGATGTCAAATCCGATGACATCGCAGCCGACGCGGTTGGCTTCAAGTAAGGGCGTTCCTCCCCCCATGAAAGGATCGGCGACCCGGACTCCCGGGAGCCGATTGGACTGGTAAAACGCTTCGGAAAGAGGACTATCCAGGAACTCCGAGAGTAGCAACCCGCGGAACAGCGTGCCGGGCCTTCGAGCGAACCACTTGTGCACCGCGATAATCGGCCTGTAGTTCTGCTGAATCTGCTTTTCACGCAGGGCGAGGTCCGCCATGAATGAGATGTCAAAGTCCTTTTCTATCATCTGCCCCTACTATCTAGGCTTGTTACCGTATCGAAAGGCATAACTACTAAGTGAGTCGGTCAGCCTATCCCAGTCGATGATTTCATAATTATGGGCAATCCTATAATCTTTTCCGCCGCTTAACAACAAAAATTCCGACCCGACAAACACTGCACGATTGTCAGCCTTTGCTGCCTACGGTCGGCCCGAATCAATCCCAAGTTGATCCGCCGGACTATGAACTCCCTTACCGCCGCGATTCAAGACATGGGTATAGATCATCGTGGTGCTGACATCTCTGTGCCCCAAGATCTCCTGAACGGTCCTGATGTCGTAGCCATCCTCGAATATTCGGACGTTGCAGGAACTCCGATAATTTGTTTGAAAATAGTTTATCTGACGGTATATCGCCCGTGGCCTTTGCGCTTGAGCTCCTCGACTAGCTCCTTCACTTCTTGGGAACGGTTGATGTCGGCGACCAAGAGGGCGTCCGCCGTATCCACCACGACGATGCCCTGAATGCCCAAGAGGGCCACCAGACGATCGGGTGAATAAACCAGGCAGTCTTTGGATTTGAACCCCCACCATTTGCCTATTCCGGCATTGCCGCTTCTGTCCTGCGGGAGCATTCGGCGGACCGCGGCCCAGTTTCCTATGTCACTCCAACCGAAATTACCCTCCAGGGTTAAGACCTTCCCTTCGGCGCCCGCCTTTTCTAGCACGGCGTAGTCGATCGAGATATTGGGTATCTTCCGATATTCCCTTCTTACAACCGAGCGCAGCCGAGCGGGCGGGTTTCCCAGCCCTTTGCCGTGAGCCGCCTCTTGGATCTGCCGCAGGCCGCGAGTGATAGAAGGGGCGAAGCGGCCGAGCATTTCTAAGATAGTCGAGACCTTCCAAACAAAGATCCCGCTGTTCCAAAGGGATCCAAGCCGCATCAACTGGCCGGCCCTTTTTAGAGTGGGTTTCTCCTCAAAACCCTTGACTCGATAGGAAGGCGCCCCTCCGGCTCCCTTGATTTTTTCTCCCTTCAGGATATAGCCGTAGCCTGTCTCCGGATAGCCGGGTCGGATACCGATAGTTACCAGCGCATCCTGCTCCTCAGCTAATCGGACCGCGGACTTGACCGTGTGGAAAAAAGCGTTGAGATTGGAGACCCAGTGATCGGCTGGGAGAATAGTCATGACAGCGTCTGGGTCCCTTCTAGCCAACTCAAGAGCCGCGAGGCCGATGCAGGGCGCCGTGTTGTTTCCCTGCGGCTCGACGATAAAATTGGCTTCAGGCAGCATGGGGAGCTCTTTACGAACGGCGCGGTGGTGTTCTGCGACGGTCACCACCAGCGTATTCTTGGAGCCAAAAAGCGGCAGGATTCGGTCCACCGTCTCGCGAATCAGGCTTTTCCGGCTCAAGATGCTAAGGAGCTGTTTGGGGCGATGGGGCCGGCTGAGAGGCCAGAAGCGCGTTCCCTTCCCCCCCGCCATAATCACTGCGTAGCGATGATTGTTCATTCTCTTGTCCCCGGCAAAAAGATTATCATACTGTGGGAGGAACGTCACTGGATCAAGGCTCAAAGGTCATCCTGTCGCTTTTTTCGTTGACAAGTAGGGGCGACCCCGCTATAGAACGAAATTGCCTTTCAGCGAGATCCTGATCCTGTTTATCCTTCGTAGAGGCGAATCCACCCCGCGAAGGGAAAGCGGTGAGCATTTATGGACCTACATGGACTGGAGTGACTCTATGAAAGCCGCTAACTGCAATCCTTGTGTGGGTGTAATGACGGGGGCAACTATTACAGTGAAGGACTCTGCCACTCCACAAGCTTCGATCACTAGGCCAATCACAGTGCAGCGGTAATTGTTGAGTTTCTTATTATAAAGAATGGGACGTTCTCTCGTTTTTAGATATACCTGGGGGTCATGAGACCCCCGGGAACTCCACAAGAGCTGGAAAAGCGGCATCGGCAGGCCATCCAGTTGTTGAACCAAATAAGATGCGTGTACACCGCAGTCCGCTGACTGGAACCATCCAAGATCTCTGTCTTCCGGTGTACCCAGCCCACCAAAATAACAGACTAGACGGTCTTCACCCTAAGCCGATTCCTGGGTCTGGCTGAATGGTCTTGGCAAAAACAGGGGACAGGACGTGAAGGAAGTAAGCCAAGATCTGCCTGATATTACCGCGTACACTCCGTCATGGTTTGGGCATCCGGGCATGAGGCTTTTTCTGGCTTCGTTTATCTCTTTATTTCTCGAGCTTCTGTTGATTCGATGGGTTCCCTCGCTTGTCCGGGTTGTGGCCTACTATGGCAATTTGATGCTTATCTCATCATTCCTAGGGCTGGGCTGTGGGATGTTGCTGGCGCCCCGACGGCTGGGTTTGCACAGATGGTTTGCCGCCTTTCTACTAATCCTCATACTTTTCGTTTCAGCCATAAAAGGAATTGATTTCCAACAAGGTCCAGATGAGCTGCGATTTTTATTTAAGTCCGCATCGAGTACTACTACGCTGCCGTTAGTTCTCATCTTTGCCCTTAATGCCTTGGTCTTTGTGCCCCTGGGAGATCTGATAGGGAGTTATTTCCAACGCATGCCTCCGCTTCAGGCCTATTCGTGGGATCTTGGAGGCGCCATTACGGGGACTGCACTTTTTGGACTCTTCTCCTATTTTTGGTTCTCGCCAATTTACGGATGCATCATCGTGATGGCGGTTTATTTCATTTACTGTCGGAACCTCCTAAGTTTCATTGTGACCGGAGTCCTTTTCGGCGCCAGCCTAGCTATTATGGCAGTCGGGATGGATCATACCGCAATCTGGTCTCCTTACAATCATATTACTGTGAGGGAGCTTGGGCCGGATGGGCACCAAAAGCCCGTGTCCACCCCAGCAAACAATATTGGCACCGTCCAAGACCCCCCTTTTTATAAGGTTCAAGTGAACCATGACTTTTACATGTGGAATGGATCGATCGATTGGCGCAGGTATAAGGAACCTACCCGATATCTATTAAAACCTACAGAGTCATCAGTAGTATCTTTATTAAACCTTGCAGAAGCCTATATATTGCCTCACCTAATCCGGCCGGGTGCAAAAGAAGTCTTAGTTGTTGGGTCGGGCGGAGGTATTGATGTAGAGACGGCTTTATTATACGGAGCGGAGCGGGTTGACGCCGTCGAGATCGACCCCGTCATTATCCGGCTGGGGCATCAATATAATGCCTCTCAGTCTTATAAGGACCCACGTGTTTCGATTCATAACACGGATGCCAGGGCATTTTTCAAGCAGACAGATAAGAGCTACGACATGGTTGTTTTCGGCTTATTGGACTCTCAAAGCGTTTTTAGTCAGATGTCTAACATTCGGCTGGACGGCTATGTCTATACCGAAGAAAGCTTCCGTGAGGCCTTCAGTCTTCTTAGAGAGCGTGGACTGCTGAGTATTTCTTTTTATTCCGCAGGGCAGCTATGGCTCTTGGATCGTCTTGTAACTATGGTTCGTTCTTCTACTCATACAGTTCCTCTCGTTTATACGAGGCCAACAGGGCAGGTCACTATTCTTGCGGGAAACGGATTCGTCCCTCAAGGGCCAAGTCACCTCGTCAACTATCGGCGTATTGAATGGAGCCCATCTGGAACTCCTGAGGCTACAGATGATTGGCCATATTTATATTTAAGGAAACGTTTTATCCCCTCAGATTATCTTGTAAACGTTGGTGCTCTCTTAATCATTTCTCTAATCTTCGTTTTCCTGAGCTCTGACAGTAAAAGAAAGGGAATTGATCTCCATTTCTTCTTTCTTGGAGCTGGATTTCTCCTTCTGGAAACCAAAAGTATCACCACTATTTCTTTATACTTTGGCACCACATGGTTTGTGAGCATGGTAGTGATTCTGGGGGTGCTGATTATGGTCCTTTTGGCAAATCTTGTCGCATCAAGGCTTAAACGGTTTTCACTCGTCCTATATTTGCCGCTTATCGCTTCCATTGGGTTTCTATATTTTTACCCGACTCAGAACGTGTTGGCCTGGCCTTTCCTCTCAAGGCTGATATATAGCCTGATAATAATTCCCCTCCCCATCTTCTTTGCCGGGCTGATCTTTTCGTCTACCTTCAGGGAAAGCCAAAACCCCAGCTTCTCTTTTGGAAGTAATCTATTGGGTGCCACGGTGGGTGGCTTTGCCGAGTATTTGGGAATGATTACTGGAATGAAAGCTCTGCTTTTAGTTGTGCTTGTATTTTATTTGGCGAGTTTCTTGGTCAGGTTGCGTGTCTCTCCAGGTCCTACCTGACCGTGCTTGGCGAGGTCACTGTCAGGTCCAGAATGTCCGTAAAGTCTCACGGCTGCATTCCGCTTAGGTCCAGATAACCGGTTTGCATAGTGCATCCATAACTTGTTGTCTTTTACAGACTCGAAGTTTATCCAATGAAGAGCGCAAGATGCAAATTCAAAGCGCAAGGTCAACCCCGTTCTTAAACCCTGTGCTCTTCGGTTCGCAATTTGCGTTTTGAAATGAAAGAGTCTCCTCCCCTGATGAACTCCTGGACTGTTCCGCCGGATCACCGGGCGATTCGGCTCGACGCCTTTGTGCGCCGCTGTTTGCCCTATCTCTCGCTCCGGGAGGCGCAAAGGGCCATCGACGAAAAGACCTTTTGGGTGAACGATCGCCCTGGCAAGAAAGGGGACAAGCTCTATGGCGGAGATATCCTCTCTTTCAGAGGCCCTCAACACTTGTTGTCGCCATCTCCGTTGCCCGGATGGAGTCTGAATGTCCCCGTGCTCTATGAGGACGAATCTCTGCTGGTGGTCGACAAGCCCGCAGGGATGGCGACGCACGGCTTCTCTGGGAGAGAGAAACATTCTTTGGCGAATTTTTTGGCTGCTACCCGTCCTTCTCTTTGCAGTGTGGGGAAGAGCCGATGGGAGCCAGGTTTGGTGCATCGCCTGGACCGCGATACGTCAGGCCTGGTGTTGGTGGCGAAGGATCAGAGATCCTTTGAAAATCTCCGCTCCCAGTTCCGTTGCGGCTTGATAAAAAAAAGATATTTCGCGTTAGTCTGGGGGAAGATAAAGAGGGAGAGAGTCCTGGATTATCCCCTTACCCATGATCCAAGAGACCGGAAAAAAATGAAGGCGGTGAAGCGAGGCGGAAAAAAGGGGCTCCGCGAAAAAAGATGGCAGGCCTTAACCCGGCTCAGGCCCGTGGCCTCTTCCGGTGGATTTAGCCTTCTTGAGGTTGAAATCGAGACCGGGGTCACCCATCAGATCAGGGCCCACTTGGAGGCGTTTGGGCATCCCCTGGTGGGAGACTCGCTTTACGGCGAGGGCCGATCCGACCCTTTCGCCGTTGGCCGCCAGTTCCTGCATGCCTTTTATCTGGGATTCCGCCACCCCAAAAGTAAACAGGATATGACGGTTACAAGCCCGTTACCGGAAGATCTCCAGAGCGTCCTCAACCATTTGCAGATCGCCTCTAAGCCGCCGTGCCCCTGATGCCCTTCTCTTTGGCACAGACGCTGCAAAGATTTAGTTGAGTCTGCGGATCCTCGACGAGTCCCTCATCCAGATTATGGCATATCTTTTTGCACCACGCACAGACAAAGTAGATCCCGTCGATGGTTTTGTTGATTTTTTCCCGGTTGAGCACTCGGCCCTTGAGCTTCTCGACCCGGATTCCTAGGAGCTCCTCGTAGTTCTTTTTGACCTTGAGTCTGCCAGCCTCATCGCTGGGAAGTCCTTGCTCGTCTGTCTCTTCGTGGTTAGGATCGTCGGAGAAGCCGTGACTCCTCCCCTTCCTCGGGCGTCCTACGGATCTTTTTTTGGTCCTTGGCATGTTGGCACCTCTTATTAGTGTCCCCTTCGGGGATGGTTGAAACCCCTCGCCTTTAGGCGAAGAGAAGTTCGTCGCTCCCGCGAAAGCGGGAGCCCAGGGTGTTTGACTGGATTCCCGTTTTCACGGGAATGACGACGCTGTGTTCGAGTCATCTTCGGTGCTGCTTGTCGCAGTCGGCTTAGAGCCGACAACTTCGAACCCCTCGCCTTACAGGCGAGGGTTGTTCAGTTTGATGCGGACCCCCCTGGAGGGATTTTCCAATACAAAAGCCGGCGAGGCTTTTGGGCTTCCCGGCTTTTATATTTCATAATGAACGGCTTGGGGATTGTCAATAGAGAGGCAACTCAGTATTTCCCTCCCACGGACTTCAGTCCCTGCCACGCCTCGCTGCTACTCGGATCAATCGCTAACACCTCACGGTATTTGATCCGCGCATCTTTGGAGTGGCCGAGTTGCCCCAGTGCGTAGGCAAGTTGTAGGCGCCATCTCGTGTTTCGGCGTTGGCGCTGTAAGGCCTCTTCGAAAGCAAGGGCCGCCTTTTCCCACTGCTTCAACTGAGTGTAGGCTTCGCCCAATGCGCTGTAAAGAGTGGCAGAATCTTCACCGCTTTCCTTGGATGCTTCCAGATGCCTCACGGCCATGGAGTCATTCCCTTTAGCCGACTCAAGTCTCCCCAAAGCTAAAAGCACTGTCGGGTGTTTGGCTTGAAGCTTTTCTGCCTGTCGCAACCATCTCTCCGCATCTAAAAGTTCTTTTCGGCGAAGCGCAATATTCCCTAGTCCCACGTAGGGCAGGATCTCCTTAGCGCCTGAACCCACGATCCGTAAATAAATTTCCTTTGCCTGCTGTGTGTAGAGATCCTCGGTTATGGCCAAGACCGGCTTCACTTTGTCCGATCCATATTCCAGCGCCGCTACGGCCGACTTCGTTGCCTCCGAGGTCTTATCCTGAGCAACGAGGATTTGGGCACGCAGGAGATGATAATCGGCATTGCGCAGATCGATGCTGGTTGCCCGCTCCACTTCCTGGAGGGCGCGCTCATGCCAGCCGCTGGCCTGGAAGGCCTGGCTGAGATAGTAGTGGTGTCGGGCTGGCGAAACCCATCTGGAGTTGTGATTCCACGGGGGATCCATGACAAAAGGCTCCATGATCCTCTGGTTCAAATCGGACGTGCTCCTGCCAAGGCTGCGAGGAGCGGAGAACTCCAGCAGGGCGTTATCGTCTGTATTGAAATCCGCTCCTCCGGCGAATTCCAACAGCTCCTTTTTTCCCATCCGATAGAGCCCCAGCACAGCATAGATGTCAGATAGCCCCTGGTCTTTAAAGTCCTTCCAGAGGGTGCGGTTTTCTGCGAGGCCCTTCCTGAGCTGGGGATAATCAAATTTCTGCTCGTGCAGGCTGCCCACAAGGAGAAAGTCGCTTTCCTGCATGTTCCAAACAGTGACATGAGGGAAGGACTCGCCGAACGTCCTGAGCACCATGCGAAAATCGTCCGGCGACATGGAGTAGTAGTGAATCCACTGGGCGAAGATGCCGTTGGGTTTGAGC
>Ga0209824_10002174_pt1 | contig 10329 bp, 9 predicted proteins | sample VDWuncwatermetaG_FD_184124 | JGI IMG/M metagenome (GOLD analysis project Ga0209824, IMG submission 184124) | Wastewater microbial communities from Netherlands to study Microbial Dark Matter (Phase II) - VDW unchlorinated drinking water (SPAdes)... ...
TAAAAAAGGTGCTGACCGGAGGCGCAATACTCCATGATCTTGGCAAGGTCGGCATCCAGGACAACATCCTGAAGAAGGAAGATCAATTCACAAGAGAAGAGTATGAGGTGATGAAGCAGCATTCTATAATCGGGGAAAATATTTTAAGGCCCCTGCGATCCATGTCAAAATTGAGCGAGCTCGTCAGGCATCATCACGAATTTTATGACGGCACAGGCTATCCGGACGGTCTCCGGGGAGAAGACATACCGCTCACGGCCCGGATTCTCACCATTGCGGACATCTACGACGCCATAACGACCGATCGGCCATACAGAAAGGCAATGACAGTAGAAGAGGCGATAAGGACGCTGAGGAGTTATGCCGGAAACAGGCTTGACCCAAAATTAGTTGAAATATTTATCGGCACTTTAAAGGAATAATCTTACGAATTTGAAGGATCATCATAAGGGAGGGAATGATGAAATTTAATATCTGGCGGCTTTTATGCATTGCCCTGGTATTCCTGCTCGGATTCGCCCTATGGTATCTATATGAATTCGATACCACAGTCAAGAAGAATGTCGCGGCCTTGAAGAACGAGAAGGATGCCGCGGAAAAGAAGGTCATGGAGCTGAATCTTGAAAAAAATACCATTCAGGAGGAGATGGCAAGCGTAAATAAAGAGAGAGACGCCCTGATAGGAAAGATCAACGAATACGAGGCCAGGATCGGCGATTATGAAAAGGGCGTCGGCGACTACGAAAAGAAGATACGGGAAATGGCGTCTGAGGCGGACAGGTTGAGATCCGAAGCCGCCGCTAAGGAAGACCAGATTTTGAAGAAAGGTTCGGAGCTATCCGACCTTAAAAAGACGCTGGAAGGATACAGGCAGGCGATCAGGGCGCTCAATAAGAGGATACTGCAGTATATTGAGGGGGGCCGGGCGGCGGGGAAAGGCGCCTCCGATGCGAAGAAGGCCGCCAAAGACGCGGCAAGATCAACGGCCACCTTGGAGCCGATCACAGTGACGGCGCCTCAGCCCAAAAGGGACAAATTTAAAGTGCTGGATGTGAACAAGGATTACGGATTCATCGTGATAGACGCGGGCATAAAAGACGATATCAAAAACGGTGACTCGCTCTCCGTCTTCAGAAATAAGACCGTGGTCGGAAGGGTGGTAGTGGAAAAAGTCTCCGAAGAGATCTCTGTCGCTAAGACTCTTTATAGGGCCGTGACGGACGCTGTAAGAAAAGGGGATGCGGTAAGCTATTAGACCATGGCGACAATACCTACAATTATAAAGAAGGTATTTTTTACAGGCACGGCTATATACATAAGCGATGATTTTGTCGATATAGTAAAGGCCAGGCGCACCTTAAAAGGCATTGACGTATTTTTTCTTCAGAGATACCCGCTTTTAAAGAGCATCAAAGATACGCCCTATTCGGACGCGCAAGAAGAGCTTGAAAGCATATTCGACAAGGCATTCCCGAATGAGGCGGACATCCCTTACCGCGTTGCCGTAAACCTGCGAAACGCCTCGGTGATACTGCGTTATTTCACGCTAAAGGGGGTGCCGCAAAATGAGGTCAAGGGCGCGATATCCTTTGAAGCCCAGAAATATGTGCCCTATGCCATCGATGATCTCGTATACAGTTTCCGGACATATATGACGACGCATGATTCCTCGGAGGTCATATTCGCAGCCGCAGAAAAGAAAGACGTCCGTCTTATAACCGAATATTACGGGGAGAGGAAGATGCTGCCGTCGATCGTAGAGGCCGCGCCGATCCTCATGGCGCGGGCGCTGACTTTAGGGGATTCGATAAAGAAAGACGACGCTTATGTCTCGATCCACTTTGAGCCCCCAAACAAGGCAATGATAACCGGCATTTACCGCCGGCACCCGCACTTCTTCAGAGAAATCAGCATCTTTCCCGGCGACGAGGAGTTCAAGACCTCCGAGCTCGGATACATGCCGCTAAGAGACGCGTGGCCGATAATCGAAAGGGACGTGGTCGGCGGAGTCGAATACATGAAGAAAGTGACGAAGAAAGAGATCGAAAAAATATTTATATCCGGCTTCTCTTTTTTTTCGGATGAAAATAATATATCCGGGGAATTCGGAATACCTTTCGAGAGGACAAGGCTTTCCTTTGCAAAAGACGGTAACATAGAGAACGAGGACAGGTATCTTCCGGCGCTGGCCCTCATATACGACTGCCTCAACCAACCGCTTTTAAACCTGGCGTTCGACGAAACCATTCGAAAGGATCTTTGGGCGCTTAAAGGGGTATTTAGAAAATCGGCGGCGGCCATGACTGTCATAATAGCCATCCATCTGCTACTTCAACCGGTATATTCAGCCAGGCGGCATAAGATAGCCGAGTTAAAAAAGGAATTCGCCGCATACAAGACTGTCGGAGCCGACATCTCGCCGGCGGATATAAGACGGTATAAGGAATCAATCGAACAAAAAGCGATGCTCATAGACAACATTATTACCAGGCGGCTTTCGCTCGTCGAAAAGCTTGGCCGCCTGGGGGACGATATCGGCGCGAATGCCTGGCTGAATGAGGCCGAATACATGAGCACCTTGGAGGAGAAACCTAAGACATTTTTTAATCTGCGGGGCGCAATCTATGCCGGCGCTGAAACGGGCGCGGCCAGCGCAAACGCGATGGTGCAGAGCCTGAAGAGGGATGACATTATGATGCGCGGATTTAAAGAGGCCGAGATGGCCTCGATAAAAAAAGCGAAGTTTCTCGATGGGGATATAAATGAGTTTGAGATCGTCTTAAAATAGGGCACAAGAGGCGCTAGGCGCAGCGTATGGAAGCGATCAGTATAAAAAATATATTAAGCGACAGGGTCAAGTTATCGCATGTGATCGCCTTCTCGATCCTGGCAGTATTCGCATATATCCTCTTGGTCAAGATAGACGGCGGCAATTTCGCGAGGATTGACTCCGCCTTGAGAAAGGTTAATGAAAACCTTGTGATCCTGCGGTATGCCTCCGGCTATAAGGCCTATTTAAGCGAGTTTGATTCAAACTACGTTACCGATAAGGACGCCAATTGGCTGATAGATATCCTGACGAATCTTGCCGCCGATGCGGACGTGAGGATCAATTCGCTGAAACCTGTTTCCGGCGCCGCAATATCGGATTACAGGATAAGAAGCGTAAGTGCGGAAGGGGAGGCGTCATACAACAACCTTTTGCGCTTTATAAGAAAGATCGAAAATTATGAAATGAGATTATTTATAGAGCGGTTAACCATGGCTAAAGAGCCCGGAGCAGGGCTTATCAGATTTGAGCTCGTCTTATCATTTTTAAGTGTGAAGAGATGAACGATTCAAAAAAACAACACAGAGACATGATAATAGTCATCATGCTTCTCCTTGTTTTAGCGGGCAGTATGATGTACTCGAAGAGCCGCAATGCTAAAAAGCCTGCGATTCCGCCCGCGCCGGGCGCCTCCGAGATTAACGCAGCGAAGGCGAGCGAGCGGCTCAATATCTCTTTAACGAAAAACGCTAACCTCCCGGCTGAAAAAACCGCTCTTCGCGATCCGTTCGAGATACCGGATTCGGTCATTGCCGAGATAAGGAGCGCGCAAAAAATAGATAAGGGCGCCTCGGTTGTCGGGACCAAGAAGACTGACGCCCTCGTTCTGGAAGGCGTTATCTGGGGCGGGGAAAAGAACCTCGCCATAATCTCAGGCGAGGTAGTATCGGAAGGCGAAATGATCAAAGACGCCAGGGTGCTGGCAATAGGCGAAAACGGCGTCGTTCTCTCAAAAGACGGTAGAGAGATAAAACTGACGAGGTGACTGTTATGGGAAAAAAGATTAGCTTCATTCTGATTTTATTTGCTTTATCTTCGCTTATATTAGCAACGCCTTCGGGACGCACGGAGCAGGAGCTCATAAGCGACGGCAAAGTCGTGGATGCGCGCGTTCCTGCCGACGGACAAACCGGCAAGGTGTCCATGGATTTCGAGAGTGCATCCCTGAAAGATATTCTCAAGGCCTTTTCACGACAGACGGGCATCAGCTTTATCGCTAATGACACTATCGAAAACAAGAAGATAACCGTTTTCTTAAACGGCGTCTCGATCAAAGAGGCCCTGTCCTCCATCTTAGATGCAAATGGCTTTCTCTATGAAAAACAGGAGGGCAACGTATATCTGATAAAGCCCGGAGGAAAGGCGGCGATAAGGACGATCACGAAGGTCTACAGACTCAACTACATACAGGTTTACAAGATGTCCCTGCCGTCTGAACCGACCGCCTCGACTTCTAATATCACGATCATAGGCCAGCCGGCGATCGCCGAGGCGGGCTCCACTGCCTTTTCCACTGCAAATGCCCCTGCCGCGAGCGAACCGACATCCGGTAAGGCAGGCCAGGCGAAAAACATAATCGAGGTCATCCGCAGCCTGATGTCAAGATACGGAAAGATCGTGGCGGACAGGAGGAATAACAGCCTTATAATAACGGATATCCCGGATGTCTTCGAGAATATTGAGCAGACCATAAAACAATTGGATGTCGAACCAATACAGATCATGATTCAGGCCGAGATCATCGAGACAACGACGGATGCGCTGAAGCGTATCGGCTTAGAATACGGCTCCTCGTCATATCTGGCCAAGATCACATATACAGGCCAGTCAAGCACAAGCAAGCCATCATTCCCGACACCTTTTCCGTTCACTGAGAATTTTATAAAAGATGTTTATAATACGAACCTCGCGGCATCAGGATTATTCAAATACGGGATTATAAACATATCCGACACCGACATCGTCCTAAAGGCGCTGGCCCAGGACGATGACACCAAATACCTGTCCAGGCCGCGGATAATGACTATCAACAACGAATCGGCCATCATATCCGTATCCGCCAATACAGCCATAGGCATAACCAGTTCAAGCGTCACCCAAACCGGCCAGAGCATCACTACCGCAGAACGCGCCGAAACGGGGATCGTACTTAAAGTAACGCCCCAGGTGAATGATAAGGGCGACATATTCATGTTCATAGAGCCCTCCGTGGCAAGGGCCCAGGCATCGGCCTTCTTCTCCACTCAATTTATGGACCCCAGCTACCGCAGCTCGTCATCCACCGTCATGGTCAGAGACGGTGATACGGTAGTGGTGGGAGGATTGATACAGTCGAATAACTTTAAGACCACGCGAAAGATACCGATTTTGGGCGATATCCCGATATTGGGCGAGCCGTTCAAGTCGCGCTATAGGGAGGCCGTAGATACCGAACTCCTGATATTCATAACGCCTCATGTCGTGAAGAAACGGGACCTCGAATATATCGTCCCGGAAAAGATGACGGACCGCGAATATATGATAAAGGATGTGATGGATCGATACTCTGCGCAAACCGCTGACCGAAAAAATGCGATGGGAGATAGGCAAGGCCAAAAGAACTCCAAAGACAGGGAAGAGGCGATGAACAAGGCGCTGGTGAATTATTCCAAAGGCGCCGCAGGCGCTGGCCCGAAAAAAGGTATCGGGTAAATATGACGAAGATCGACAGAAAGCTCATAGGCGAGATACTGATGGAAGACGGCCTCATCACGAAGGAGCAGCTGAACGAGGCGCTGATATTCCAGCAGCAATTAAAAGAACGCGTCCCCATAGGCGAGCTTCTCCTGCAGTTAGGATATCTAACCGAGGAGGGGCTGGTGCTTACTTTAAGCAAAAAGATAGGGACGAGGTATATCTCTTTCAGCGACAAGTCGCTCTCCATAAATTTTGATCAGAATCTCGATAAGCTCGTAGATGAAAAATTCGCCAGGGACAACATGGTCCTTCCGCTGTTCAAAACGGCCGGAAACCTGGCCCTGGCAATGTGGGATCCCTTGAATTTTATAGTCATAGACAATATCAAGAAGATAGCGCACTTGGAGCCGGCGATCTATTGCAGCACCAGGAAAGACATACTTGAGGGCATAGAAATGCTGTATGTAAAGAAGGGCGCACCCTTGACAGCCGAAGAGGCGCTTGCCATTGCCGCGGGTGAAAATATCAGGATAACGGCCGACGAAACGGATAAATTGAAGTTGAAGGCCGCCGAGGCGCCGGTCGTGAAGATAGTGAACTCGCTTCTCCGGGACGCCGTCATACAGAGGGCGAGCGATATCCATATAGAGCCGCGCGAGGAGAGGCTGTCGATAAGATACAGGATCGACGGCATCCTGTATGAAATTGACGCGCCTTCAAAAGAGATGATTGCGCCGATGATATCAAGGATAAAGATCCTCTCGCGCATCGACATAGCCGAAAAGAGGCTGCCGCAGGACGGCGGATTCATGACTAAGGTGGAGAATAGAAGCGTGGACCTGCGCGTATCCACGATCCCCACCATCTACGGCGAAAAGATGGCCATAAGGATACTCGATAAGGAGGCCATGTCCTTCAAATTGTCTTCGATCGGATTATCTAAGTCCGACTATGAAAAGATCTCCGTAAACATCAGAAGGCCGCATGGGCTCATATTCCTGACCGGGCCGACCGGGAGCGGCAAGAGCACAACCCTATACTGCATCCTTAATGAGATAATATCGCCGCAGAAGAATGTCATAACCATAGAAGACCCCGTGGAATACCGGTTGGACGGCATGAACCAGGTCCAGGCGCAGCCGAATATCGGCCTGACATTCGCGGCGGGACTGCGGTCTTTCCTGCGCCAGGACCCGGACGTCATAATGGTAGGCGAGGTTAGGGACTTAGAGACCGCCGAGATCTGCGTGCGCTCCGCCCTTGTCGGGAGGCTCGTCTTAAGCACCCTGCACACGAATAACTCTATCGGAACGGTCTCGCGGCTCGTCGACTTCGGCATCGAGCCTTTCTTAGTCGGCTCGACCCTGCTCATGGCCATCGCGCAGCGGTTAGTGAGAAGGCTGTGTCCGGAATGCAAAGAACCCGCGAAGCTCGACCAGAAGACGGCCGATAAATATAACCTTAAGGATGCGAAGGTGTATAAACCAAACGGGTGCTCTGCCTGCCGCGGCCGCGGATATTCCGGCAGGCTCGCCATCTTCGAGGTCTTAGTTGTGGATGATGAGACCCAGCGCATGATAGAGAAGAGGGAGGATATGAGCGCGTTGCGAGCCGCCATTATGAAGAAAGGCATGCGCACATTGAGAGACGACGGCCTCGATAAGGTCCGCCATGGGTTGACCTCGCTCAATGAGGTCCTGACCGCCACCATGGACGCCGTCATCGGAGAGAGTTAAATAGTGCCATACTATGAATACGAGGTAAGGGATAAGAACGGTAAACTTGCAAGGCGGCGCGCGCCGGCACAGAACAGACAGGAGCTGGTAGGGGCCCTGCAGAAAGACGGCCTCGTCATAATCTCCGTAAGGCAGACGGCTATTATCGCGGAGAGGTATCGCAGGAAGCTCCATAGGAAGGCCAAGACGCGGGACCTTACGCTGTTTGCCAAAGAATTTGCCATCCTCATAGAGAACGGCGTGGCCATAGACGAAGCCCTTGAAGTAGTCCTTAAAGAGGTCGAAAGCCGCGACCTCTCGGACGCGTTAAAAGGGGTAAAGAAAGACCTGGAAGGCGGCTTTACCTTTCGCGACTCCATAGCCAGGTATCCAAATATGTTCGGGACCTTCTGGCGCGACATGATAGACGCCGGAGAGGTCTCGGGCCAGCTTCCTTTTGTCATGAGGCAGATAGAATCATTCCTAAAATCAAGCGAAGACCTGAAGAAGAAGGTCATAAACGCGCTGATATACCCGGCGCTCCTCTTGTCCGTTTCGGTGATCGCGATCTCTGTATTCCTCTTAAAGATCATTCCGATATTTAAAGGCCTCTTCGCCACGTTCGGGTCAAAGCTGCCGGCCTATACGCAGATTGTCCTTGATATAAGCGATGTCGTCAGGAAATATTTCGCGTCCATCGCTCTGGCAGTCATCGTCATGGTAATCGTCTTCAAGTACATCCTGTCCACTCAAACAGGCAGACGCGTTTTCGAGAACGCCTTTATGCGAATCCCTGTCGCGGGCGGATTGTTCTTAGCGCTATCCATACAGAAATTCTCTTCCACGTTGGGCGTTTTATTGGAAAGCGGGATTCCTATCATAAAGGCGCTTGAGGTGTCCGGCAAGACCTCGGAGAGTCTCATCTTTTCGAAAAATATAGAAGAGGTGAAGGCAAAGGTGATGGCCGGGGTCGCTTTCTCCGAGGCGCTGCAGCAGTCAGGGTTATTCCCTCCGATCGCGGTACAGTTGGTGCTCGTCGGAGAGAAGACCGGGAATTTCGGCGGCATGCTGAATGAGGTATCCAAGTATTATACCGAGGTCGTGGATACGGCCGTAACAAGATTTACCGCCCTGATGGAACCGCTCGTCTTGATGTTCATGGCCGTTATCATAGGAAGCCTGCTCATAGCCATGTTCTTACCCATATTCAAACTTGCTTCGGGAGGCAGGTAAGGTATTTAATTATAGCTACATATCGTTTGACAATTTGAATTGGATGTGATATACTTATTTAAAATTTAAATAATAAAAAGAAAGGGGTGAGGAAATGAGAAAGATAAGGGATTTGCTTAAGAGGAGGGACGGCTTCACCTTGCTGGAACTCCTGATGGTCGTTATCATAGTAGGAATCCTGGCGGCGCTCGCTCTGCCGGTATACACGGGCATGGTTGAAAGGGCCCGCTCGGCTGAAGCGGTTACTATGCTCGGGACTATAAAAACCGCTATGGAGGTGTATTGGCTTCAGGGCAACACTTATGTAGGCACTACGATTGTCCCGGGTGGAAATACGGGCACTATAGGAATAGATATTCCGGCAGATAATAGCACATTGTGGAATTACATACTAGGTTCTACGGACGCAGACACCTTTGCAGTAACAGCTACTAGGAGCACCTTGTCGAGAGGAGATGGCACAACTATAAGGTTACAATATAGACATTCCACTCATGCCGCTGTCTGGGATGGCACCCATCCTGGCGTTCCAAGATTCGCGGGTTAAGCTAAATTCATAAGAAGTTATTAGGATTATCTTGACAATAAGCGGTTTGGTGCTATAATTGTAATTCACGAAATTATTGCAGAATAGCGCGAAAGGACAAAGACGTCTACCTTTTGAGATAGGCGTCTTTTTGTTGTTGTTATGAAGATCGTTAAAAAAGAGATTTTGGCGGATTCCTTGGGCTCAAGAGTCGTAAGGATAGATATCTCCTCGCCCGATATTGCCGGGAAGGCAGGGCCGGGCCAGTTTGTCACCCTCATGGTGAGCGAAGAGGGCGAACGCATACCTCTTACCATTGTTGATAAGGACTTGGCCAAAGGGACGATTACGCTAATCCTGCAGGAGGCCGGCCTTACCACAAGGCTTCTGGGGGCCTTAAGTGCGGGCGATGCGCTCTACGCCATGACGGGCCCTCTCGGCCATGCCACTGAAATAAAGAAATACGGCAATATTATACTGGTAGGCGGCGGGGTGGGGATCGCCGAAATATATCCGGTGGCCAGGGCGCTAAAAAGCGCCGGAAATCATGTAACGGCCATACTCGGCGCAAGGACGAAGGACCTGTTGATACTTGAAAAAGAGCTGAAGGCCGTAACGGATGAGCTTCACATCACGACAGACGACGGCTCGTATGGCGAAAGGGGCTTTGTAACAGATGTCTTGAGCAAGTTTTTAGCGGATAGCGTACAGCGTATAGCGTATAGTTTAATCTACGCGGTGGGGCCGCTTCTAATGATGAAAAAAGTCGCGGTGGTATCGAAACCTTTTAATATCAGGACGATCGTCTCCCTGAACGCGCTCATGGTCGACGCAACCGGCATGTGCGGATGCTGCCGCGTTACCGTCGGCGGCAGGATAAAATTTTCCTGCGTCGACGGCCCCGAATTCGACGCCCACCAGGTCGACTGGGATGAGTGTGAGAAGAGAAACAGTATATATGAAGAGAAAGAGAAGCATATCTGCAGGCTAAAGATATGAAAGAAGTGCCGGTAAAATCAAAAGAGCTTGTCCCCTCGAAAAGAATAGAAAATTTCGACGAGGTCGTGCTGGGCTACGCGGAAGGCGAGGCGCTCGCTGAGGCGGAGCGCTGCCTCCAGTGCAGGAATCCCGCGTGCATAGCGGGCTGTCCGGTCGGGATAGACATTAAAAAATTCATAAAAGAGATTACTGACAAGGATTACAAAAAGTCATACTTTACGATCCGCGAGAAGAATGACTTTCCGTCAATCTGCGGCAGGGTCTGCCCGGCCGAATATCAGTGCAGAAAAAGATGCGTCCTGACCAAAAAAGGCCTGCCGTTTGCTTCCGAGGAGGCGATCAACATACAC
>Ga0209824_10002175_pt1 | contig 10328 bp, 8 predicted proteins | sample VDWuncwatermetaG_FD_184124 | JGI IMG/M metagenome (GOLD analysis project Ga0209824, IMG submission 184124) | Wastewater microbial communities from Netherlands to study Microbial Dark Matter (Phase II) - VDW unchlorinated drinking water (SPAdes)... ...
CCTGCACACGTTCTTCAATGCTCAGTCCTGTTTGCGTGAGATCAATTTCGACGAACGCCTTAGCTCCACGCACCTTAGGTGCCGCAGCAGGTTTAACGACCTTGACGGGAGCCACAGGTTTGACCTTCACAGCCGGTGCCATTTTGGGCAAAACTTTAGTAACAATTTTAGCCAAGGGCTTGGCCACACTCGCCTTGACAGGCAGCCCCTTGAGGGACGCCTTTGGCAAAACCTTTTTGGCAACTGGCTTTGAAACTGGTTTTTTGGCAGCCAGTTTTGCCGGTTTAAATCCTTTGACAGACGCCTTTTTAGGCGCAGCCTTTTGTGGTTTTTTGACCGGTTTGTTCGTCGGCTTTTTTGTCGCTTTGACTTTTTTTGCTTTGTCCTTTTTACCCATAATAAAAATCCTGCCGACCGCTTAAGATTCGGTCTTGTTCAATTCAGTAACTAGTTTTTGCTTTTCCGCCAAAAGCGCACGCACACCGACTGCATCGTTTGCCGTTTCCGCCTGCAAAATCCGCGCGCTTATTTCTCTCAAACGCCGTCTATTCTTTTGCCTGAGGAACCCCTTCAAACAAGAATCAATATCTGATTCCTTCGGCAGTTCCGCCTCACGCAACAACACTTGGCTTAGAATCCCCTGCAGCTCGCCAGGTAACTCGGCAAGCGCCTGGTTTATCATCCGCCTGCGATCAAAAGTTTCGTCTTTTTTTTCCTGTTTCCCAAAAAAGCTTGCCAACTGGGCCAGCCTTGCATCTTCGAAGTCAACGGCCAGTTCCGCAACACCTCCGGGAGGAAAAGCTAACGGATCACGTATGTAAAGACATAAAATGGCTGTCTCAAGAGGAGTGGCTTCCGACCGTTTGTGAGGTCTAGCAAAATTCGATTTGATTTCAATGTTTTTATCAATATTTTCAATCGCCATTCCAAAGACTCGAGAAACACGCTCCCTGTAAGCGGCCCGCTCCATGGCATCGGGCAAACGCTTAATCCAGTCCAAAACATCCCGGACTTCCCTTACTCGCCCAGCCACATCGCGCGGAGCACGAGCCGCTGCTTCAGCCAGCACCCAGTCCATCGCCGAAATGGCCTGGCCAGCCAGCTCAATCAATTCTGCGCCATTTGCTGTCAAATAATCTCCTGGATCACGTCCACCCGGCAAAATGACGAGTTCAGGATGCACCCCCACACTCAAACACGTATCAAATCCCTTGAGAGCCGCTTTTTGTCCGGCGCCATCGCCATCGAACATGAGGACAATTCGATCAGTCAGCCGCTGCAAAACCTGGACCTGCGTCGTCGTCAGCGCTGTCCCCAGTGGGGCAACCGTATTTTCCAGCCCCAATTGCACACAAGCAATCGCGTCGATATAACCCTCCACCACAAAGACCCGCCGTGTTTTGGCTATGGCGGATTTGGCTAAGTGAAGTCCGTAGAGCTCGCTCCCCTTATGATAGACAGGACTCTCGGGTGAATTAATGTACTTGGCTTCATCACCGGCTTTGAGTGTGCGGCCACCAAAACCAATGATTCGGCCTCTGGCTCCATGAATCGGAAAAATAACGCGATCGCGATAAAAATCGTAACTGCCGCCCCGTTGGCCCGGTTTGACCAAACCCAAATCAAGTGCCTTCTCCTGCGGAACGCCTTTGCCTTGCAAAAACTGGCAAAGCATTTCGAATGAATCAGGCGCGTAGCCAAGTTCAAATTTTTCCCGAATCTCTGTCGAAATCCCTCGCTTTGCTAAGTAAGCCTGCACAGAGGAATGGGTTGTCAGTTGCTGCTGAAAAAACCAATTCGCGTACGCGTTCACCTTATAATAGGCTTCTTTGGGATCACTTATCGACACCGAGCCCGATTCGGGAATCGTAATGCCTGCGTTAGCCGCTAACTGTCGCACAGCTTCAGGAAAATTAAGCCCCTGCACCTTCATGATAAAACCAATGGCATTGCCGCCTTCGCCGCAGCCAAAACAATGATAAATCTGCTTGGTCTGACTGACCGTAAACGACGGACTCTTTTCCTGATGAAACGGACACAGCCCTTTGTGATTGGCCCCCAGCTTTCGCAGCACAACTTTTTGCCCCACGACTTCGGCTATGTCGGTCGCTTGCAAAACTTGATCAATGATTTCTTGAGGGATTTTCATGGGGGGATCGGTGCTGGTTTTAAAAAATGAACGGTAGAAAACTCTGAGAGCAACTTCAACTGATAATCCTATCCAAGCCGCATTATCGGCATCAATGATTTCAATAAGTTAGCAACAGATTTTTTTATTGGACTTTTTTCAATTGAACCGCGCAACATTTACTCACTGCAGGCGAAAAAGCAGGCAATGCCACCAAGCGACAACATTTTTCTAGGTATCTTAAAGACGTACAGCGCCGATCGCTTGCCGACTGATGCCAAGACCAGAGCCTTGCTGGCCACTTTAGCTGAGCATCCAGAGGATATTTTTACCGACGACGCTCGCTTAGCCGAGCTTGCTCATGTCTTTGAAACTCTGGCAGCAGATGAAATTCCGAAAAATTCGATTTCTGCAATTGCAGTTGAAGCTTTGAATGCTTTGCTACAAACAGCACCTGGCGACCGTCTTCAAGTTTTGCAAGCCCGTGCAGAAATTTTTGCGGAGCAGGCACCTCAATTTCCGTCAAAACCAAATGCTGACCCAACTTTTGCACTCAAGGCACTCAACCGTCTCATCAATCAAATTGATCCAAACACTCTACCTGCAGAACAGCTAGAACAACCAGAACAACCTATAGGGCTGATAGATCGAATAAAATTAAATTTAGAGGCCGCCTCGGGACGACTCATCATTCCAACCGGTCTGGCAATACTTGCGGCAGCGGCTGTCATCGGACGACTCATACATGGAAATGGCAAGCTTGACATGACACCGAACGCACGCACTGTTGCCAAACTCACCGTTCCCGCTACACCACGTACAGCAGTCAAAGTTGTCTTTGGCGAACTGTCTGAACCTTTACTAGCAACAAAAGCCTTACAAGCCGATTTTGAAAAAATGGCCAATCGAGTCCTCGATCGTCTCAATTTATTGCCAAATCATAAACAAGAAATGTCTCAAACTGTAACTAAAAATTTAACGCAAAGACAGGAAGCTATCCGAGAACAATATGGTGATACCCTGATGCTGGGAATTTTTCAGAAGGAAGTTCAAGTCTTGCTGAAAGGCTTGCAGGCTAATATCCATGCCCTCCTCACCCAAGATGCAGATCCCACGGACAAAGAACTTGCGCGTACGCGAATCCTGCAATTTTTATGCGGCAACCAGGATGTCAGCACCCTCCGTCAGAACCCATTTTACACCCCGCATGGCATTTTTTGGGCGCCACTAGAGTTTATTCATCAAGAGCATGACACACCTCCCATGCCACATGATGGTGAATTTTATTATTACGTAGATGAATTCACGTTCGAGGATCAAATGGAAGTTTTATTCCCGTCCATAAATGAACATATCCGCCAAGGCAAAACTGTGATTCATATCCACGCTGCCGACCAAAACTTAAGCCAACGTCAAGCAAGACTGAAACTCGGGCCCTTAACTGTGGATAAACTTCACTCTGCGGACAAATTTCACGCAGAATTACCGCACGCACTCAGGAGTGTGCGGTGGCAAACAGCGGAACATTACGGCGTGCCACCACAGCGCGTCCGGTTGACACCAATGCCGCTCATCAGACCCAAAGATAATGTCCGCGCCTTTGTACCGAGGGTGAAAAGATAATACCTACATTCTCTCTAAGTTTCTCAAACGATGCATAAGCGATTGGCACAAATCAACAGTGCCGCTGAATGAAGCGGCGCGGTTAACTCTGCAGCAGCTCTTCAATCAAAAACTGCGTCTTGGCCGGAATTTTTTCGCTAGGACAATATTGACTGATCACTGCCAGGACTTCAGCGACTGTTTTGAAATTTAAATGCTCGATAAGAAAAACTACGTCATCGCGATCATGGGTATCAAAACGCGCGCTAATAGCCTTCATGGCTAGCATATATTCAGCCGACGGTGCCCAAATACGTAGATGCGAAAGTTCCATCACAGGAATTTTTGGCGGTTCGGACAGAAAATAGCCTTTGGCCGCATCATTGAGCCAGTCTGAAGGCAAACCCCGTTTTTTGGCGACAGACTCAGCTGCTTTCCGAATGGCCTGAGCCGGTTCAAAAATAGCGTCGATATCTTTGGTGGCCTCTCGCGCTTGAAAGACAAGACACATAACCGCACCGCCGCACAGACCAATCTCGCCAATCTGCTTCATCTTGGCGAGTTGATCATTCAAATCGATAAAGGCCGCCCGGATGTCTTTGATGTTCAAACTCATGCACGATCCAGAAAGTTACTGAGCACAAAAATGCCGCGCTTACGAAATGCAATTGGTGACTCGATAATTGCCATCGCTTTGAGATTTTGCACATCAGCCACAAACCACGGCTGCGGCAAGACAGACATAGCATTGAGCCAAAGTGGCGGCGCCAGCGCAAGCTCACGACAAAGTTGCTCGACAACGGCTGCGAGCAAAACTTGTAACCGCGTCTCTAATCCTAAATCCGGTGGTGTTGCCACTAAAGCCAGATCACGCGTGCGTCGAAATGCATCGACAAAATCAAAAAGTGCCAATGACCAATGCGATGGCTTTTGCAGCATTAATAAAGAGGCTCGATAAACGGAGTCCACCGGCTCACGAAAGGGTTTCTCTAAACTAGCTGTAATCGCAGCTGCTGGAATCCCAAACAACTTCGCCAGTTTTTGCCACGTCGAAACCTGCGCGTCATGGCCACCTTTTTCCAAAAGTTGATAAGTCCGAAAAGCGATCTTAGCTTTGCTAGCAGCTAAACGCTGGGAATAATTAAATATTTTTCTATTATCGGCTAGGACAGTCATGCTTGCCTCCGTTTGACATATTATAGTATGTCAAATATTTGAGCAACTTTATTTGACGTGGAAACAACTTGCCCCGCTAGCCATAATGGCCGCGTGACGGGATATCTGCTTGCTGGGGCGGGAATTCAGCTTGGACGAAAGCCCCCTCAAACCCCATCCCGCAATTTCCCAATCAAATCCTGGATATCCTTTGGCAGAGGCGCCTGAATTTTAATTTTGAGATTCGTGATGGGATGACGGAACTCTAAGAACTCAGCATGCAACGCCTGACGTTTGAATGGCAAAGCTTTGGTATCGCCGTAAAGTTTGTCACCGACAAGTGGGTGGCCGACACTTTCCATGTGAATGCGAATCTGGTGCGTGCGGCCGGTTTTGATTTCGACTTGTAAGAGCGTAGCTTTGTCATAACGCTCTTTGACCATGTAATGTGTCTCGGCATGTTTGCCTTCATCTTCATCTTCCGCAATGCGGACTTTCTTGCCTTCGGCAAAATAACCCTTCTCAATCGGCTTTTTAATCACCCCTTTGGAATCAGCAACAGCCCCACTCACCAATGCTAGATACGATTTACGAATTTTGCGCTCACGGAATTGATCCGCCAAGGTGTTGGCAATTTTCTTTTTGGTAAAAACCATCACACCGCTGGTTTCTTTGTCCAGGCGGTGCATGGCTCCCACATAAGGGTGGCCTTTGCCGGCATTTTTGCGTTTGAGGTAAGAAAGAATGACATCCATGTAGGATTCGTAATCAATGAAGGCCGGCTTATTCACGCAAATGAGATAAGTGTCTTCAAACAAAACATCGACAAAACGGTAGCGCCCCGCCTCGATCTGCGCATTGCCCGTCACACTGTCACGACCAGCTCGTCCGACTGGTGTATCGGCTGTTGAAGGCGCAAACGTCACACGGTCGTTCGCTTTGACGTTCCACTTGGAAACAAAAACATTGCGGCCATTCACAAAGGCGCGCTTGCGATCAATGGCATCTTTTACGCGACTGTGCGACCAATCGCCCAATTGCTTATAAATGAAATTCTCTAAGCTGAGACCGTGCTCACTTTTTTTGACTCGCCACTGATAGGTTTGCATGGAGGGCCTATGTCACAGGACCGTGAAAAGAGAAAGGCACTAACCAGTCTGCTGGGATCACTAGACAGCCTGCGCCGCGTCACAATTAGCTTCTTGTTCATTGAGAATGCCCTCGTTGTTATTGGCAGTCACAAATTAAATAATTGCCCCCCAACATCACCTAGCAACTTATGCCTATTGGGGACTGTTGTAGACGGCAAGTTTTGCCTATTAACTTTACGTCACTATTTTTGCAGAATAAAACTTAATAATTCTAGGCAAGCTTAGGCAATAGCCTCTTCAGACATTTTGGCATGGCTTTTGCTGACTCCACAATGAAGGATCTTTAATCAAGGTCTCAACAGGAGCTTATTATGATAAATGACTTTAAAAAACCTTTGTTCACGCTTTTAACCATTGGTATGCTCGCCACAGCTTGTGCAGGCGGAGATTTACTTGAAGAGGCAAAGCCTGTGATTGAAATCGCACCCATTGTCAATTCCGATGAGACCCCCACTACAGAAACGGCCTGTTCTAGCACCCCTCTCTCTTCAGGAACAGCCATGCTATCAACGGGTTCAACAACGAGTGGGGCTGCCACCACAGATTGTTGTAAAAATAATATCGATGATGACAAAGATGGCAGCCTCGACTGCGAAGACAGTGACTGTACACAAAATAGTGCCTGTGCAGTCGCCCTAGAAATGCCAGTTGTTGTTGATGCCGATGGCGATAGTTTCGGCGCTGATGTTGACTGCGCTGATGACAACCCAGCTGTGCATCCGGGCGTTGAAGAAAATACTTTTACAAATAATGGCGGTCGCCATGCCAATAGGCTCGACGATGATTGCGATGGCGAAATTGACGAACCCGGCCTGTGTGACTGTGATGACTTGAAGGGTTTTGCCATCCCTGGTGAAAATGAGAAGGCTGAGGCAAAACAAAGCAAATCGAAGAAAAATAAAAAGCCCGGTGACAGTGCTGGCAGCATACGCATGCTAACAAGTACAAGTGCAGGGACAAGCTCAGAGGATTATGTAGAGGATTATATAACAGATGGATATGCAAGCGAAGCTGACGCCCCAGACATGAAAAATAACCACATGGGTAAAGGTCATGGCGCAAAAAGATTCAAAAAAATGTGTATGAACCGTATAGACGAATTCAAGGTCATGCCAGGTTTTGACTGCAAAAAAATCCGCAAAGGTAAGGGCCCTGTCAAACAGAAAAACCCAAATCGTGGCGAAGGTAGTGATGTTGACGATGACAATCATATTGACGATATTGACGATGTTGATGATGAAGAAGAAGTTGAACAGCAGGATTTTATATCCACCTTCAAGTTTCACTATAAATTACTCAATAAAGCCAATTCGGATATTGAGTTGATAGATCGCTGGAACGCTGTCACCACACGGCTTGATTTCAAAAAAGGTGATACAAGCAAATATCTGGAGTGTAAAATTGCCGACATGGCGGTTTTAGGTGACACTAAAAATACCACTGATTCCCAAAATATAGAACTCCCCCTTGGCCTATCCGTGACCGTTAGCACGACCGTTGGAGCTTCTTTCGACTTATATTTTAATCCAGCCTACTCTGGAGTCTTTGAGAAATGCCGAGGAAGCTTTGCCGATATAGCAGAGTACATGGATTATGCTGTCAAAGAAAACGTGACCGGCTTCTCCCTTAGCTTAAATAATAAACCGGCAGTCAGCATGGGCATTGAGAGCTTAGCCATGAGTGTCGCTTACAACAGCACCCCTTCAGATTTTGTCAAAACCTATGACAATCCCTATGTCATGGCCTATCTCAACGATAGTCTAATCACGACTGGCTTTCCGAATTCAAATGAAACCTGCGCGGCACCCAATGTCGCCTACGGTTTCAGTAAAGATACCGAGGCTGTCTCCGGTGCTTTCAGTTTCTTTAACTTGTTCCAATGGGACAGTGGCATAAGCAACCGCGCTGATGGAACAGGCAGCAAAAATGCCATTCCTTATTATGCCGTCTCGCCCAAGCTTGTCTTCACACGCGAGGACATGGCTGTTGCTGTTTCAGCAACAGGGGCCGCCCCATTAACAACACTAACCGGGATCTCTATTATGAGTACCGATAAGGATTTCCGTTGGGCCTTTGCAGAAGGCAGTGCTTGTGAAGACAAAAGACGCGTAACTGTCTTCGATGGTCTCGCATCAAACCAAACCCGTAAAGCTATGTATTATACCAGCGCCATCAGTGAGGCCGAAATCCTGAGCGGCGGAACACTCAGCTTAAACGACTGCTCGTCTGAACTTTGCCCCGGTGTTGATCTAACAAACATCACTGTCATTGGCATCAAAACCTGGGCAGATGATGCAACAGGCAAATTTAAGCATTACAAATTGACAAAAACTGATACCAAACTGGAAAGCAGCGGAATCAAAATAGAAGAAGCCGATGGCAAGGCCACAGAATACGAAACTGTCAAAACTGACTTCTAAACCAATTCCTAAAAATCTCTACACACGAAAACCCCTGCTTCGGCCGGGGTTTTCGTTTTAAAAATCACTGCGCCAAAATAGGTATTTTGATGCGACAGGCAAATTTAAGCCTTTTGTCCTTTCAAGATCTTCAGCCCCTCTTCAAAAAATACTTGAACTTTATCAGGGTGAATAAACCCAATCACCAGACCTCGGCCAAACACCGTGTGGTAGACAGGCTCCTCAAAATCAAAAGCGGCTGATGGCTGATAAGGTTTGGGGGTTTTCATGGGATCAGAGAGTTTGGCCCGCCAGGTGGCTTCCAAACCACGCGCGGCCGGAGCCGCCGTTTTGGTCAGACCGCTCGCCACTCGGCGAACACTTTCTCGTCTGGGTGCAGCCGAATCACGATAGGCCCTTTCCGTTTTACAGGTTAGACACAAGACTTTTGCCGGGCGATCGCCATTCATAAGCGTGATGCGATGATTCAACGTGAGTTTGCACTTGGAACACAAATGCAGAACCTCACCCAAAATGCGATAAGACGTTGCGGCCATGCCAATCCTTTTTAACTGAGCTTCTTAATCCCTTTGCACCAATAATGATGCACACTGGCTTTATCTTTTGTTTGTGGAAAATCCAGTGGTGGTTTGACTTCCAGCACTTCCTCGAAGACGGCCGTCAAACTGCCAAGATAGAGTTTGTCATCACCGGCTTGATGATTATGACTGAACAACGCCTCACCTGTGGGAATTAAAAGTTTCTTCACACCCAATACCAACTCTGGCCAAGCATCCGACACAGAGAAGGCCCCACCGGTTTTGGAAGTCGAAAAAGTCGGTGGATCACAAATGACCAAACCAAAACTGGCCGGCGCTCGTTTGCCTTCGCGCTTGAGCCAAAGCCGCGCATCTTCCTGGTAAAACTTGGCTTTGGAAATATCCAAACCATTATCCGTCATAAGAGTTTTGCCGCGTGCCAGTGACGTACCAGAGGTATCCACCGAGACAACTTCGCTGGCGCCTCCGGCAAGAGCCGCCGCCGAAAATGAACACGTGTACGCAAATAAATTGGCCACGCGCTGATCTTTAGCCAAAGCCCGTACGCGTTTGCGATTATCCCGCTGATCCAAAAATAAGCCTGTGTGGGCACCCGAGGAGAGCGAAACATGATAACGCAAACCCCATTCGGAAACATCAAAGCGTTGCGGCGCTTTCTCTCCCATCTCCACAATAGTGGAGGTGAGTCCACGATTGTGTGGATCTTTAAGCGCACTCACAATCACCGCACCTTTAAAACCGTAGCGTTTGGACAATAACTTCCAGTGCGGATCAAACTGCTTTTGCAAACTTTCCACGGATTCGGCCGGCGCGTAACTCCAAAAACGAACATAGGGACCAAAGCAATCGATGGACCCATCCCACGAAGTCATCTCGCCCCTGTGCACGAGGCGATAGGCATCGGTGATGCCTTCAAACAGCCCTTGACGGCGCTCAAGTGCGACTAAAAAACCCGGTTCATTGGCGAAATCGCCCAGATAACCTAAACTCGATGGCATTTTTGCCTCCAAAGGACACTTAATAGCTGGAAAAATAACTTTTTGACAATGCAAAGCGACACGGGGGAAAACAGCCCCTCCATAAACCGTATCGCCCAAAACCGAAACACCGCTTTCTTTGGCGTGACGACGAATCTGATGCTTACGACCTTCAGTAATCAGGGCTTCGTAGCGCCAGAATTTGCCCGCCTGCCCGACTCGCTTGAATGCTGTTAAAGCCGATTTGCCATCGACCGACGTTTGCTGCAACCACGTCTCGGCGCGAGAACACGTGGCCGATAAAAAGACATACATCTTTTGGATGGTTCCGGCCCGTTGAGCCGTCTGCGCCCTGG
>Ga0209824_10002176_pt1 | contig 10320 bp, 9 predicted proteins | sample VDWuncwatermetaG_FD_184124 | JGI IMG/M metagenome (GOLD analysis project Ga0209824, IMG submission 184124) | Wastewater microbial communities from Netherlands to study Microbial Dark Matter (Phase II) - VDW unchlorinated drinking water (SPAdes)... ...
GGATTCACCTTTGAGGACGATCTCAAGCCCCGCTTAGCTGTGGAGTACAACTACGCCTCTGGTGAAGACGGCGGCGCAGGGACTTACACTAAATTCAACAACCTCTTCGGCACTGAGCATAACAAGTATGGTTTGATGGACATCGCTGTGTGGTCCAATATGCATGATGGCGCCATGTTGTTCAGCATCAAGCCAGGCAAGTTTGTCATAGGCGCTGAGTACCATCTGCTCATGGTGGCACAGCCCACTTCCACAACCGATACCTTTGGTGGGGTCGCTGGCGCTGCTGGCGTTGGCCGCTTAGCCGGGCATGAAGCCGATCTGACAGTGGCCTACAATTGGAACAAGTATGCCAACTTTTTGCTCGGCTGGTCACACTTCTTGCCAGGCGCTTTCTTCAAGGATCAGGGTATCAATGCCCAGGCTGACTTTGCTTACTTCCAGGCAACGGCACAGTTCTAGATTCACAACCTAAATTAAAATTTGGCTCGGCTGGGGAGACCTGGCCGAGCTTTTATAGCATTCGGAAAAAAACCATTAATACTCGACTTGTGCGACCTGCATCAAACCATCTTGATCCAACAGGCGAATGGCACGGCCACTTGTCTCGATTAAGCCTTCAACTTTAAATTCAGCCAAAGCACGAATCAGCGTTTCCTTGGCGGTGCCAATCAAGTTAGCCATTTCTTCGCGTAAAAAACTAGCTCGCAACGTCCCATCATCTTCGACTCCATATTTTTCTTTGAGAAACAAAAGACCCTCTGCCAAGCGCTCACGTACTGATTTTTGAGCCAGATCCAGAACTGTATTTTCGGCCTCGCGCAGCTCCCGCGAGAGCAAGTGCAAAAAACCCATACTGAGCATTTTCTCCTCACGTAAATAATCATAAAAAGCACTTTTCTCCAAAAAGCAAACTGTGCAATCTTCAATAGCTTCTGCGGAAGCTGAATACACCTGCTCCCCGAGCAAGGCACGGTAACCAATAAAGTTGCCAACGCCAGCCAAGCGAACAATCTGCACGCTGCCATCCAAACCTGTCTTGAAGATTTTTACTTTGCCCAGTCGCAAAATATAAAGTCCTAGCGGGCGGTTACCCTCGTGAAAAATAATCTGGCCTTTGCGATAAATATTACAGATTGAGCCAGCCGACAGTCGATTGACGGCCGCCTCATCCAAACAAGAAAACAGCGAACTCAGCCGCGCTTCGCACGTCTGGCAATCGATTTTTTTTGGCGTTTTCATCGGACATGATTTTAGTCTTTGAGCCCTATGTAAAACATGACGAGCATCATGTTTTAATCGCATAGATATCATCATTTATATGCGTTATTAGGTTAAGACATGAGGCTGATGAAAATTTTAGCGAAAATAGCTAATGAACCCTTCCGGCTGTTTTTTCCTCTCGGTGTTTTCTATGCCTTGATCGCGGTGGTGTATTGGCCACTTTCGGTAACTCATCTGGCTTTTCAAAATATCCCTATCGAGTTTCATGTCTGGCTACAGATCTATGGTTTTTTATGGGCCTTCATTCTTGGTTTTTTGGGTACAGCCGTCCCGCGCTTAACGAAGGCAGGCGCACTGCCCATTGGACTTGTCAGCACAATAGCCGTCTTGCAAGCCACCATTGCCGGATGCCTTTACTTCGAAAAGGAAGCTTGGGCTCATGCCTTTTTTGCGCTCTCGATCTTGCTCTTTGCGAGTGCTCTCGTGACTCGTTTTTGGCGAAGACAAAATAACTTACCGCCCTCTTTTGTTTTTCTCCCGTTCGGTTTGTTCAGCGGCCTTGTCGGTTCCAGCCTCATGGCCGTTATTCAATTGGGTTTTGATTGGCACTTCGACATACTTTACACTTTAGCCAGACTCCTCCTCACCCAAGCCTTCGTGCTCTTCCTGATCTTGGGCGTGGGCGGATTTCTCATTCGTTCCTGGCTTGGACATGCCCCGCCTTTGCCTGTCGGCGAAAATGGCAAACCGATCATGGTGATGTCCGCTTCAAACAGCAGGCAACTCATCTTGCTCGCGATGGCTAGCCTCATCATCCTCACTTATATTTTAGAAGCCAGTTTGTGGCCTCACCCCGCCCAAGTCTTACGCGCGGCAATCTGCACCCTTCTGGCTTGTCACTTAATGAAAATCCACCGCCCGCCTGCGGATAAAAAACCGGGCGCTCGCCTGCTTATCTTGGGTGTCTGGCTAATCCTTGCGGGACTGTGGGGACGCGCTCTGTCTCCAGAAATTTACCGGCTCGCGTTCTTACACCTAACTCTCATTGGGGGATTTTCGTTGATCACCATCACCGTTGCCACCCGTGTCGTGCTCAGTCACAGCGGCAACGGGCCGCTGCTGGCAAAGCCCATCAAAGGACTAAACTGGGCCGCCGGCTTCATTTTGTTTGGTATGATCGCCCGCTTCGGGGCTGACTTTACCCCCGATGCCTTTGCGCACCATTTGCTATATGGCGGACTCTCTTGGGTGATGGGTCTGAGTTTATGGACCTGGTTTGTGTTGCGCTATGCGATTATTGATACGTTTAAATAATTTCCCCTCTCACCAGAATGGGGAGAGGGTGGAACGAAGTTCCGGGAGAGGGGTTTCTTAAGCAAAAATCCGAATAGGGCCTTTATAAAATCCCCCCAACTGAATGGCCACACCACGTAAAAATCTTTCTGAAACAGGCTTAAGTCCTTGCGCCACTGTCTGACGAGACAGGGTGTAAAGATCCACACGGAGCGGCTTTGCCAGCACAACAGCATCAATCCAGAAAGCCAAATCTGTTGGCAACTCAAGCTGGCCCTCATAAAAACACGCCTGCACAGTCAGATTAGAAAAAGCTCTCGCCTTACGTGCCACACACATTGGATCGTATGGTTCAACAGCCCGGTTTGCCTTGGCTGGATTGGGATCGAGTTTGACAGCTATTTCATCCACGCAGCTGAGAGCTGCGGCAATTTCCGGCTCACCCAGACGCGTCCCATTCGTCAGCACAACGACAGGGGGTTGAGAGGGCAACTTAGCAACGGCTGCCTGCAAGAGGTTAATCGCTGTGCGAAATTCCGGGTAAAGTGTCGGCTCTCCGTTGCCACTGACAACAATCGCATCGGGAATTTTCTGACCTGTAAAAAAATGATCAAGCGCGGAGAAGGCCTCTTGCAATTGGCCAATCGAAATTATGGTTTGAGGATCTGACACAGCCCCTACTTTTAACTGACAATAAGGACAACGAAACGTACACACCTTACAAGGACCATCAAAAAAACCAACCCCAAGAGTCAGCCCATAACGACGTGAAGGAACAGGGCCATACAAGACAGTGGTGTTCATCCCATGAGGATTTCCCACGACCTGAGTCACGACTGGCCCATCGCCAGGGCGGCCTCCACATTGGTGGGAGGTAAATCGTCTTGATCGCAGGGAATTTCGATCAGGCAGGGGCCCTTATATTCAACAGCTGCCATTAATTCTTTTTCCCAATTGGCCGCGCTCAAGCGCCAGCCCTTCATACCAAAGGCCTCTGCGAGTTTGAGAAAATCAGGATTGTCGTGCTTGGTCCCAATCACGCGCCCCTGATAATTCATCCGCTGTTTGATCTCGAGCACGCGGTAAGCGTTATCGTTAACAATAAAAATCTTAACTGGCAGCTTCTCGCGCACGAGCGTTTCCAAATCTTGAATTGTCGTCATGGTTTCGCCATCGCCAAGCACAGCAATAATTGGCACACCCGGTTTATGAATGGCGGCGGCCATGGCGGCTGGCAAACCAAAACCCATGGCACCAAAATTGACGGCGGCCAAAAAACTATTGGGCGAGCGCGCTTTGAGATAATCATTGGCGTACACCACGTGCAAACCCGCGCCTCCGCTCACAATGGTGCCTGGCGACAGAAGCGTGTCCAGCTTGGCAAAAACAGCCGATGGACCAAAATGGGAGGCTGAGTGTGTCAGCGCCGCGCTCCAAAGAGAACGAATCTCACCAAGTGCAGGAAGCCAATCTGTTTTTTTGACTAGGCTGGCTGAAGACTTTTCCAAAGCCATTAGCGACAAACCAACATCAGCCAAAATGTGGGTCGTGACAAAAACAGGTTTGCCGGAGGCGGCTGGATCCTGATTGATCATGTAAATGTCAGCATCAGGAATTTGTGTGTATTCGTAAGTCACCATGTCCGAAATGCCGCACCCCAGGCAAAGAATCATATCGGCGGTGAGAAAGGCTTTATCAGCCACCAGTGACCCACCACCAAAACCCACGCGGCCAAGAGCCAGCGCATGATCCTCTTTAATCACCCCACGACCGTTGCCTGTTGTTGCCACGGGAATACCCAGCCGCTCCGCAAAACTGACCAAGTGCGCAGCGAACTTTTTGGCACCAGCACCAGCTAATATTAACGGCTGTTTGGCTTTGGCTAAGCCCTCGGCAATGATTTGGATATCAACATCTGCGGGGGCTGTTAAAGGCTCCGGAGCAAAGACAAAACCAGCTTCATCGACCTCGCCTCTTTCTTTCCAAACATCCTCTGGAACCTCGATCAAAACAGGACCCGGTGCGCCACTGACCGCTATGGAATAGGCTTTGGAGAGAAGCCCCGGCACCTCACTGACAGAAGAAAGACGAAAGGCCCCCTTCGTGAGCGATTTGAAAATCTCCAGATGAGCCGCCTCCAGCATGCCATCGGTTCCAGCCAGTCGGCTTTTAACAGCCCCTGTGACGAGAAACATAGGCGAGGAATCCTTCAAAGCATTGCCCACAGAAATGAGCGCATTGAGGGCCCCTGGGCCAGAATGAACAATCGCCACGCCTGGCCTGCCCGTTAAACGCCCCTCGACATCGGCCATGCTGGCAGCCACTTGCTCATGACGACAAGAAATATAGTGAATGGTTTCTTTGGCGCCATACAAACCATCAAAAAAACCTAAAACCGAAGTGCCAATTTCACCATACACAAAACGCGTGCCCATTTTAACCAGGCCCGCTGCAAAGGCTTCCGCCCCACTCATGACAGTCATAAAACAACTCCATTCACGACATTGATTGGCTTTTCTCCGCGCAAAACCCGCGCCACATTTCCCACAGCAGAAGCGACAATGCGTGAGCGGGCCTCATTGGTGGTCCCCGCAATATGCGGTGTCAGTAAAACATTCTTGGCCGATAATAGCGGATCGCTGGCCGGCGGCGGCTCCGGGGCAAAAACATCCAAGCCTGCACCAGCGATTCTTTTGTTATTCAAAGCTTGCGCTAGAGCTGTGGCATCGACCAATTCACCACGCGCCACATTAATGAGAATGGCCGTGGGCTTGAAGATAGACAAGAGCCGCGCACTGATCATCCCTTTGGTAGTGTCAGTCAGTGGCGCATGCAAGCTGATGACATCGGCTTTGCGCACCAGTTTTTCCATGGGCATAAAAGTGGCCCCAAGAGCTTTTTCATCGGCTTCGGACATTTGCGCAACATCATAGTAAACGATTTGGGCATCGAAAGCCTGCGCACGCTTGGCGACCTCGCGGCCAATGTGGCCCATCCCCACAATCCCCCAAGTCTTGCCCGCGAGTTCAGTCACGCCAATTTCAAAGGCTTCCATTTGCGTCCAAACACCCGATCGGGTGCGATCATGAAAATAACTTAGTTTTTTGAGTAGTGCCAGCGCGAGCGCAAACGTATGTTCGGCGACTGATTTGTCGTTAGCTCCAGCGGCATTGGCCACAGGAATTTGGCGCAGGCGACAGGCGTCTATATCGATATGCTGATAACCAACACTCGGCTGTTGAATGAGTTTAAGTTTAGCAGCTGCGCTAATGAGTTCTGCTGTAATGGGTTTAACAAATGTATAATCTCCGAGCACAACATCGGCCTTGCTAAAGGCGGCTTTAAGTCCCGGCGTATCGAGTCCATCAGCCGTTTGAATATCGACACTGAGGCCGCCCAAATGTGGGGACAGGTACATATCCAAAGCCCCTTTTGGCAGAGGCGAGAGCGAAAGGATGGTTGGCGTCATGGTTCATGATGGCCGAACCACGCAAGAGAAACCCATGACATATGTCATGCGGCAACAGATTTTTTAGCCTTTAGCTCCATGGCTGCCAATTCATCAGCCGAGAGGTGCTTGCAGGCCAATTGAAAGACGACTTCGTCTTCTCTAAAAATGTGTAATTTCAGCCTTTCCACCAAGTCTTGCCCTTGAGAGACGGCATGTTCAAAAATCATGGCGCGGGAGCGAGCATCTGGCAGTCTGGCCCCAAGGCCCAGCAAGTTGAATACCAGACAACTGGTCTGCCCCATTTTAATATGCTCGTCTTCCATGACATCGATGGGATTAACAGAATCATCGATTGGGCTGTGCTCACCGCTAGCGATCAAGCGTTCCGCCAAGAGCGGGAAAAGAATCTTCTCTTCCTTCATGTGGTGAGCCAGCATGTTGTAATCGTACATTAAAAAGAATTCACGAAAGACCGCCGAGGTCGCTTCATCAAACTGAAAGTTCATTTTTTTGAAAGTGATGAGCGCTTCATCAAACTTGGTAAGCTGCTCCTGGAAATAGACATGCTCATCCATCAAGCCTTTTAGAAAAGCTGGCATGGCTTCGAGAGCCACCTTTTCTTTAATAGTTGATTTATAGGCACTCGGCGGATCCATGGGCGAGCTGACGTCTTCTTGCTCTAAACCATTTTCGACAAATCGATTGATGTGATCATTTAATTGCATGAACTCTCCACGAAACAAATTACTGATGATGGGCCAAGCACTCTGCCATCAAGGGGGATTGCAGGGGAACCAGCGGTGCTTTTTCCAAAGCTTTCCCGACAATGAGAATGAATGCAGCTGCATATCCCAGAGTGATAAACACTTCGGGGAACCCAATGTGCGACTGCACTCCAAGCGCCCCCGGGGCAATCAGTACATAAAGATCGAGCCAATGACCAATCAAAAGTGCGATGGCCACACGTTTAATGATGGCCGGATTGCGCTTTGTCCCACGTGGCAAAAGTACAAAAAATGGGACCACAAAATTGAGAAACAAATTAAAATAAAATAACCAATCAAAATCACTCGTCATGCGTGTGTGAAAATAAACGGTTTCCTCAGGCATGTTTCCGTACCAGATGAGTAAAAATTGAGAAAACCAGATGTAGGCCCAAAACATGGAGAAGGCGAACATGAGCTTGCCCAAGTCATGAAAATGGTTCTCATTGACGCCTGCTAGGTATCCCAAGTCCTTCAGGACCGTCACCATCACCGTAATGACGGCAATAGCTCCGACAAACGCACCCGAGAAAGAATAGACGCCATAAATAGTGCTGTACCAATGCGGGTCGATCGACATGAGCCAATCAATACTAGCCACAGAAAATGAATAGGCAAAAAAGACAATGAAGAGACAGGAATTGCGAATATTGCGCCTGTAACACCCAGCTTCGCCCGTCTCGTCTTCTTTGCGCGAATTAGCCACTAGAGCGCGCGTCAGGAGTATCCAGCCACCAAAAACAATCCCCATGCGAACTAGAAAAGCCGTCATGTTCAAATAAGGCGCTTTCTGCGCCAAAATACCATCATGATGGACACCATCTACCCAGTGGTACAAAGCCGGCATGCCGGGAATAAGTAAAAGCATTAATAAAAGACCCCAAGGCAAAAAAGCCGTGATCGCCTCTGGAACGCGGCGCAAAACTTCCGACCAACTTGACTTGGTGACGTACTGCAACGCCAGAAAAAAACCAGCGGCCGCCGCAATACCAATGAAATACATATTATCCAAGAGCACATTGGTCCAAGCTCTTTTAGGATCGATGAGAAAAGTCACGAGCAAGGCCACCAGACCAATGGCGATCACACCAACAAGAGTCTTTGTGCGCTTTTCGCCAAGACGAAAAGCTTCTTTAACGGGAGCATGAACCTGCGACATAAATTTTCCTTCCTCAAGGCTCTTGCGTTTTAGCCGCTTGTATTGAGCGCACATAATTGACGATTTTCCAGCGATCGTCGGCGGCAATTTGCGTGGCATGACCCGGCATGATACCGCCGCTGCCGCCACGCGAAATAATGTGGTAAATCCGTCCATCCGGATAATCCATCAAGCGCTTCGCCGTGAACGAAGGTGGATTGGGGAACTTGGGAATGAGAGGGCCATCGCCCTGCCCTGTGGAGCCGTGACAGGCTAGACAAAAGGCTTCAAAGGCCACCTTGCCGCGCGCAAGGGTTTGTTCATTCACCGGCACGGGGTTGACTAATTCACGCCCGGCTCGCTCAGCTTCAGGAACCCCCGGACCATAAAGAAACGGCTCAAATCCACGAGGGACGGTCCCTTTGGGTGGCAGCAAAAGCGTTTGCCCTTCAGCAAAAGCATCCGTTTTTTGGAAAGCTTCATAGGGAACGGGCTGCACCATATCCGTTAGCATCTTGATTTCGTAACCTGGCTGTTTGGGATCACGCGCGCAGGCAACCAAAGTCAAAAGTACCAAAACCCCTCCTACTACAGAAAAAATCTTCACGACGTGACCTCCTTCTCCGCCACGCGAATCGCTCCGGCATTTTTAAAAAAATTACCAACGGCGGACTTGTTAACTGAGGCATCCGCTAAAGCGACAGCAATCACAAACGTATCATCCGTAATACCAGGATCCACCAGCATGGCTTTTGCGCCCGGATAGAGACGGCTACGAATAAAAAATGCGGCCACACTGACAAGTCCCGCCACTAAAACCGTCATCTCAAAAGTGACTGGAATAAAAGCTGGCAGAGCAAAAAAAGGTTTGCCGCCAATGTTGATCGGCCAGCTTGAGGTGAATACCCACGTTTGAAATAGCACCCCGATGAGGAGTCCCACCGTACCGGCCATGAAGCACACAATCGGCAAGCGCGAGCGTTTGAGCCCCATCGCTTCATCTAAACCATGAATGGCATAAGGCGTGTAAACATCATGCAACTTCACCCCTTGGCCAAGCAGACTTTTGACAGCCGCCAGCAAGAGCTTCTCATCTTCAAACATTCCCAGTAGGAATCGTCGACTCGACATAATCTCTCCGTTCAGTGCGTGCCGCCACGGCCAACATTCAAGACACCTTTGACTTCACCAATGGCGATGACCGGCAAAAAGCGCACGAACAACAAAAAGCAGGTGAAGAATAAACCAAAGCTGCCCAGAAAAGTGCACATTTCCACCCAAGTTGGACTGTACATGACCCAACTCGATGGCAGGTAATCGCGGTGCAAGGAAGTCACAATAATGACAAAGCGCTCAAACCACATCCCCACATTGACCACGAGCGAGAGCAGGAAGACGAGAGCGATGTTGGAACGCACAGCTTTGAACCACATGAGTTGCGGGGTGATCACATTGCAAGTGACCATCGTCCAATAAGCCCACGCATATGGCCCGGTGGCGCGGCTAATGAAGACGTAGCGTTCGTATTCGACAGCGCTGTACCAGGCAGTGAAAAATTCTGTCATGTAGGCCAAGCCAACAATAGAGCCCGTCACTAAAATCACCTTACACATGACATCAATATGCTTGTCCGTGATGTAGTCTTCAAAGTCGAGCACCTTGCGCGTGATGATCATGAGCGTGAGCACCATGGCAAAGCCGGAAAAAACGGCACCGGCCACAAAGTAAGGCGGAAAAATCGTCGCATGCCAGCCAGGAATAACCGAGGTAGCAAAATCCATCGACACAATCGTGTGCACGGAAACCACAAGCGGCGTGGCGAGCCCAGCCAGAATCAGACACAAGGTTTCGTAGCGCGACCACGTTCGTGCTGAACCATTCCAACCCAGAGAGAGCGTGCCATAAATAAATTTCTTAATCGGTGAAATGGCGCGGTCACGCACAGTGGCCAGATCAGGAATGAGGCCGATGTACCAGAACACCGCCGAGATGGTGAAGTAAGTACTGATGGCAAATACGTCCCACAAAAGCGGCGAGGTAAAATTCACCCAAAGCGGTCCGCGCGAATTTGGATAAGGAAAAACCCAAAAGGCCAGCCACGGACGCCCCATGTGAATGATGGGAAAAATCCCCGCACACATGACGGCAAAAATGGTCATGGCTTCAGCGGCACGGTTCACCGAGGTGCGCCACTTTTGACGGAACAAAAGCAGGATAGCGGAAATCAAAGTGCCTGCATGACCAATCCCAACCCAAAAAACAAAGTTAGTGATGTCCCAAGCCCAGCCGACAGTTTTATTGAGGCCCCACGTGCCAATCCCAGTTTTGATTTGATAAGACACGGTGGCAATCCCAATGAGCAGAGCGGTCACAGCCAGAGCAAAAGCGCCATACCACATAGGCCCTGGTTTGGTTTCCATTGGGCGACAGACATCCCGCGTCACCATAGC
>Ga0209824_10002177_pt1 | contig 10319 bp, 9 predicted proteins | sample VDWuncwatermetaG_FD_184124 | JGI IMG/M metagenome (GOLD analysis project Ga0209824, IMG submission 184124) | Wastewater microbial communities from Netherlands to study Microbial Dark Matter (Phase II) - VDW unchlorinated drinking water (SPAdes)... ...
CAAGTGTAGTGTCTCTCAAATTCATTGCATACTTCTAACGTCATTCCGGCCAAGCCCGCAGAGCGGGCGCGAGCCGGAATCCAGGAAATACAAAGAATTCTGGATTCCCGCTTACGCGGGAATGACACAAACGGAGCGCCGACTTCTTCATAGAATATTTGAGACAGGACACTAGGCAAATTATAGCACAAACAGATTCCGGGGATCGAGGAAGTTTCCACCGAAATCCGATGCCGACGGCTGATAGCTGATGGCCGGAGGGTCAAGGTTTACCTTGACGCCTCCGAGAACAGTATGTTAGTCAGGAACGCAGCCTCGAATGATTGCCATCCATGGTCTAAAAACTGGTAAAAGGAGGTCTAAACCATGCGTATTTTAGCAGGAATTTTCGCCATCACGGCTCTTTTGCTTTTTGTCCGTCCGGCAGTCGGCCAAGAACGAATCCGCATTGCCTGGGCCGGCGACAGCCCGGCGAACAGCCCCATCTGGGTAGTCCAAGAGAAACGTCTGCTCAAAAAGCAAGGACTCGACGGCGAGGTCATCCGCATCAACGCCAGCCCTACTGCCCTTCAAGCCCTTCTGGCCGGCGAGGTGGACGTGATCGTCACATCCGTCACTACGCTGGTCAGCTCGCGGCTGGCTGGCGCCGACATCGTCGCGATCCTGGGAATGGTCCCGACCTTTGTGGATCACATCATCTCGCTGCCGGCCGTGATGGGAGTGGAGCAGCTCAAAGGAAAGATCGGTGGAGTCAACCGGCTGGGAAGCACCTCGGATCTCGGTCTCCGCCTCGCTCTGAGAAAGCTGGGGATGGATCCTGACAAAGATATGAAAATCATTGCGACCGGAGGGAATACAGAAAGGCTCGCGGCGATCTCGCGCGGCATCGTCCAATTCACCATCATGCCCGAGCCTTTCGTGAGGGAAGCAGAGAAACTGAACTTTAAAGACCTGCTGGACATCGGCTCCCTCAAGATCCCGTTCTGGTGGAATGCGGTCCTCACGCGAGAAAACATCATCAAGGCAAAACGGTCTGTTATGTTGAAGTTCGCCCGGGCGATGGTCGAAGCGGTTCATTCGATCAAGACCGACAAGGAAGGATCGAAAACGATCTTCAGCAAGAATCTAAGGCTGACAGACCCGGAGGGGCTGGAGCGAGCCTACCGGGCCTATACCGCTGTCTTCCCGGAAAATCTCATGCCCACTCCGGATGGGGTCAAAACGATGCTGGATGATCTGGCGCCGCGCAACCCCAAGGCTGCGAGCGCCGACCCGAAGAGCTTTGTGGATATGAGTTTTGTCCAGGAGATGGAGGCCTCCGGGTTTATCAAACAACTCTACAAGCGGTAGAAACATACGTATGGACGAACATTCCGGACTTGGGAAGGGGCTTGGCAGGTTACCGGGGAGAGTCGCGATCGTCACCGGCGCCAACAGCGGCATCGGCCGCGCTACGGCCCGCCTCTTTGCGCGCGAAGGGGCAAAGGTCGTGTGCTGCGATATCCAGGAGACGGTAAATCCAAGGGTGGACAGCCTGATCGAACAGGATGGCGGACAGGCGCTCTTCTCGCGCATTGATGTAACGGTTCAGGCCGACTGCGACCGGATGGTAGCTACCGCCCTGGAACACTTCGGAGGGCTGGACATTCTCTTCAACAACGCCGGCGGCGGAGTGCGCAAGAAAATCCACGAGTTTACCGACGAAGAATGGAACTTTGTGGTGAACTTGAATTTGAACAGCATCTTTCGCGGGGTGCGCGCCGCTATCCCCCACTTTCTCAAGAACGGGCGTGGCAACATCGTCAACACGGCTTCGACTTTCGGACTTCTGGCCAGCGAGAGGTATCCCGCCTACTGCGCCACCAAGGCGGCGATCGTGAACCTGACCCGCCAGATGGCCCTTGACTACGGACCTAACGGCATACGGGTCAACTGCGTCTGCCCGGGCAGCATTGAGACTGCGCGTTTTAGAGGATTCCCGCCGCAGCCGGCAGCGGGGTTTACGGATGAGCAGCGCGCCAGGATGGCAAACAGTAGTCGAGCCCTGCTGCGAATGGGACAGCCTGAGGAGATCGCTTACGGAGTCCTCTTCCTCGCCTCAGACGAGTCGTCTTTTGTCACAGGGCACGCCCTGGTAATCGACGGCGGACAGACTATCGACGCCTGACGCAGGTTTCATTATGTTGAGAAAACTCTTTGCGGGAATCTTCGCAGCCGGCTTCTTGCTTTGCCATCAGCCAACGGCGGTCGCTCAGGAGCGCGCCCGGATTGCGTGGGCGGCATTTTCCTCGTCGCACATCCCCCTCTGGGTAGCCCAAGAGAAAGGGCTGTTCCAGAAGCACGGCATCGCCCCGGAAGTCATCTTCTTCAGTAACGGCCCCACTGCCCTTCAAGCCCTCGCTGCCGGCGAGCTGGATATCGTTCTCACTTCAGCCCCAAACGTGGTCAATCCTCGTCTCGCCGGAATGGATACCATAATGATCCTGTCATTGATCCCGACCTTTACCGACCACATCGTCGCTGTAGCGACGATCCCGGGCACGGAACAACTTAAAGGAAAAATCGGCGGGGTCAACCGCCAGGGCAGCATCTCTGAGATGGGACTCCGTCTCGTCTTGAGACGGCTGGGCATCGATCCCGAGAAGGATACCAAGATCGTTTCGGCGGGAGGGAATCCCGACAGACTTGCGGCCCTGTCTAAAGGAATCGTTCACTATACTACTTTGAGCGAGCCGTTTGTGAGAGAGGCGGAGAAGATGGGATTTAGAGATCTTTTAGATATGGCATCCCTGAGAATTCCCCTTCACTGGAACGGCCTCGTTACCAGGGAGTCCATCATCAAAGCCAGGCGTCCCATGGTAGTAAAGGTTGCCCGCGCTATAACCGAGGCGATTTACTACCTAAAAGCCGACAAGGAAGGGACAAAAGCCATTATCACCAAGACCCTAAAAATCACCGACCCGGAAGGGCTTGAGAGGACCTACAAGACTTACGCTGCGATTGTCCCGGAGGTGCCCTACCCTACCCCTGCCGGGATGAAGACGTTGCTCGATGACATGGCGCCCCGCAACTCGAAGGCCGCAGCCGCGGACCCGAAAAGCTTTGTGGACATGAGCTTCGTCCAGGAGCTGGACTCTTCCGGCTTCATCAAGCAGCTCTACAAACGATAGGTTTGGAGCCTGGCTCAAGGGTTTAAGGACCCAGGGTTTTCTCTTCCAACCTTTTAATCTCTACTGGGTCTAATTCCCCGCAGCTTGCTGCGTAGAATTTATTTCCTTTACGAAGTCCGTCATTCCCGCATGCTTTTAGCGGGAATCCAGGCTCAGCCACAAAGCTTTGGCTGATCCGTCCGAAGCCCTATGGCGGAGATGTTAGGACTGGACCCCCGCTAGAGACATGCGGGGGTGACAATTGAGCAAGTGATTCTCGATTTGTTCTGATACCCCGTCAGCTTGCTGCGGGGTAGTTCATCGCGCCAGCAGCGGCTCTTTGAGACCAAGCTCCCGCTCCTCAAGCTCGCGAATGCGATCGCGCAACTCCGCAGCCTTTTCAAACTCCAGATTCTCCGCCGCCCGCTTCATCTCCTTCTTCAGCTGCTGAACCAGGCGTGGAATATCATCCGGTTTGTACTGTCCCGCCTTCTCGGCTACCAGCGGCACAGTAACGTAATCGGCTTCGTAAACCTCCACTAACCGAGCGCCCAACGACTTCACGATCGTTTGTGGCGTAATTCCGTGCTTCTTGTTGAAGGCTGCCTGCATACGTCGGCGCCGGCTGGTCTCGTCGATGGCCCGTTTCATCGACTGGGTTACGGAATCCGCATAGAGAATTACGGTGCCGTTGATATGCCGAGCCGCACGGCCGATCGTTTGGATAAGAGAACGTTCGGAGCGAAGAAATCCCTCTTTATCAGCATCCAGAATGCCCACCAGCGAGACCTCCGGCAAATCCAATCCCTCGCGCAAAAGATTGATCCCGACCAGGACGTCAAACGACCCCTTTCTAAGCTCCCGGATAATCTCCACCCTCTCAAGAGTCTCTATATCGGAGTGGAGATAGCGGACCCTGACATGCAAATCCTGGTAGTATTCCGTTAAGTCTTCGGCCATCCGTTTGGTGAGAGTGGTCACCAAAACGCGCTCGTTTTTTTCCGCCCTCTTGCGGATCTCCTCGAGCAGGTCATCTACCTGGGTCCGCGCCGGCCGCACCAGGATTTCCGGATCAGTCAACCCGGTCGGACGGATCAGTTGTTCGACGGTGACGCCGCCGCACTTTTCCAGCTCATAATTTGCCGGAGTGGCTGACACATAGATCGTCCGATTCGCCACTCGCTCGAACTCTTCGAAGTTCAACGGACGGTTATCCAGGGCAGACGGCAGGCGAAAGCCGAATTCCACCAGAGTTTCTTTGCGCGACCGATCGCCACGGTACATGCCGCCGATCTGCGGCACGCTGACGTGGCTCTCATCGATAAAAAGCAGAAAATCATCAGGGAAATAGTTCAGCAGGGTCGGCGGGGGCTCGCCGGGCTTTCTCCCGGTGAGGTGTCGCGAATAGTTCTCAATGCCGGGACAGAAGCCCATCTCATGGAGCAACTCCAGATCATAGAAAGTCCTCTGCTCCAGCCTCTGGGCCTCCAGGAGCTTGTTCTGCGCCCGCAGCTCTTGAAGCCTCTCCTTGAGCTCCAGTCGAATCTCCCCCACCGCCTGTTTCATTCGCTCTTCGGTGGTCACGTAGTGGCTCGCGGGATAGATCGCCACCTTGTCTACCCTTCGCTCCACCCTACCCCGTATAGGATCGATCTCGAAGAGCCCTTCGACCCGATCGCCGAAAAATTCGACGCGTACGGCCGAGGCATCTTCGTAGGCCGGAAAGACTTCAACGATGTCCCCTCTAACTCGAAATGTCCCTCGGTGAAAATCGTAGTCGCTCCTCTGGTACTGGATATCGACGAGTTTCCTGAGGATCTTGTCCCGCTCGACCTCCATTCCCTTTTCAAGGTAAACGATCATCTCAAAATAGGTCTCCGGCGAACCCAGGCCGTAGATGCAAGAGACGCTGGCCACGATAATCACATCCCGGCATTCCAACAGCGCCTTGGTTGCGGAGTGGCGCATCTTGTCGATCTCGTCGTTGATCGAGGCATCTTTCTCGATGTACGTGTCGGTGGAAGGGACATAGGCCTCAGGCTGGTAATAATCATAATAGCTGACGAAGTAGCGAACCGCGTTATGAGGAAAAAATTCTTTAAATTCGTTGTAGAGCTGGGCCGCCAAGGTCTTGTTCGGCGCGATGACCAGAGTGGGTTTTTTCACCTGGGCTATGACGTTCGCCATTGTAAAGGTCTTCCCGGAGCCGGTCACGCCCAGAAGGACCTGGTGCTTCTTGGCCTCGTTAATCCCCTGAACCAGCTTTTCTATGGCCTGCGGCTGGTCACCCTGGGGCTTAAAGCCAGAGACTAAGCCAAACTCACCCTCTCTTCTTTGGCGTACCATCAATGAAAAAATAACAGGGAAGCTCGGAAGGGGCAAGGAGATTACACATGCTGGACGAAAAGAGACGCCTTGAGAAGCGACGTAGGGTCCTCGCCAAGGCAGGACGAGTGGATATTGAGTACGTTCGACCTCAAGATCGCGGCCGGCGCTAAAGGCTCTGACCCCAGTCAGTAACCCACTCTCCAATCTTTCTCTTCTCTTTCCCTTAAATTTTCTGGTAAAAACATCAGAATATCCGTATGATACGCAGAAAAGCTGAGTGCTTAGGTGCTAAAAGGGTATTTCAAAGGGGTTGGTGGGGCTGTACAGAATATACTGCCGGAATTTATGCATCCTAAACAGCTCACTTAGTAGTTATAACGCTTGAACAACCGTGGTGATACTGAGGAACCGAATGGCAAGTAAGGAAGCCACAGCCCGTATCAAGATCAACAAGCTGCTCGAAGCCGCAGGCTGGCGCTTCTTTCCGGAAGGGAGCGCGCCCGCCAACATCCGCCTTGAGCCCAGCGTGACGATCAAGTCATCCGATCTGGAAGCACTCGGCGAGAACTTCGAGAAGATGAGCAAGGGCTTCATCGACTTCCTGCTTCTAGACGCGAGGGGGTTTCCCCTTATCATTCTCGAAGCCAAATCGGAGGATAAGAACCCGCTTGTCGGCAAGGAGCAGGCCCGTAAATACGCCAAGTCCCAGAACTGCCGCTTCGTCATCCTATTCAACGGCAACCTGCACTACTTCTGGGACCTGGAGCGCGGCAACCCCTACCTCGTTACGTCCTTCCCTACGCCGGACTCGGTGATCGGCTACCAGCAGGTCACGCCCAACCCGCAACGCCTCGTCGAGGACCAGGTCGGCGACGACTACATCGTGCTGACCCAGCGCCCGAACTACGCCTCTGAAGCCGCATGGAAGAATGAAACCGAGCGTCCCGGCTACATCCAGGCCAACAAACTGCGTTTCTTGCGGCCCTATCAGTTGAAGGCCATCCACGCCCTGCAACGGGCCGTGAAGGACGGCAAAGACCGCTTCCTGTTCGAGATGGCCACCGGCACCGGCAAGACCCTCACTGCCGCCGCTGTAATCAAACTGTTTCTCCGCTCCGGCAATGCCAGGCGCGTTCTCTTTCTGGTGGATCGTCTCGAATTGGAGGATCAAGCTGGCAAGAAAACCACATCACCACTACTGTTAATGTCCGCCGATTTCAAGACGGTCATCTACAAGGAGAACCGCGACGATTGGCGGCGTGCAGAGATCGTCGTTACGACTGTCCAATCTCTGCTTTTCAACAACAAGTATCAGAAACTCTTCTCGCCTACGGATTTTGACCTGGTCATTTCCGACGAAGCCCACCGCTCCATCGGCGGCAACGCCCGCGCCGTCTTCGACTACTTCATCGGCTACAAGCTGGGTCTCACCGCCACACCCCGCGACTTCCGCGCCGTGCCAGAGAAGTACCGCACTCTAATTCCCGAATACGTCAAGGACTATGTCTCCTTGAACCAGTTCGCCGCATAGGGGGATTCGTGGGCAAAACCAGAAAATCCAGCATCGAAGTTCAGGGAACCGCCATCACTATTCTCACCCAAGCTGTCGATGACTATATTTCCCTGACGGACATCGCCAAGCACAAAGAGCCGAATCGATCGGATCATGTCATCCAGAACTGGATGAGAAACCGCAATACCATTGAGTTTTTAGGCGTATGGGAGAGGTTGAATAACGACGTTTTTAAACCCCTCGAATTCGAGGGGTTTAAAAACAGGGCAGGGCTCAACAGCTTTGTATTAACACCAAAACAATGGATAGATGCTACCCATGCCATCGGACTGGTCTCCAAGTCGGGACGTTACGGCGGCACCTACGCACACAAGGACATCGCCTTTGAATTCGCCTCCTGGATATCGGTCGAGTTCAAACTCTACCTCATCAAGGAATTCCAGCGCCTCAAGGAGGATGAAAGCCGCCGCCTGTCGCTCGCCTGGAACCTGAATCGCACCCTTTCCAAACTCAACTACCGCATCCACACCGACGCCATCAAAGCGCGCCTGATTCCGTCCGCGGTGACCCCGGCGCAGGCCGCCGTGGTCTATGCCAACGAGGCGGACCTACTCAACGTCGCCCTCTTCGGCCAGACCGCCAAGCAGTGGCGCGATGCCAACCCAAAACTCGAAGGCAACATGCGCGAGTACGCCACCGTCGAACAACTGCTGGTGCTGGCCAATATCGAGGGCATGAACGCAGAACTCATTCACATGGGACTGTCACAAGGGGACCGTCTCAAACGCTTGAACGAAATTGCCATCCGCCAGATGCAGGTGCTCACCTCCACGTCGGCGATCAAGCAACTCAAGGAATAGTCCATGCTCGACACCGACACCAAACGCCGCATCGACACCGCCCGCGACATCCTCGTCGGTAAAGTGCCCGATCCCAAGAGCCAGGTCGAGCAGATCACCATCGCCTGATCTACAAGTTCATGGACGACATGGACGTTGAGAGCGAGGAGTTCGGCGGAAAGCGCAAGTTCTTCGCCGGGGAATTCGCCCGCTACGGCTGGGCCAAGCTCATGCGCTCAGGTCTTGGAGGCCACGAGATCCTGAACCTCTACGCCGAAGCCATCGCCAAGATGCCGGAGAACCCAGGCATTCCACTGCTTTTCCGCGACATCTTCAAGAACGCCTATCTGCCCTACCGCGACCCCGAAACGCTCAAGATGTTCCTCAAGGTCATTGACGAGTTCACCTACGACCACAGTGAACGCCTCGGCGACGCCTTCGAGTACCTGCTCTCCGTGCTCGGCTCCCAGGGCGACGCCGGACAGTTCCGCACCCCGCGCCACATCATCGATTTCATGGTCGAAATCATCGACCCGAAGAAGAACGAGACCGTGCTCGACCCGGCCTGCGGCACCGCCGGCTTTGAGATCTCGTCCTACAAACACATCCTCAAGGCCAACACCAACGCCAGCGGCAACAGCACCCTGACCCCGGACGAAAAGGGCCGCCTCGCGCAGAACTTCAAGGGCTACGACATCTCGCCCGACATGGTGCGCCTGTCTTTGGTGAACATGTACCTGCACGGCTTTGCCGACCCGCACATTTATGAGTACGACACCCTCACCAGCCAGGACCGCTGGAACGAATACGCCGACGTGATCCTCGCCAATCCGCCCTTCATGTCGCCGAAAGGCGGTATCAAGCCCCACAACCGCTTCTCGGTGCAGTCCAAGCGCAGCGAAGTGCTCTTCGTTGATTACATGGCCGAGCACCTGCGCAAGATGCTAGTGGAGGAGTACCTCGTCGCGGTCGTCTCGCCCTGCCTGCCGGAGTGTTCAATCCCTACTCCGGCGTCAAGACTTCGATCCTCATTCTCGACAAATCGCTGGCCAGGAAGACCGACACCATCGCCTTCTTCAAGATCGAAAACGACGGCTTCGGCCTTGGGGCGCAGCGCCGCGCCATCGACAAGAATGACCTGCCGCAGGCCCAGGCCGAGATCGACGAATACCTGCGCCGCCTGCGGGCCGCGGAATCGGTCGCCGACTTCCAGCCCACGCTCGGCCTCATCGTGGCGAAGGAGAAGGTCTGCGCGAATGGGGAATACAACCTCAGTGGGGAGCGGTATCTGGAGGGGGCAACACAGAATCACTTATTCCCGCTGGTGAGGATCGGCGACATATGCACGATCAATCCGAGCAAGAGCCATTTGGCCGATTGGGCGTCTGATACGCGCGTTTCGTTCGTGCCAATGGCCGCCCTCAACGAGCATCGCATAGCGTTTCAGCCTAACGACGAGAAGCAGCTTTCGGAGGTATCTGCCAGCTACACCTATTTCGAGGACAACGATGTTCTTCTCGCGAAGGTGACACCCTGTTTCGAAAACGGGAAAGCTGGCATAGCACGAGGTCTTCTCAACGGGATTGGATTCGGCTCCAGTGAGTTCTACGTCTTGCGACCAAGCGAACAGGTTTTGCCTGAGTGGATTTACTTTTGCGTGATGCACCCGTTCTTCAGGGATGCAGCCATCGCCCAGATGACCGGTACCGGCGGGCTGCAGCGTGTTCCAAGAAGTTGTGTCGAAGACTTCCAAATCCCCCTACCGCCGCTGGAGGTGCAGAAGGAGATCGTGGCGGAGATTGAGGGCTACCAGAAAGTCATCAACGGCGCCCGCGCCGTCCTCGACAACTACCGCCCCCACATCCCCATCCACCCCGACTGGCCGATGGTGGAGTTGGGGGAGATCTGCTCACTGGACGGTTCGATCACCAGCGATGTAGACCCGACACTTCCATATTTCGGTGCCGACAGCATCGAATCGAATACCGGGAAGCTCTTGAAGACGCAGAGCGCAGAAAGCCAGAACGTGCGGGGTCCGGTCTACGAGTTCTCCGGTCGGCGTCTTCTCTACAGCAAGATTCGACCCTACCTCAATAAACTGACCGTTGTTGACCTTCGCGGTTATTGCAGCTCGGACATGTACCCACTCGCCCCAGATCGCACCAAGGTCGAGATCACGTACCTGGCCACCTTCATGCTCTCCGACACCTTCAACGAGCGCATTCGGGGCTACTACGAGCGCGCAAGCATTCCGAAGATCAACAGATCCCAGCTATTTGAGACGAAGATCCCCCTCCCGCCCCTCGAAACCCAGCAGCAGATCGTCGCCGAGATCGAAGCCGAGCAAGCGCTGGTCGCCGCCAACCGGGAACTGATCGCCCGTTTCGAGCAAAAGATCCAGGCCACCCTCGCCCGCATCTGGGGCAAAGCAGCGCCCGCCGCCCCGGGGGCTTGAGCCATGAAGGGTGTCAATGTCCACCAACCGCAAAC
>Ga0209824_10002178_pt1 | contig 10319 bp, 11 predicted proteins | sample VDWuncwatermetaG_FD_184124 | JGI IMG/M metagenome (GOLD analysis project Ga0209824, IMG submission 184124) | Wastewater microbial communities from Netherlands to study Microbial Dark Matter (Phase II) - VDW unchlorinated drinking water (SPAdes)... ...
CCCGCGTAGGCGGGAATGACAGGGTTGATGACCTTTAGGTTTAATCAGCGAAATTTAGATTTTAGGAGGTAACCGAGATGTATCTAACGCACTTTGGCTTACGCGAATTGCCTTTCTCTCTCACCCCTGACACTCATTTTTTCTTTGCCTGTGCCAGCTACCAAGAGGCGTTGAACACCTTGCTGGTGGCGGCTAGAAGCGGCGAAGGATTTATAAAAATTGTGGGTGAAGTGGGCTTCGGCAAAACTTTATTGTGCCGAAAATTTCTCACCACTTTAAATAACGGCGCGAGCGTCAACGCGATAGGCACTAAGGATGCCAGCTCGCCAACCGACAATCCTAATGCGAAATTTGTCACCGCGTATTTGCCTAATCCCTATCTGGAACCGCACAGTTTGTTGCGTGCCTTGGCCGATGAATTTCGCGCGAATCTGGGAAATGAAACCGATCAACATTTATTGCTGAAAGGATTAACGCTCGCTTTGTTGGATTTTGCGCGTGAGGGAAAGCGCGTTTTGGTCTGTTTGGACGAGGCGCAGGCAATGCCGTTAGAGAGCCTGGAAGTGTTACGCCTATTGACGAATTTGGAAACTGAAAAAAGAAAATTGATGCAAGTGGTATTGTTTGGGCAACCCGAATTAAATGCGCGCTTGAAACAAAATTCAGTACGGCAGTTGCGTCAACGCATCAGTTTTCAATACGAATTAAAAGGATTAAGCCGCGCAGATGTCGCGCAATATTTGCAGCATCGCTTAAAAATTGCGGGCTATGCGGGCGATGAATTATTTAGTGCGGGAGCGGTGAGAGCGATGCACAGAGCCAGTTGCGGCACGCCGCGCTTGCTCAATATATTGGCGCATAAAGCATTGATGCTGGCTTATGGCGAGGGGCGGCAACAGGTGTTGCAAAAGCATGTGCGGGCGGCGGTGGCCGATACGCCGGAGTCACATGGACGCAGTTGGAATGTGTGGAGTCGCTTTACACTGGCCCTGTCGATAGCAGGTTTGGGCATGAGTTGGCTGAGTTTGTATTAGGGGACGGGCATGAGTGTCATCAATAAAGTGTTGGCTGATTTAAATAAGCGTGGCGCGCCACTTACGCTGCCCGACTCCGCTATTCGTGCCGTACCGACACGTGCTGATAAATCCATTTTAATGCGGTTAATGACGGGCGCGATGCTCATCGGAATAACGATGACGGTTGCTTTGATCGCGCAGCAAAAAATCGGCACCACAGATTTTTCGAGTAAATATTTTGCGGGTGAATATTTTTCTGGTGAATATTTTTTTGGCGAAGAATTGAATTCGCCCCCCGCCGCGCTTGTTGTTCCATCTGTTGCCATGCCTGCTGTTGTTGAAATTGCGCCCATCGATCAAAAAATTACTTTGGCGATAGCCGAGCCGAAAAAGGAAATTCTCACCGCACTTTTGCCGCAAAATAAAAAACCAGCGCGTGCGCTGCGTCAGGTAATTGAAGCGAGCAGCCTCATTAAACAGATGAGCAAACAACAGCAGGCGGACAACGAATTTCGTTCGGCGAATATTTTGTTGCAACAAGCTCGCACGCACGAAGCTGTGGCCGGATATAAGGCGGTGCTGAAACTTTATCCGGCGCACGATGCAGCGCGGCTGACGTTGGTAGATACGTTGCTAAAAAATAAACAAGATGCCCATGCCAAACGTGTGCTGAAGGCTGGGCATTTTCAGTTTCCAGAACATAGCGGGTTTGCCATGTTGCTGGCGCGCTTGCAAGTGGAGCATGGCGAGTTGCCACAGGCATTGAAAACTTTGCAACAATCTTTGCGTTACGCCGAGCAGCAGGCAGACTATCGGGCATTTATGGCCGCGCTGCTGCAACGCCAAAATCTGCATCAAGAAGCGATCGCGCATTATCAAGCCGCGCTGCATCTGAATCCAAATTCAGGGGTGTGGTTGATGGGCATGGGGATTTCATTGCAGGCTTTGCAAAAAAATAATGAAGCGATTGCGGTGTTTAAAAACGCGCTCGACACGCAAACGCTTAGCGCGGATTTGCAAGCGTTTGTGACGCAACGATTGGGGCAGTTGGCGGCGGGATAAGCGGTAATTCATAAGTTTGTGTGGAAAATGTAGCACGACTAACTTTCAGAACATTCACCGTATTAATTCATCATTTAAATGGCACCACTTAACCCATCCTAAGAAGTTAATCTTATGTTGCCATTTGCTGAGGTTTTCTATATTTCGATGGTAGAATCCTAGTTGGTTGTGGCTTTGGGCTTTCTGCAAAGCAGTAAAGGGGTGTTTTCTGTTGATGTTAGAGGGGAAATTAAATGGACAAAGAAGAGTTGCCCAGTTTTCTGAAAACAAATGATGCCGACTCTAATGTTTCGATGCCGTCAACCTACCTACCTACCTACCTACCTAGAAAGCATCACCCAGCTAGGGCTTAGTTTTTTGCTATATGCAATTTTCTTGATACTTGGTCTAGCGATTGCAAGAACGTCTTACCTTCTCGCATTACCCTTCGCAATAGCGACTGCGGCGTTTCTCGTCAGGTTGTTTATAATTCAACATGACTGCGGGCACGGTTCTTTTTTCCCATCAAAAAAATGGAACGATACGGCTGGTTTTTTCATCGGCGCACTAACGATGACTCCGTACCAATGCTGGCGAAAATTTCATGCGATCCATCATGCCGGATCGGGCAACCTAGATGCGCGCGGCATTGGCGACGTGCGTACGTTGACCGTGCGTGAATATTATTCACTCAATTGGAAAAATAAATTCGCCTATCGATTTTACCGGACACCGATTGTTCTATTTGGCCTGATACCTTTCATGCTGTTTGTATTCAGGCAAAGGCTGACATACTACTTACCAAAAAAGTGGAAAAAGGAACGTGTGAGTGTCCACTGGACGAATTTCTGCATCCTATTGTTTCTTTCGATGACGATATACGCCTACGATTTTGCAACGGTTATTATATTTTATGGTTGCATCATGGCAATGGCCGCGTCGACTGGCGTATGGTTGTTCTACGTACAGCATCAGTTTGAGGGTGCTTACTGGGAAAGACACGGAAATTGGTCTTTTCAGGATGCCGCTCTTAAGGGCTCCTCCTATTACAAGCTTCCGCAGCCGCTTGAATGGCTGACGGCCAGCATCGGCTTCCATCACATTCATCACCTGAATGTCGGCATTCCGAATTACAGGCTCGCTGAATGTTTTCGCCGACATTCTGAATTGTCATGCACTTCCACGCTAACTCTTCGCAATAGCTTGAAATGCTTATCACTGAGGCTATGGGATGAAGATCGCAGGCGAATGGTTGGGTTCGAAGGTCTCAAGGAGGATGGCTAATTGAATACCGCCATGCTTATTCTAGAACGTTGTGGTAACGCTACACTCGGTTTTTCTCTGGGATATGTTATCGCCAGCCTGGTCGAGTCCTACATGCATCAGCATGTCTCGGATGCGCCTAACAAGAGCGTGCTGCGGTGGCAGGTGTATCCGAGATTATTCGGCTATCTTATACGGACACGGTACTCGCACCATGTTATACACCACTGCCGAACCTTCAAAAAGAATTTTGTCACGCAATTTCAGGATGACGGCGAGCACCAAAGGCTGGACGAATATCTGGCTAAGAAGGGCGCACACGGGAAAATCATCAAGAGCTCAAATTATGCAGTGAAACTTCACGGTAGCGGCGCATTAGTGTTCATTGCCCCTTTGTTACCCGCAATTCCCTTGCTGTTTTATTTCTTTAACGAATGGGTGGTTGCGGGTGCTTGCATGGCTTTGATGCTGCCACCATTGCTGAGCAATTATGTGCATCCCTATTTGCACGTGAGGCACTGCGATGCTATCTGCAATGCACCCCCTATTGTGTCATGGTTGTTAAAAACCCGTTATTTTCGCGCCATGACACGTAATCATTATATGCATCATCGATATGTGGCTGGGAATTACAATTTGTTGCTGGGCGGAGACCATCTGCGCGGCACCTATCGTTGTCCTACGCAGCAGGATAGGGACGCAATGCAGCATTTAGGAATCCCTTTGAACTAAAAACAACTAAGCTGGAGAAAATAATGAGCCTTTTATTTCGCATGTTGTACGTATGGTTTTTATCCTTTGTGCGGGAGCTGTTGCCCGTGGGGCCATCTACCAGTAACTTGAATCTCATGGTTCTGCCGAATGACCTAGACATCAACAGGCATATGAATAATGGTAGATACCTTACTATTTGCGATCTCAATCGCTTGGATCTTTTTATACGAACTGGCCTGGCAAAGGAGATGATTAAGAACGGGTGGATGCCGATCATCACCGAGCACAGCATGAGTTACAAGCGGCCACTTAAGTTATGGCACAGGTATACAGCCACAATGATTTTGACCCATTGGGATGATCGTGCCTTTTACATGGAACACCGATTTGAATCTGGTGATACAGTTTTTGCGGAGGGGAAATCGACAGGTGTAATTAGAGGTAAATCCGGCATTATTCCTCCAGAGCAAGTTATGACTCAACTATTGTATGCGCGCAGATTGGCGGAACAAGCGTAGCTGATCACCCCCGCAGTGGTGTGTGACACAGCAAGTTTAGCGCGGTAACGCGCGCGCCACCACCCACGCACTCACTTCACTGGCTCCTGCTTGGCGCAACACACGAGCCACTTCATTGAGCGACGCGCCACTGGTCATCACGTCATCCACTATTGCGATATGCTGACCAGATAAATTTTCGCCTGTTATATTTTCTGTGCTGAAATTTTGTACACCAATATCCTGTGTATAGGCAAAAGCTTGCCGCATATTTTTATTTCTGGCCGTGCGCGACAAGCTGCTTTGCGGTGGCGTGTCGCGCACCCGTTGCACGCTGTTCAGCCGCACCGGGATGTTCAAATTTTCCCCCACCCGTCGTGCTAATTCCAATGATTGATTAAAGCCACGTTCGCGTAAACGGGCAGGGTGTAATGGCATCGGGATAATGTAGTTGGGACGTGTGTTTACGCGCTGCGCGAGTGGATCGGCAAAGCTGTTGACCAGCTCTAATCGCTCGCCATATTTCAGCGCGTGGATTAATTTATCCAGCGGAAAAGCATAACCAAAGACCGCCACGGTGTGTTGAAAATGGGGTGGCGTTTTGATGCAATGCCCGCAAATTTCACCACTTGGAGTAGGCAGTGCGCAGGCGTGACAGCGTCTGGTAGTGAGATAGGGTAACGCCGCATCGCACGCGGCACACCAACTTTGATGTGTCGCAGTGTCGCAATTTGCACCACATAGCACGCAAGATTGTGCGGGCAAAAATTGCTCAATATTTAAGCTGCTGTTTAGCAGATGGCGCGCTAAAATTGACAAGGTTGTATCCTTTCGGGGATGATGCCGCACCATTGTAAACCATTCATCCCACCTGTTTTCACTCTATACCTATGACTACTCAAGCCGCGTCAATTATGCCTTTCACCCCGACTGTCGATGCTATATCCGCATCGCACATTGCCCCCGCACCCCGTTGGAGCGTGGCCGAAGTCGAGGCTTTATTAAATTTACCGTTTGCTGATTTGCTGTTTCGCGCACAACAAGTGCATCGCGAAAATTTCGATGCGAATGCGGTGCAACTTTCTACTTTGCTGTCGATTAAAACGGGCGGCTGTTCCGAGGATTGCGGCTATTGCCCGCAGGCGGCACGCTACAACACAGGTGTAGAAAATCAGGAGTTGATGAAATTAAATGAAGTGCTCGATGCCGCCCGCGCCGCGCGGGATGCGGGAGCCAGCCGTTTTTGCATGGGCGCGGCCTGGCGTGGCCCCAAGCAGCGCGAGTTAGAGCCGGTGTTAGATATGGTGCGCGAAGTGAAAGCGTTGGGGCTGGAAACCTGCGCCACGCTGGGCATGTTAAAAGAAGGTCAGGCCGAACAATTGCGCGAAGCGGGCTTGGATTATTACAACCATAATCTGGATACTGCGCCCGAATTTTATGGCGAAATTATCACCACTCGCGATTATCAAGATCGTCTGGATACCTTGGATCGAGTGCGCAGCGCGGGGTTGCACGTGTGCAGCGGCGGCATTGTCGGCTTGGGCGAAAGTGTCACGCAACGCGCTGGGTTAATCGCGCAACTGGCGAATTTGGATCCGTATCCAGAAAGCGTGCCGATTAATAATCTGGTCAAAGTAGAAGGCACACCGCTGGCTGAAACCGCCGCCGCGCTAGACCCGCTAGACTTTGTACGCACCATCGCCGCTGCCCGCATCACCATGCCCCAAGCCCGTGTGCGGCTATCCGCCGGACGACAAGAAATGAGCGAAGCGGTGCAGACACTGTGTTTTTTAGCGGGCGCAAATTCTATTTTTTATGGCGATAAATTACTGACTACCGGCAACCCCGAAGTCGAACGAGATCGTGCGTTGCTAGATAAGTTGGGCATGTATTCGCTGGCGAAAAAATGTTGAGTGAACGATATTTCATATCGTTTTCCATAGGCGCGGCAATTTTTCTTGGAGTCGGCTTTTGGCTCTTTGTTGAATTTATTTCAAGGAATAGTGGTTTTCTTAGTAAACCAGTATCTGAACAACGTAATATCAAAAGAAAATTGTATCGAGGTATGTATGGAGGGCTTGCGATTGGCTTGCTGTTGATATCATTGGTTCAAAATGACATCACCTTTTGGCTTCCTTACCTAGAACTATTATTTTATTTACTTATTTGGTTTGGGGGAATCTACTTTATATGGTTGGCCTATCAGTTCGGAATTCGGAGAAATACAGATCGAATCAAGAAGCGTAATGGCGAACCATTTAACCATCCGAAAGACATTCTCAACAGTTTTGCGCTAGTGAATTTGTTAAGTGGCTGCGCTGTGTTGTTAATTGCACTTATGATTCCTTTACTGAAAATAGATATAAAAAGTTGGGGAGCTTTATTAGCTGGAGTGCTAGTAATTCGTAATTTGGCTATCGGATTTTTTGAAAAGTCCGATATTACATCGGGCAATTAAGTTGTCGATCGAATCATTGATGCCATTCTCCACTCTTCACTCCGCACTCAACCAACGCGCCGCCACCGGCCTGTTACGCACGCGCCGCACGGTTTCCAGCCCCGCCTCTCCGCATGTCATGGTTGATGGAAAATCCTACCTATCATTTTGCAGCAACGATTATCTCGGCCTCGCGAATCATCCACAACTGATCACCGCATTGCAGCAAGGCGCTCAGCAGTGGGGCGTGGGCGCGGGTGCGGCGCATTTGGTCAGCGGTCACACGGCGGCGCATCATGAATTAGAAGTGGTGTTGGCGGCATTTGTGAGTAAGCCTGCGGCACTTTTATTTTCTACGGGCTATCTCGCCAACCTAGGCGTGGTGCAAGCTTTGGTCGGGCGCGGTGATACGGTGTATGCCGATAAATTGAATCACGCTTCGCTGAATGATGCGATGTTATTGTCGCGCGCGAACATCAAACGCTATCGACATAATGATGTCGCGCACCTATCGCAGTTATTGCAAAAAACGACTGGCGTGGGACGCAAATTAATTATCACCGACGCGGTGTTTAGCATGGATGGAGACCTGGCGCGGCTGCCAGAGTTGCTAGCACTGTGCGAGCAGCATGATGCGTGGTTGTTGGTCGATGACGCGCACGGATTCGGCGTGTTGGGTGAGCAAGGGCGGGGAGTGCTGTCACATTATGCGCTGAATAATCCGCGCATTATTTACATGGCAACGCTGGGCAAAGCGGCGGGAGTGTCCGGTGCATTTGTCGCGGCAGAGCAGGTAGTAATCGACACGTTGCTGCAAAATGCACGCACTTATATTTACACCACGGCCAGCCCGCCCGCCTTAGCCAGCGCGCTGATTGCGAGCTTATATTTAATTAAACAAGACGAGTGGCGACGTGTGCAATTGCAAAAATTAATCACGCAATTACGTGTGGGATTGAAAAATTTGCCGTGGAAATTATTACCATCGGACACACCGATACAAGCATTGATCGTAGGTGAAAATAATGCGGTATTGGAATTAAGTAGTGCGCTGCGCGCTCGCGGAATCTGGGTTCCCGCCATCCGCCCGCCCACTGTGCCACTAGGTACAGCAAGACTTCGCATCTCTTTATCTGCGGCACATAGCACGCAGGATGTCGATCAATTATGTAATGCCTTGCATGAAATTAAACGTTGAAATTACTGGCGCAGGCGCACCGCTGATGCTGATACACGGCTGGGGTCTGCGCGGCGATGTGTGGGGCGAGGCGGGGCAAAAATTAGCACAACATTTCACCGTGCATTGCGTGGATTTACCTGGCTATGGCGCGAGTGAAAATATCGTGCCATATAATTTAGAGGCGTTGGTCGAGAGCTTGTCAGACTATGCGCGGCAAAATATTTTTGCAAAGAATAATTTAGCACCGTCGCTGACGGTATGCGGCTGGTCGTTAGGTGGGCAGGTAGCGTTGCGTTGGGCAGAGCGTGCGCCGCAACAAGTGCGGCGATTGATATTGGTGGCGACTACGCCGTGTTTTGTGCAACGTGCGGATTGGCCGTGTGCGATGCCGCAGGAAATTTTTCAGGAATTTGCACAAGCGTTGCAGCACCATCCGGCGCAAACGCTAAAACGATTTATTTCATTGCAAGTGCGCGGCAGCGCGTATGAGCGCGAGTTACTCGCTACTCTGCGTGGCCTGAATAAAAACCAAGCAACCCTCGCGGCGTTGAGTAGTGGCTTAGATATTTTGCGCGATACTGATTTGCGAAAATCTTTGCCGCATATTATTCAGCCTACGTTAGTGATTGCGGGTGATAAAGATGAATTGACTCCGGCTGCCGCATCAAATTATTTGGCGCAAAATTTGCCTCATGCGCGATTGGCAAAAATAGCGCAGGCCGCGCATGTGCCATTTTTATCGCACATGGATATTTTTGCGAAACTTATTTTAGGGTTTTGTGTTGAGAATGAAGGGTTATATTCCCCCTGAAACCCCTCCCAACCTCCCCTTGTCAGGGGAGGAGTACGCTGTTCCTCCCCTGACAAGGGGAGGCTAGGAGGGGTTTAAAACTGATTGAACTAAACGCAGTACATAAAAATGAACGAATTCGATATAGATAAAAAACAAATGCGCCGTGCCTTTAATCGCGCCGCCAGCACCTACGATAGCGCGGCAGTATTGCAGCAAGAAGTGTGTCGCCGCATGTTAGAGCGGCTCGACTACATCAACCTGAAACCGGTACGGGTGCTGGATGCAGGCAGTGGCACCGGGTGGGGCACGCGGCAACTGGCGCAGCGTTATCCTGCCGCGCATTTGCTCTCGTTGGACATTGCAATCGATATGCTCAATTTAGCGCGTGGGCAACTCGGTTGGTGGAAAAAATTACCGAGCCTAGGCAATTTTAATCGTGGAAAAAACAGCCACGTTTGCGCCGACGTAGAAGCTTTGCCGCTGGCACATTCCAGCGTTGAATTAGTGTGGTCCAACCTAGCCGTGCAATGGTGTAATAATTTACCCGCCACGTTCGCCGAGCTGCATCGCGTATTAAAAGTAAATGGCTTGGTCATGTTCAGCACCTTTGGCCCGGATACCTTAAAAGAATTACGCACCGCGTTTCAAGGCGTGGATCAAAATCGTCACACTAATCGCTTCGCCGACATGCACGACATAGGCGACATGTTGCGCGGCGCAGGCTTTGCCGACCCAGTGATGGACATGGAAATCATCACCCTCACTTACAGCGACGTGCGCGATGTCATGCAAGATTTACGCAGCATTGGCGCGCACAATGTCACCGCTGGACGCGGCCAAGGATTGATGGGGAAAGCCGCCTGGCAAGCGGTGTTGAGCAACTATGAAAGCCTGCGTCACAACGGAAAATTGCCTGCTACTTTTGAAGTGGTGTACGGCCATGCGTGGAAGCCGCAACCCAAAAAATTAGCGGATGGGCGATCCATTATCAAAACAGATTTTAAGTTGAATAAAGCTAACCCCCCCATCCCCCCCTTGTCAGGGGGGGCGCAACACTCCTCCCATGACAAGGGGAGAGCGCAGCGAGGGGGCCGAAGGCCGGGAGGGGTTGTATGAACTACTTCATCACCGGCACCGACACCCACGTCGGCAAAACAATTATCAGTTGCGCCTTGCTGCACGCCTTTTCCGCACAGGGTTTGCGCGTGGTTGGCATGAAGCCAATTGCAGCGGGAAGTGATGCCGATGAGCAACACGAAGACGTAAAAAAATTGCGCGCCGCCAGCAACATTCTCGCAAGCCTCGGCCAAATAAATCCCTATTTATTTGTGCAGCCCATCGCCCCGCACATTGCCGCGCGCAACAGCGGCGTGCGTAT
>Ga0209824_10002179_pt1 | contig 10318 bp, 14 predicted proteins | sample VDWuncwatermetaG_FD_184124 | JGI IMG/M metagenome (GOLD analysis project Ga0209824, IMG submission 184124) | Wastewater microbial communities from Netherlands to study Microbial Dark Matter (Phase II) - VDW unchlorinated drinking water (SPAdes)... ...
TATGACAGGTAGAACGGCGAAGACAACCTTTGTAGCGCTGGCGGCTCTTATTCTGGCCCTGAGTCTGCCCACGCTTGTGGCAGCTCAGCAGAAGAAAGAGCTTGCCTTGGGTCCCTACTTTCAGACCCTCAAGCCTGACGACCGCATTGACGTATCGATCGCCCGAGGTCAAAAGCTTTTCAACGAACTCGGCTGTGCGGGGTGTCATCCTCGAGGGGGGACTATTGGCGGGACGGCGGTGGATGCCACGGGAAACAGGATGAACATCGAGATCCCCGCCCTCAGAGGGGCGGCCCTCCATTATCCGCGCAGGGCGGCCTCTGGATTCATGGGCACTATCGGTACCATGAATGACCTCTGAAACACCATCTTCCTTGGCCGTGAGCCAATGGATCCGAACTCGCAAGAGTATGTCGATCTTTATGCTTACGTAGCCTCTTTGACGCCCCAGGTCTATAAGTCCATGAAGGCCTGGGAGCAGAAGAGACTCGTGGCGGAAAAGAAGATGGCGGCGGGAAACCCCTGTGCGGCGAAGAATCCGTGCGCGGCGCAAAATCCCTGCGCAGCCAAGAATCCCTGTGCGGCTAAAAACCCCTGTGCCGTTAAGAAGAAGTAGATCGGCCCGGGAAACCAGTCTGCACTTTAACTGAGGGAGGGTAGGTCGTCTCTACCCTCCCTTCTTTTACCCGAAGGAATTTTGGTGAGTCTAACGATGTGCGCAGTAATCAAAAGGGCTCTTTTCTTTGTCTTTATCTGCCCCTTGCTTCTGGCCTCTCTGCTGATGGCCCAGACGGCAATGAAGAAAGGCGCCTTGGCTACCGGAAAGAAAGTCTATGAGGAGATCTGTTTCGCCTGTCACGGCTTAAAGGGAGATGGCAAGGGGCCGAGCTGGTTCAATACCAAGCCGAGCCCGCAGGTTTTCATCAACTCTGTCTACATGTCGCGGCTTACCGATGAGTACATTTTTAACGTTGTGAAATATGGAAAGTTGGCGGTGCTGAAGAGAGAGATTCCAAACAAAAAGTTTGAGTCGCTTGCCATGCCGTCCTTTGGCGCAGTGCTGGAAGACGACCAAATCCGGGATCTCATTAAGTTCGAGAGAGCCTTTAGCCAGGGAGGCCCCCAATCAGCAGAGATAAGAGAGATTTTCGATGCGGCCTGCGCGGTCTGTCATGGAAAAGAAGGGCGTGGGGATGGTGAGAGAGCTATATCGACTCAACCGGCGCCGAAATATTTCGTCAGCGAAGCTCAGCCTGGTCCTATGAACCTTACCGATCCTCAACTGATGGCCCGCTTTGGCGACGATTTTCTCTTCGCTCTGATCAAGTTTGGTAGGATCGGTTCGATCGAGGAAGCCAAATTCGACACCATGCAGCCTTTCGGACAAGTCCTTAGCGACAAAGAGATCTGGTCTGTGATCCGCTACCTTCGTGAAAACTTTGTCAATCCCAATAGAGAAAAGAGCTATGCTGGTCAGAAATAGCTTCATCGGTCTATCAATGCTGATAGCCGGGCTAGCGGTAGCATCCACAACCTCGGCCCAGCAGCCGAAGGAGATTCGGATAACGGCCAATGAATTTTCTTTTAAACCTTCCAAGATCCAGGCGCCTCGTAGAGATTCTTCGTCGCTTCTCAGAATGACAGCAGTCTGTCGCTCTGAACGAAGTGAAGAGTCTCAGCGTGATACGAGCCAAATACGTCATCGTAATTATGAACCAAAGCACTTAGCTATCGTGGGTCGAGAGGAAAAGATCAGCTACCTTGGTTCGGGTGAGACCAAAAGTTTGACCATCAGGTTTGATAAAGCAGAGGAACTTGTTTTCTACTGTTCCCAGCCTGGCCACCAAAAAAAGGGTATGGAAGGCAAGCTCAGTATTGGGAAAAGATAAACCCTCCGGTTCTCCTCCATCCATCGCCGCACAGAATGCGAAATCTCTTTGTTCCTAAAACGACGCAAACAGGAAGGACACTAAACCTACAAAGCCGCAGTTCGTCTTTTCTCCAAAAACGCCTTTGCATCATCGGGCAGTGAGGTGAAGTTCAAAACGATTCGGGTGGCACTGTTTTCGCTCGTGGAATCCGCTGCCATCACCTTGGCGTAACCCTCGGAAACCGTGCCCGCGCCATCGGCAGTAATACGGACCTTGAGGTTCGTGTTCTTCTCCACCACTCCATCCAAAACGCCCTGGGCGCAGTTTTCGGAGAGCCTCTCGATTCGACCCGCAATGCCGTTGGCCGAAACCGTTTTTCCTTCCAGGATGAAACACTCAATCAAAAGCGGCGGATTCAAATCGACAAAATGCTCCGGCGCTTCTTCAGGCATCGAGCAGGAATATTCTCCATTTAGGCCCTTAACTTCATAGACCTGAATCAGCTCATCCAGCCCCTTAAACTGCACACCCCAGGTATGACCCACCCTCACAACATCTTTCACCTGCTCATAGGTACTCGGAGAAATGAGAACCTGCCCGCTTACGGTGGAGGACTCAATGCGGTAGGCTATATTGATGGGAGTTCCGAAGGCACCATACTTGGTTCTTTTCTCTGAGCCGATGTTTCCGACAATGACCTCGCCCGTGTTGATGCCGATTCCCATTTGCAGTTCAGGAAGCCCCCGCCTCCTTTGCTCGGCGTTGATGTCAACCAAAGCGCGCTGCATTTCCACGGCGCAAGCTACCGCCCGCTCAGGGTCGTCCGTGGAGGCCAAAGGAGCTCCAAAGAAAGCGAGGATGCCATCGCCTTGAAACTCATCCACCGTTCCTTCGTAGCGGGTGATGATGTCGATCATCGGCGCCAAAAAGCGATTTACGATTTGAATAACCTCATCCGGCTTCATCCGCGACGACAGCGCGGTAAATCCGCGCAGGTCAGACACCAAAAAGGTGACTTCGCGCGACTCGCCTCCAAGCCTCAGTCCGTCCGGCGAGCTTAACAGCTCATTGACCACCTCTGGGCTGAGGTAGCGGCCAAAGGTGTCGCGAATGAAGTTGCGTTGTTTGAGGCCACCGATCATGTTGGCAAACGCGTTAGCAAGCCGGCCCACCTCGTCGCTGCTTCGTTTTTTGGGGATCGTCACTTCCAGGTTTCCGTGACTCACCTCCTCTGCCGCCAAGGTCAGATCCTGCAAAAGACGCAGCATGCGCGAGGAGACCACGCCAAAAAGAATCAGTCCCAGCGCCAGGATGCCCGCTGTAAGGCCGAAGAGCCGTAGCGTGTTTATCCACACCTTTTCCGCAACAGGCTCGGCAAATTTGTTCAGCATCAAAATAGCCACCACCCGTCCGTTCAGCTTAAGCGGTGTATTGATTTGGAGAAACTGGTCGAATTCCCTGTTTCCCACTTTCCCACCGAAAAGCTGGCTGTGCATCATTTGGCCGGCCTGCCAAGTGTCCTCGGTGCTTTGGTATGTGGCGGGGAACCAACTGTGGATGTGCACGGGGCGACCGATATCGAAGATCGATCGGCTTCCCGTAGGAGAACATGGGTTATTCCCAGCGGCTGGAGAACACGGATTAGCGACCCCACCGGAACTCGGGCTTGAACCCCGGAAGGCGTTGCCGCCAACGGCGACGTACTCGAAGCTGCCGTCTTCTTTCCGGCGCATGACTACGGCGTTGTCCACCTCAAATTCTTTTTCGATGCGGCTAAGAGCCTGAAAGGTATCCTGGTAGACCTCGGTCTGCTTATCCGCAGGAGTCCTCAGGGTGTGTATGCCCTCTGGGTCAAGCCAGGTGGCGCCGCGTTCGGCAAAAAACTTAAGGCGTGAGGCCAAGACTTTGATCTCATAATCGCGACTATCCTGATAGTAGCGAAAGGCGAGCGGCAGCACCGCCACAAGGAGGATGAACAGGAATAGTAAAATATTTTTAAATACGATGGAGCGGAAAAATCCTGTTCGCCCAGAAGGTTTTTTTCTGTCATCGGGGGGACCTCCAGGGGCTATTAATTGATTGTTATTTTCTGTCACAGCCTTAACAGCAATGAGCATTTTCCGGTTATATAGATCTCATTTAACCTCTCACGGCAATTTGCTGGGCAAGGCCGAGGAGTTTCTCTTTAGGAAGAGTGGAGGCGAAAAGGCAAAGGTGAGGAAGGGCCGCCTGTTCGAACTCCGCCTTTAATGATTTCTTCCGGTTCAGGGAAAAGGACAAGGGCCATCCCCCAGCAAACACCGCAGTTGTTTCGCGCATGGGTTTAGGACCTACACCTTCTGCACTTGGTCTAGCGACCTGCCACCTTTTGAAGCCCTTCTTCAGCGCTCCTGGACAGTTCCAGGCCAACCTCGTTCCCTTCCGGCCTCCGGGGCAAACGGTATATCTTGGCTTTACGGCGCTCCGCCACCTTCTTCTCTTTCCAACGCGCCAAACCCTCACGCACGTACTGAGGGTTCAACCCGAAAACCTCACAAATGTTATCAAAGGAAAAAAGCCAATCGCTGTTCTCTTCCGAAATCCACTCCTCCGCATCACGGAATAAACCCTTACCCTTGCTGTCTTGGGCGAAGAGATACTTCTGAAAATACCAAACAGCGTCCTCCAAGACCGCCAGCATCAGCTTCTCTTCCGGCTCCAGGTGCGCCTTGCCCCGAAAGGTCTCCAAATACTGAGCGGGAAGAAGGATGTCCGGTTGAAACAGCAACGCCACTCTGTCCTCTACTCTCATCCCCAACTCATAAGTCATACATTGAAAACCCACTTTCGAGAGAAAAAGTTCCCGCCTGGCAGAGGGGTTGAGTCCCTCTCACAGGCACAAACCATCAGCGGCCAGGTTTGCGTTCCTATCCGGCTTTTTTCTCCGCGCTCTCCAACCAAGCTGTGTACCAAAGGTTAAGAAGCATTTGGCTAGCAGCAGCAAGCCGCTCTTTAACGAATCGAAGAGATTCGGGCGTTGGCTCCGAGAAGGCTCCCGCCTTATCCAGCTCATAGACTTTTTCCATGTAGGAATGAGTCTTTTTGAGGTAGGCGATAATTTCCGAGAAAGGATTGTGGAGGCGAGAAGAGGTTTTAAGCATCTCCAAAAAATCGTCAGCCTTGATGTTTCTGACAAATTCAGCCTCGAAACGCCGATGTATACCTTCGTCCATGGCGTGACCGTTAGGGTTTTCCCCAACCCAGCCGTGGTGATGGGTGGTGGTGTGAAGGGGTTGCGACCCATCCCCCACATAGTGACCAAGGAGACCGGCATAGTAGAGAATGTTGACTTCTAGGGGTCTTGTGCCGGAACGCTGCCTGACAAGCTCTCTATATTCACTGAAAGAAATCCTCAGTTTTTCGTAAGTTTCAATGATGTAATAGGGGAGCAGTCCCAGGACTCGGCTATCGAGACCCCTTTCTTGATACATCTGCAAGGCGATGATGTGGTCTCGTGTCTCAGGAAGATCCTGAGTCGAGTCAAGATTAACGTAGTGGGCAAGGCTATGGCCATCGCCGCGGCCGTAGCCTGGTAACTTTTTCCATCTGTCGGGCTCCCGCCCGTTGTAAGTTATTATTTGGATACTCTCGTGGGACTTAAAGAAGGAAGGAAAGTCCGCCATTCCAACAGGGGCTTTTAGGGCAGCACTCTGGTTGATGTATTCATGGCCTTCCGGGCCCCAGGGGAAGGCGGGGGAAACACTAACAAAAAAAAGAAGTAGAAGTACGAACAGACGCTTCCACCAGGGAACCGGCTCCGGCCTCGCCGGTATTCCAGGAAGGGATGCCAGGATCTTGTTGCGCAGGCTAGTTGGAATAGTAAGGCCTTCGGCTGATTGGCTTATCCCCTGTTTCACACACCTGAGCCACTCCTCAAGGGTTCGGCATTTAGAACACTTGACTAAATGCTTTTCCAGCATCTCCTTCTCAGCCGGAGAGAGTTCAGCATCGATGAAAGAACTAATCATCTCCCGGTTCTCTTTACAAGACATCTTTTATCTTTCCTGCCGAACATATGTCCTCAGCTTGCCACGTCCAGGGACCAAGACCGAGATACGCATGTTAACACTGAGTGGAAAACAGACAGACCCTTTCAAAAGTTCCCAAAAAATAAACCCCGCAGGTCATTGGGAACTTTTCCCGGCCGTCTTTTGTTTGACTCAGTGAAGGAGGCGCAAAATGGCAAGATCGACGAAGGAAGTTTGTCCCGTTTGTGGTTTGGAATTTTACGACCTGGGTTTTCATATCCGGGTCGATGAAGAGTGTCCGGAGATCACTGAGCGGCGTAATCCTGAGTCCTCGACTCCAAACGGGTCTGGTGTTTGGACAGTGCACGGAGTTGGCCGTCTCTTGCGGGTTATTTATTGGAACTGATCAAGAAGGCTGAGGTCAGAATTTAAGGAGGTAAATAGTCGTGATTAAATCGCTCAAGTTTGGAAAGACCATCTTAGCTGGTTTTCTAGGAACTATAGCCATGACGATCGTCATGTATGGTTGGCCGCTGGTCGGCCTTCCCAGCATGGACATTATGGCTGCCTTGGGAGGAGTCTTCCCTTTCAATCTATCACCCTACGTCATGGGTTCGGTGATTCATTTCGGTATGGGGATGTCACTTGCCCTCATCTATGCCGCCTTTTTTGACCGATGGCTCCCTGGTCCGGGCTGGCTGCGCGGCGCTCTGTTTTCCTTTGTCCCTTGGCTTTTCGCCATAACCCTCTTGAGCCCAAGCCTTCAAATGGCCAGTGATCTCTTCAAAGGGAAAGAGGCTGTTGCCGCTAATCCATGCTCAATATCCAACCCATGTACAGTTAGGCCGGCGAATCCCTGTGCTGTAAATCCTTCCAAGTTAAATCCATGCGCTCCGAGCGCAGGCAACCCTTGCGCAGTAAAGGCCAATCCTTGCGCTGTGGCGAACCCCTGCGGAGGTGGCAGTGCTTCCTCTACGGGACCTTCGCCTGAAGCCATGAGCCTAGTGGTCCATCTTCTCTATGGCGTCGTATTAGGTGTTGCCTACAGGCCATCAGGGACCTGAGGGGTAAGTGCAAATTGCTGAGAGGCTGGTCGAGTCTCAGAGAAATAGAAATGATCCAAGAATTGCTGATGCTTTCTCGCCGGAGCTGCGATCTGACGCAAGCATTACTCTCTCAAGTTATTAGGAACGCCTCAACAGACGCTTCCACCAGGGAACAGGATCGCGTTTTAAGGGCATGTCCGGGAGAGAAGCCAAAATCTTATCCCGAAGACCGGTAGGAAGCGTTAGGTTTTCGGCTGACAGGGTTATACCCTCCTTCACACACCTAAGCCACTCCTCCAGGGTTCGGCATTTGGCACACATGCCTAAATGTCTTTCCAGCAACTCCTTCTCGCTCGGTGAGAGTTCAGCATCGATCAACGAACTGATCTTCTCCCGATTCTCGTCACACGACATAGTCTTAGTTTTTCTGCCGAACATATGCCCTCAGTTTGCCCGCCAATATGCTTCTAGCCCTGAACAGCCTCGACCTCACCGTTCCTATCGGACAAGACAGTATATCCGCGACCTCTGCATACGAGAATCCTGCGATATCGACCAGAATAACAGGAGCGCGGGATTCTTCCGGAAGACCGCCCAATGCCTCTTTGAGTTTATCCTGAAGCTCGGCCTTCAAAACTGCCGCCTCTGGTCCGCCCCCCTCCTCACCCAGAGCGTCCATCCAAGAGGCCCCTGTCTCATCATTCGTTCGATCCAGCGAAACCATGCGCTTATTTCGATGGTAGCGATTGACGAACAAATTGTACAGAATCTTCGTAAGCCAACCTTTGAGATTTGTCCCAGGAGTAAACTGGTCGTAATGGATCATCGCCTGCAGATAGGTTTCTTGAACTAAATCTTCCGCATCGGCTTTTTCTCGCGCTAGATGGAAGGCGACCCGGTAAAGATGGTCCAAATAAGAAATCGCCGCGTCTTTAAACCCTCCCTTCTCGCTTTCAGTCATGTTCTTGGTACGACCCTTTTCTTTTGCGTCCGAGTGACGACCCTTGCCCGAATCTCTCTCAGGTAGGTTGGAGCGTGGCCGATCGGAAAGAAGTTACCATACCACTAACGGCAAAAACAATGCGCGTACTTTGAGTAGGAACTATTTAGGTCTCCAATGTGTTATGTGACCATGCGCCTTATCTGGCGCTATGGGAATGAAAGACACGGGAGGCAGCAATGATGAATACAACTTTTCGTTTAATTTAGTAGAGAAAGCGGAAAATGATGAGTTGGAGGGAATCTCATGCCTATCTTTAAGGTTTGGCATCTAGGGAGCAAGGAGGTTTCGATAGAGGAAGGAAGTTCAATGGCGGAAGCCTGTACAAAGGCAGGATGGAGAAGCGAGGATTGCGAGACGCAGGTAATCCCCGAGGAAGAGATTATTCACCTCAATGGAGCCTTTCCGAGAAGATAAAACCCAGGAACTTTCTCCATTCGTCTCTTGTTTGGATGAGTGAAGGAGACGCAAAAATGGGAAGAGGGTAACGTATTTTCAGAGAAGGAGACAGGGTTAGGGTGGTAATCATCCATCAGTGGATGCCCGACCGACTTCTTGAGGATGACCTAAGGTTGGCGGCGTAGCGAACAACTATTCTTATGGACCCAGTAGTTTTCATCTCTATTATGATTTCACTTCTCGTTTTCCTAATGGTCTGTAATATTTACAGCCCGTAAAAAGTGAGAGAGGGCGACTTTGGGCTGAGATAAACCTGTAAGGAGTTATTGCGGGAACTTTTAATAAGCTTTCTGGGTTCATATACCAGACTTGCTAAAATGGATTAACCTTCGCAATACGCTATGGTTGAACAAAAACATCCCCCAACCTGATCTAATAACCCCTGGAGAGCCCTCCTGGTAGGAGTGGCCCTATTGATTCTATGGCTAATAAGCCAATGGGTGGGGTAGCGGGTCTTTGCTCTCCCTTTAGGATTGGAGAGTAGTTCCAAAACGCTCTTCCCAGGGGTTGAGTACGGCAAATGATTTGTTGTTCCAGGTCGATTTGGGCCGTGAAGACAAAAGTTACACTTGCCATCCTTGTTCTGCTACTACCGCTAGCCGGACTGATCCTTTCTAGAGAGGGCTTCCCTTACAAACGGCAATCCCCTGCGATCACGGATGGGGATCTTTTCAAGAAGCTCAACATCGAAAAATCTGACAAGGAGATCCAAGCTCCTGATTTTACCTTGAAGGATCTAGATGGGAACCAGGTTAATCTTCGAGATTTTAGAGGGAAGGTAGTTTTTCTGAACTTCTGGGCCACTTGGTGCCCACCTTGTAGGTTAGAGATGCCTACTATGGAGAGGCTGCACGTGGAGTTGAACGATCAGGGTTTAGTGATTTTGGCGGTCAACTACCGTGAAGGGCCTGAGGAGATTCAAGCGTTTCTCAAGCAACACGATCTCACCTTTACAGCGCTTGTAGATGAAAAGGCAGAGGTCTTTGAACTCTACAAGGCATGGTCACTCCCAACAACCTATCTTATTAATAAGAAGGGAGAGATTGTGGGCAGGGTCATTGGCTACCGCGATTGGCATGGCGAACAGGCCAAAGCTTTCTTCCGTCAACTCCTTGAGAATAAAGCTTAGAGCTCCTCGAATAATCGAAGGACCGTGAGAGATAAAGAAGAACATTTTTTTCTAGTGATTGCTTTTCATTTCGCCTAAGATAGTCCTGACTTACAAAGGGAAATCTTGAAATAATTTCGTGAAGGATGAGGTTTTATAGTTGACTACCGCAGCGCTCGGTTTTTTGGTCGGGATTCCTCTCGGACTAGTGATGCACCGGGGAGGATTTTGCATGCACAGCGCCTTTCGCCAAGTCCTTAAGGCCGAGCGCTCTTCATCGTTTCTTGCCTACCTGTTAGCCTTGGGTTGTCAACTGGTCCTTGTGAACGCCCTCGCAGAGGCCCGATTCCTCGTCGTTCCAGTTCCCCCATTGACTTGGCTGGCTGCTACGGTGGGCGGGCTCATGTTTGGCTTCGGAATGGTATGGGCTAAGGGCTGAGCGACCTCCATCTGGTCCCGGGTCGGGACCGGGAATCTCGGCGCTGGGACCGCGGTATTTGGATTTGCCATCGGGGGGCTCCTCGCATCAGAGGATCTTCTCCGTTTCCTTACCTTGCAGCTTAGCCGGCCGGTGTTATCTCTTCCAGGTGCAGCTTCGCTTCCCACGCTCTTGGGTGTGAGCCAAGTCTGGGTTATTGCAGCGGGCGTTTTCTTAGTCGGGTTTCTGTTGTGGGCCCTTCCAAGACCCGCCGTTACATTAGAGAGCTGGCCTTGGTACCGCACAGGACTAGCGCTTGGGGCTTTAGGAACGTTGGCTTGGATTGCCGGGGCACCGGCTGGATGGCACTGGGGATTGTCCATGACAGGGCCTAGCCGGACGCTTTTGG
>Ga0209824_10002180_pt1 | contig 10317 bp, 10 predicted proteins | sample VDWuncwatermetaG_FD_184124 | JGI IMG/M metagenome (GOLD analysis project Ga0209824, IMG submission 184124) | Wastewater microbial communities from Netherlands to study Microbial Dark Matter (Phase II) - VDW unchlorinated drinking water (SPAdes)... ...
TAGTCAGCCACGGCACGTGGGCAATCTTTTTCGGCTTGTGGTTGAAAGTGCGGCGGCAGTAAGCGGCTGTCTTGCGTGAATGCGCCGAATAAATCGTCGATGATGCGTTGCGCTTTCGCGCTCATCCGCAGCACTTGGTAGTGGCGGTACAGGTGGGTGCGGAGGAAGGCTTTGAGCTCTTGGTTGAGCTTATGCACCTCGCTGCTAAAAGCAACCAGCGGCGGTGCGGCGCGCACTTCCGCAATATTTTTTACAGCGTGTGCGGCCAGATTTTTTTCGGTCTCGCGGATGAGGTCGGTGACCAGTGTGTTAATCATACGGCGTATGGTTTCGTGAATCAGCCGCCGCTCTGAAATGGCCGGATAGGTTTGTCGCGCCAGCTCTAAATGTTGGGCAAATAATTGCACCGAGGAAATCTGTTCCAGCGTGATGAGCTTGGAGCGCAGGCCATCATCTACGTCGTGATTGTTGTAGGCGATTTCATCGGCGAGGTTGGCGATTTGCGCTTCTAACGACGGGCGTTGGTCGTTTAAAAAACGCTCGCCCACCTCGCCCAATGTGCGCGCATTTTTGAGCGAGCAATGTTTGAGTATGCCTTCGCGCGTTTCAAAACAGAGGTTGAGTCCGTCAAACGCGCCGTAGTGATCTTCTAATTTATCCACCACACGCAGCGATTGCAGATTGTGCTCAAAACCGCCGTGGGTTTTCATGCAGGCGTTGAGCGCGTCTTGCCCGGCGTGACCAAAGGGCGTGTGGCCGAGGTCGTGCGCGAGTGAAATTGCCTCGACTAAATCTTCATTCAAATGCAGATTGCGTGCGATAGAACGGCCTATTTGCGCCACTTCCAAGCTATGCGTTAATCGCGTGCGAAATAAATCGCCCTCGTGATTAACGAATACTTGGGTTTTATATTCCAGCCGCCGAAAGGCGGTGGAATGAATGATGCGATCACGGTCGCGCTGAAATTCGCTGCGCCCGGACGGGGATTCTTCTTTGAACAGTCGTCCGCGTGATGTGCTGTCGGTGATTGCGTAGGGGGCGAGGTTATGCATTTTAGTTTTTTATTTCAGATGAATGGTTGGGGCTATATTAAATCCAGATTTTTTAGTGACCATTGGGTGGACTTTGGGTTTCTGGCTAAATTGCTCCTCCCCTGATAAGGGGAGGCTGGGAGGGGTTGGCTGTTGGGCAAAAATAAACCCCCTCCAACTCCCCCTTGTCAGGGGGAGAGCGGTGTTGTTGCATCATTATTCAGTACATTCCACCAACACTTGCCGCAAGATTTCGTCCGGCACATTTTTGTTGATTTGCGCTTGCCCGATAGATTTCAACAGCACGAAACTCATTTTTCCACCTTCTACTTTTTTATCCAGCCCCATTAATTGCAGATATTTTTCTACGCCTAAATTGGGTGCGGTGATGGGCAATTCGGCAAGCTGAAAAATTTTCACAATACGTTCCACATCAGTTTGATTCAACATGCCGAGGCGCGCAGAAAGGTGTGCCGCCAAAATAGTCCCAGCCGCTACGGCTTCGCCATGCAGCCACACGCCATAGCCCATGCCGTTTTCAATGGCGTGACCAAATGTATGGCCGAGATTGAGCGTGGCGCGTATGCCTGCCGCACCTTCACGTTCATCGGCGGCCACCACATCTGCTTTATTTTCGCAGCTACGGCGTATGGCGTAATCCAGCGCGATCACATCCCGCGCTAATAATTTGTGCATATTATTTTCGAGCCACAAAAAAAATTCCACGTCGCGTATCAGGCCGTATTTAATCACTTCGGCAATGCCTGCGCGCAGCTCGCGATCTGGCAAGGTGTTGAGCGTAGCACTGTCGGCGATGACTACTTGCGGCTGATAAAACGCGCCTATCATGTTTTTGCCGAGCGGATGATTGATGCCCGTTTTGCCGCCGACTGAGGAATCGACTTGCGCTAATAGCGTGGTCGGAATTTGGATGAAAGGCACGCCGCGTAAATAAGTGGCGGCAGCGTAGCCCGTCATGTCGCCGATGACTCCGCCGCCCAGCGCGATGAGTGGCGTTTTGCGCTCGCAATGATTTTGCAACAGCGCGTCGTAAATATGCATGAGCGTCTCAGCATTTTTATACTCTTCGCCATCCGGCAAAATAATGGGGATGGTTTCTTTGCCGTGCGCTTGCAGCATCAAGCGCAATGCGTCTAGATATAAAGGCGCGACAGTGGTGTTGGTCACGATCACCACTTGTTTGTGCGGAAGATGCGGTAGTAATAATTCTGCTTGTGCTAACACGCCCGCCCCGATGTGAATGGGGTAGCTGCGTTCAGCGAGGCCTACGGTTAATGTTTGCATATTTGTTCCAATTTTTGATGAGCTAAGGAACCGCTGATTTCTGTAGTTCCTGTTGGAAATTGAGCACTAAACTACTCGCGCTGCGTTTGCCCGTGTGCATCACCACGCTGGCGATTGCTGTGTATAGCGGATCGCGTTGCTCGTATAAAGCTTTCAGCGTGGCTTGCGGGTCAGCGGTCTGTAACAGCGGGCGATTGCGATCATTACGCGTGCGCTGCCATAGGTCATGTACGGTACTTTTTAAATAAACCACGACCCCATTCTTTTGTAACGCGGCACGACTTTCCGCGTTCAATATTGCGCCGCCACCCGTTGCTAAAACAATATTATCAAGGCGCACCAAATCTTGAATCACCGCCGCTTCGCGCACACGAAAACCTGTTTCCCCTTCAACATCAAAAATGTGCGGGATGGTCACGCCGGTGCGTTTTTGAATTTCATCATCGCTGTCGATAAATTGCTTTCCCAACTGTCGGGCGAGTAATTTTCCGACCGTGGTTTTGCCCGCGCCCATCATGCCGACTAAAAAAATATTTCCAGAAGGGCGTGCGGCAAGTGGCGGCGTTTGTTGAATGTTGGGGGCTTGCACCAGTTTGATTCCGGTTAATTACATAGACGAATTGTAGCGGAAAATGTTTATTGAACTGGACGTAATTCTGGGGGCGTAATTCTGGGCGCAATGACAGTGCAGGGAATAGGCGGAGACTATTCGCTTTCTAATTTGTCGTTCAACGTGAAAATAACTGTTTTGGTGATGCTGAGAATATCTACATCGCGACGTATGTCCGCTGGTAGCGGCGCGAAAGGCGCAGCCAATCGCACGATACGTAGGGCTGCCGCATCCAGTAATCCTTTGCCGGACGAGCGGCTCACTTCGAGGTTTTCAATTTTTCCATCAGCCAATATTGAGACGGTAATTTGCACGCTGCCATAAAGCTGTTTTTTGCGCGCGGCTTCGGGGTAATTTAAATTGCCAATGCGTTCAACTTTAATACGCCAACCTTCAATGTATTGTGCGAAACGATACTCTTGCGTGCGTGCGCCGATAAATTTCCGGCGCGGCATTTTTTGGTAGGTCTCAATGTTTTTATTGATCTCGGCTTCCAGCCGCGCAATTTCTAAGCTGCGCTGTACCAGGTCTTGCCCGTGTAAGCCTTCGGGGGCTGGCTTCTTTTGCTGCTTATCTTGCCCTACGCTGTGTGTGCTGGTTCTTTGAGTGATCATCCGTTTTACTTCTTGCTCAAGCTGTTTGACGCGCTGTGCAGATTGTTCCAGCGTTATATTTTTATCGTCGCTAATAACCGGCAAGGGCGTTTTCGCACGCCTATCATCGGGCGTGTTGCCGCCACCGTCGAGGTTATGTTGGGCAAAAACATCCGCTTTATCGGGGCGAGATTTTGATTTGCTGTTGACCAGCACTATTTCCAGTGGTGGCAAAAATTTCGGTAACTGGCGCGGGTCGGGCAAGACAAAACCGATGCCAAACAGCGCGAAAGCATGCAAGGCCAGCGAACCCGCAAGGGCGATATTTAAAGGCTGTTTGAGCTTGTCAGCAATCAAGCCACAGCCTCCTCTTCAATCTTAGCTACAAAGTGTGCGTTGAGGGTGAGGTCAAGCAAGTCCACACCATCAATGGCCAAAATCACGCGGGTATTGGGTGGGCTTTCTGGCACAGATGGCACGCGGCTGACCAATGGAATGCTGTTGAGCTTGACGAGATTTTCACGCAGTACTAGTGCTTCAGTTTGTTGCACATTTTCTTGAGTTAACCAACGCAAACACCAGTAGCGTTCCATGCTGCGCTGAAAATCTTGATAGATGGTATAGGTGGCATCAAAGTCGCGAATGACGCTAAATAAATCGACCGTGCTGTTGGTGTAAGCGGGCGTTTCATTTCGCAACAGGCTGATAATTTGCCGCTGATTAACAAAATCCACATAGCGGCGCAGCGGCGAGCTAGACCATAGGTACTGCGCTACACCCAAGCCCTGGTGCGGTGCGGGCACGCTGCTCATTTTGACTTTGCCATTATTTTGTGTGCGATAAATGCCGGGCACGGTGTGCGTGGCCAGCAGCTTGCCCCACTCGGCGTTGACAAAAATCATTAGCTCGGCCACTACCTTGTCTATCGGCGAGCCGCGCTGGCGCGTGGTGATGCTGACGCGATCATTTTCCACTGAAAAATTGTAATCAACTTGGGTGTTGTTGTCGGAGGCCTTGCCGCGCACGGCTTCTAATTTTTGCGCCAGTTGCCACAGCAAAGTGAGCTCGCTGGCATATTCATAATCCATTTTTCCGGCAGCCAATGTTTCCTCATTAAACAGCGGTTGCAAGGTGTCGTGACGCAGGTTGGCGGCGATGTGTACACGCTCAATGCGGCTCTCCGTGCGGATGACCGCCAGCGTCTCGGCCTCTACTTCGAGATACATCGACAGTGTGGGGCAAATTTTATCGGCCTCTAAAGTGTAAGCACGCACCACGCTATCCGGCAGCATGGTAATTTTGTCGCCCGGCATATACACCGTAGACATGCGCTGTGCGGCGATTAAATCGATGGGTGAACCCAGCGGAATAGTCAGCGTGGGCGCGGCAATATGAATGCCGATGCGCCAGTTACCGCTAACTAATTTTCGCACTGAAAACGCATCGTCAATTTCTGTGGTGCTGGCATCGTCTATGCTAAACGCGACATCCTCCGCCAGCGGTAATTCGGGATGCGGATCAACGACGACTTCAGGAAAGCCTGTGCCGTGCGGAAAATTTTCAAACAAGAAACGTTGCAAATGATAATCGTGCGAGGAGGGCAGCGCGCCGCAACGCTCCAATAAATGTGCCGCCGATAAATGTGTGCTGGCGCAAGCGGCTTCCAGTGCTTTCACTTCGAGCGTGTTGCGATCTGGCTTGTATAAAATTTGCGGCAGCTTATCGGCGAATTCCGGCGGCAGCGTGAAGTGCTCTAACTCGGCAATGTAACGCGCTTGTAAGGCGGCCAACAGACGTTTTTTCTCCGCGCTGGCGAGGGCTGATTTCAATGCCTCCGGCGGTGCTGCTTTGTAACGCCCTTTGCCTTTTTTATAAAAGTGCATGGGCGAGGAATGCAAGCGAATAAGCGCGCCTGCCGCCTCGGTGGCAGTGGGCGTGCGCCCAAAATACTCGGTGGACAATTCATCAAAACCAAACTCTTCAGCGGGGCAGCACTCCCACAAAAATTCCACATCAATACTCGCGGCAATGCCTTCGGCCAGCGTCATAAATTCTACTAGCCCAGGCTGAGCAAAACGCAGCAACACATTGGCGGCTTTAATTTTGCTGCGCTTGCCGTGCGCGCTTTCCACCTGCAAGGAAGTGGTTGCGTCAGACATGATCGCACCCACCTTGAAACTGCCGTCTTCTTCGTAAAATGTGTTCATAGCGGGTAAAAAGTATTCATGTTGGGCAAAGTAAATTCATGGGGAATGGCGCGGGTGCGGCTAAAAAAGTGCGGCAATTATACCTCAGTGCAGCGCGTGCAATCTGAGGTGCGCCCACTACATGTTGGGGGTATGATTGTCACGACACGGCGTTTAAGTGCACGCCTGTTTTATTATTTTTATTAGATGAACATTTTATTATTGGGAGATTGCTATGAGTAAATTTACTGGAAAAATATCGATGATTTCTGCGGCTGTCTTTTTTGTGTTTGCCACAGCCACAGCTCAAGCAGAGCCAGCTAAACATGATGCCAAAAATGACGATGGACACCATGGCGGGATGCACGGAAATATGGCTGACCAAATGATGAAAGAGGTCGATGCAGATGCCAACGGGGAAATTTCAAAAGCAGAGTTTGACGCTTTTCATGCGGCGCATTTTAAGAAGCTGGATGGCAATACCGACGGCAAATTGACCAAAGATGAAATGGCCGTGCGCCACGACAAAATGCGTGAAAAGAGCCGAGCTAATTTTGGTGAACGCTTTAAGGAATCTGACACCAATAAAGATGGTTCATTGTCGCGCGACGAGGCGAAAGCTATGCCGATTTTGTCTAAGTATTTTGACGAAATCGACAGTAATAAAAATGGCTTAATTACCAGCGAAGAAGTGCGGGTGACGATGGATAAAATGCACGGCGGCGAGAAAAAGCGCGGCGGGGATAAAGCAAAATAATTCCGCGAAGAAAATTATGCAGAACGTAGGACGCACTCGCTTGCAGTGCGCCGCAATGATAAAGTAAGTGCCTTATTGATGCCCAATGCGCCGACAATCTATTTGAAGATCAGCTGACAGTGGATGGGTTGATGAACGATTTTTTACAATTAACATGCGGCGCACTGCAAGCGAGTGCGCCCTACGCAGGCTGTTTCTAGTTTAACAACGACAGATTGAATGTCAGTTGCTCCCTCATCCCCACCCTTCTCCCGGAGGGAGAAGGACTTTACATCCCTCTCCCTCCGGGAGAGGGACAGAGGGTGAGGGAACAAGGTTTAGAGATCAATAAATTAAAATCAAATCGCACCAGCCAGATGCGCCTGCTCATCCGCATGATAACTACTCCGCACCATCGGTCCGCACGCGGCATGTGAAAATCCCATTTCCACCGCAGCTTGTTCAAACATTTTAAATGTGTCGGGATGCACGTAGCGCAGCACGGGTAAGTGGTCGGTTGAGGGTTGTAAATATTGCCCTAAGGTCAGCATTTCCACATCGTGTGCGCGCAGGTCGCGCATGGCTTGCAGCACTTCGTCGTCGGTTTCGCCTAGTCCTAGCATCAAGCCAGATTTGGTGGGGATATGCGGGAAGCGCGCTTTGAAATCCTTGAGTAATTTGAGCGAGTGCGCGTAGTCCGCGCCGGGTCGGGCGAGTTTGTACAAGCGCGGCACGGTTTCCATATTGTGGTTGAGCACATCGGGCAAACTATTCTCTAGCACGTTGAGCGCGACTTCTAGGCGGCCTCTAAAATCCGGCACTAATATTTCCAGCTTGGTATGCGGTGAGGACGCGCGAATCGCGCTCAGACAATCGACAAAATGTTGCGCGCCGCCGTCGCGTAAATCGTCGCGATCGACGCTGGTGATAACAACATATTTTAAGTTGAGGATAGCGATAGAGCGGGCGAGATTGGCGGGTTCATTGACATCGGGCGGCAAGGGTTTGCCGTGACCGACATCGCAAAACGGGCAGCGTCGGGTGCACAGGTCGCCCAGTATCATGAATGTTGCTGTGCCTTTGCTGAAGCATTCTCCGATGTTGGGGCAGGATGCTTCTTCGCACACGGTGTGTAATTTGTGTTCGCGCAATAACCGTTTTACGTCGGTATAACCTTGCCCACTGCCGGTTTTGGCGCGTATCCAGGTTGGCTTGCGCAGGCGTTCATCAAGCTGCACGATTTTGACCGGGTTGCGTGCGGTTTTCGCTGCGCCCGTTTGTTTTTCGCCCGCAACTTTGATGGGGATGTTTTTTGCAGAAATTTTAATGATGGTGCTGTTTTCAGTTTTGATTTCAGGGATGATCATGGAGATTTTTCTTTCCGTCATGCTGGCGTTGGGGCGGAATTATCGTATAGTTGTCCCCCATTCACCAAGCGGTTTGTGAGCAACACTAAAACGTAAAGTATTTTAACAAAGGAAAGCATGATGGCAGGCGGCAGTTTATTAATTTTACTGGATGATATAGCGGCAGTATTAGATGACGTAGCGGCCATGACCAAGGTCGCCGCGAAAAAAACCGCAGGCGTGTTGGGCGATGATCTCGCCTTAAACGCGCAACAAGTTTCCGGCGTGCGCGCCGAACGCGAGCTGCCCGTGGTGTGGGCGGTGGCCAAAGGCTCGTTCGTCAATAAATTGATTTTAGTGCCCTCGGCATTATTCATTAGCTGGGCCGCGCCCTGGTTAATTTTGCCGTTGTTGATGATAGGCGGGCTTTATTTATGCTTTGAGGGATTTGAAAAAATCGCGCACAGTTATTTGCATTCAAAAAAAGAAGAGGATGAGCATCACGCCGAGTTGGTGGCGGCAGTAGCGAATCCCGATATTGATTTGGTCGCCTTTGAAAAAGAAAAAATAAAAGGCGCGATCCGCACCGACTTTGTCCTCTCTGCGGAAATCGTGGTGATTACGCTCGGCACCGTCGCTGCTGTCAGTTTTATGAACAAAGTCGCGGTGTTATCCGGCATCGCCCTAGTTATGACCGTCGGCGTATATGGCCTGGTTGCGGGCATTGTGAAATTAGATGATGCGGGTTTGCATCTCATGCAAAAGCCCGGCAAAAGTAGCTGGACAAAATTTCAACATCTAGTGGGGCGCGGCTGTTTGCGCGGCGCACCGATTTTGATGAAGATACTTTCGGTCGTGGGTACAGCGGCCATGTTCATGGTGGGCGGCGGCATCCTCACCCACGGTATTCCGGTCGCGCATCATTTTATTGAAGGGCTGGCGCACAGCGCGGGCACAGTGCCGGGCATAGGCGCAGCGTTAGATTTTCTGACTTCTTCGCTGCTCAATGGCATTGCTGGGGTAGTGGCGGGTGCGTTGGCTTTGGCTGGCGTGATGGGGGCGGGGAAAATTTATAGCCGAGTGATGCGGAATTGATTTTGGGCAGCAATTTGGATAGACAGGCACACGCTCAGGCGGTAAAGTAAACGCTATGTTTAGCACTCGATTTGATCGCACTGTAGTCATTTCTGGTCATGCCAAAATACGCATGGCTGAGCGCGACATCAGCGAGGTGATGTTGCTGGAAATAATTGAATCAGGCGAGGCGCGTTATAAAGACTCAACGCATCTGTGGGTGTCCAAAGCATTCCCTGCACGGCAGGATAATTTGTTATGTGCAGTATTGGTTTTAGAAGATTACTTGGTTGTGAAAACGGTTATGCATCATTTCACCGTGCTATAGGAGACGATCATGCACACCACTTATTTTGATGAAGACGATATTCTGGTTATTCGCTTATCTGACAAGCCCATTACGCGTGAGGTATCGCAAAATTGGAACACGCACATCAGCTACGCCGCAGATGGCAGTGCGGTAGAAGTAGTGTTGTTGGAAGCGCGTGTCAACGGAGCTTATCCACTGGAAGTGCAGCACGCTCGTGCAAGCTAAGTGGAGCAAAAATGACTCTTAAAGAACTTACAAATATTTTTATTTCAAAAAACATGCACCTCATTCTGGTTGAAGAGCTTTCTGCTCATAGAGCCAATTTGGCGTTTGTTGGACCGCTTGATAAATATCTAGAAGCAATCGAGGTGCTGGGTGGGCGAGCGATCTTTGTCAGTACCATGAGCATAACTGAAGAGCACTTTAATTATGCCCCCAATAAAAGGGTTTTAGACTCTTCTGCCATCTCGCTATTTCAAACTCACCAATCCACGCCTGTGTGGCCGCATCCCACAAACAATCTTGTAGTAGCAGATGAGGAAGACGAAGAGGGGATAGAAGAAACTCAAGAGTTTGATCTTTGCTCGGTAGTGCCAGAATTAGAAAATTTTAGAGAACGAATAGGAGAAGCTGGGTATTTTGAATTGTCGGCGTGCAATTTAACTTATTCCATTTATGAAGAGTGGGCGCAAGAAATGGGAATATGGCAGGCCAACGCAAAGGAGATAGTTGATCAGCAAATGTTGGCTGGGTGGGAGAGCGTAAAGGCAGAAAGGTCGCTGAAGTGGGAAAAAATTATTAAAAAATTGCAGGCATTAATTTCTGACAAAGACTTTGTGCGGCTTCCTACTCAGCTTGCTATGCGCGCTTATGCAATAGATAAAATTCCTGAATTAGAACAATTAAATGAGGGCAGACTAAAACAAGAGATTCAGGGTCTGCGTGCAAAAGTTCAAGCTAGAAAGATTCGGTGAAATTAGTCTAGGTAAATAAGCCGCTGAGGGTGTAAAAGATTTTGTGTAAACGGTCATCTGGTAGGAAACTACCTAACTTTAAGGAGAAGTGAACATGACCGTAGCAAAGAAACCGCCCTCGCCGGATTTAATCGACCAATTATTAGCGGACT
>Ga0209824_10002181_pt1 | contig 10308 bp, 7 predicted proteins | sample VDWuncwatermetaG_FD_184124 | JGI IMG/M metagenome (GOLD analysis project Ga0209824, IMG submission 184124) | Wastewater microbial communities from Netherlands to study Microbial Dark Matter (Phase II) - VDW unchlorinated drinking water (SPAdes)... ...
GGTACTACAACGCCGCGCTCGAGTGGTCCAAGGACATCGGCGATATCGCTGGTCTCATCTCGATTTATCACGGCCTCGCGCTCGCATATCGCGGGCGCGGCGACTTGGATGCAGCCACGGGGTACCTGCAACGCGCGCTTGGAGCGACCGAGGTTGCGAATGACTTGGCCTACGCCGCGACACTTCACAACGCGCTCGCAGTCATCGCGGCAGAGCGCGGACACATGTCCGCCGCGTATCAGCACGTTGACAAGGCAATCGCAATCGCGCGCGTCAATGGCCCTGCGGCACATGTCCCGCACTACCTCAATACGAAGGCCGAATGCGCGCTGAGGGTCCGAGACCTGGAAACGGCCAAGACCTTCGCCATCGAAGCCGCGAGCGAGGCGGCCATCACGCGAAACGACCGCGCGGCGGCTGCTGCCGAGATCGTCCTTGCTGAGATTGCCGCGACGTTAGGAGTCCCCGATGAGGCGAATCGGCACCTGAGGGAGGCAGCTGCAAAGTACCAGGCGGTCAACGCACGAGCGGAACTCGGCGAGGTCTACATGCGACTGAGTCGACTCGCCCAACAGGAAGGGCGTGCAAACGAAGCGAGCGAGTACGCGAATAAGGCCTATGAGGCCATGAGGTGGCCAAGCGGCCTAATTGGGAGAACTCGATGAGATTCCTAGTCGGTGCAATGAACATCGCCTTGATGATCCAATTGGCATCGTCACGGTTCCTGAGCGAGCCGTGGGGTGGGCAACCCCCAGTCTGGGGCTAACCGCTTCCGAGCTGGCGCTCCGTCGCGGTCAGCACATTTCGTAGCAACAGCGCGGTCGTCACGGTGCCGAGCCCGCCAGGAACTGGGCTCACCGCACCGGCGACCGCGCTGACGCTTTCCATGTCGACAGCGCCAGTGATCCCGTTCGGCGTCACGTTGATCCCCGCATCGATCACCGTGGCTCCGCGCGCGATCATGTTCCCTCGGAGGAAGCCCTCGCGGCCCACGCCGACGATGATGATCTCGGCTTCGCGCGTGTAGCGCTCGATATCGATCGTCCGCGTGTGCGCGATCGTGACCGTGGCATCCTCTCGCAGGAGCAGCAATGCGGCCGGCCGTCCTACGACGGTGCTTCGCCCGATGATCAGCGCACGCGCCCCGCGCATCGGGATCTCGTAGAAGCGCAGGAGCTCGATCGCCGCGTCTGCGGTCGACGGGACGAAGCGCGGCCGCCCGTCGGCGAGGAAGCCCATGTTGAATGGATGCATGCCCTCGACGTCCTTCTCGACGGGGATGTGATCGACGATGTGCGCCTCGTCGAGCGCGCCGGGCAGCGGTGTGAGCAGGAGGACGCCATGGACCATCGGGTCGCGGCCGAGCTCCTCCAGCCGCTTCACGAGATCAGGCTCGGTCGCGTCACGTCCCAACGCGACCTCGACGACGGCGATCCCATGCGCCGCGCCCGAGCGGCTCAGTCGGTGCAGGTACGTCGCAGCGGCCGGGTCCGCGGCGACCGATATGGCCGCGAGCTTGGGCTGGATGCCGCGCTCGCGCAGGAGCTCAGCGCGCCGGTGCGACTCCGCCCCGATGCGTTCGGCGAGCGGCCGCCCGTGTAGGAGGCGCGTCACCTCAGCGCGCGATCCGCGATTCGACGAAGTCGAGGATCCGCTTGCGCTGCTCCTCCGATCCGTCGAGCGCGCGGTCGAGGTCCTCGGAGAGTGCCTTGACCTGGCCGGCGTCGCGTATCGATGCGAGGTTGACCATGACGTTGAGCGCGGCGCCGCGGATCGCGGCCTCGGCCATGAGCGCGCCCACGCCGAGATCGCTGATCGTCGCGGGCGTGGCCGTCTCGAGCCCTCGTTCGCATGCGTCCAGCAGCCGGCGACCCGTCTTCGCCACCTCCAGCGGGACGCGCGAGGCCGCGAGCAGCGCCGCCTGCAGGCGATCGCGTCGCGCGGACTTCTCGGCATCCGTCGCCTTCGGCATGCGCATCGCTTCGCTGACGGTCGCGAAGACGGCGCTGTCGTCGTCGACGAGACGAAGGAAATCGGCGCGCAGGTTGTCGACCTCGGAGACGAGCGTGTCGATCGAAGCCACCTCGCTCTTCTTCGCGGAGATACGGGCGACCATCGCGGCGAGTGCCGCACCGAGCGTCCCCGCGTACGCCGCCGCACTGCCGCCGCCGGGCACCGGTCGGTCGGAGGCGAGGTCGTCGCTGAACGCGCGCAGGCTGAGGTCGACGAGTCGATCGGTCACAGGGCGCGGTGAGTGTACGTGCTAGCATTCGTCGAAATCCCAACGGGTTCCTTGTGGCTCGACCTGTTCGCCGAGGCCCGAACCCGTAACAGCTCGACCGTAGCATCAGCGCCGTGAAGAAGCGCGCCCGCGGGCGAGATGCCGATCGCGACGGCGCGCGACTCCGGCGGGCGCTGGTCTGGGTCGTCGCGCTGAAGGTCGCGGCCATCACGCTGGTCCTCGATCCCGTGTCGATCGTGCCGTTCGACATGCCGAAGGTCCTGGTGGGCAGGATCACCGGACTGCTGCTCCTTGGCCTCCTCGCGATCATCGTGGCGCGATCCGGCTTGAGCGCGATCCCGCGGTCGCCGGTCCATTGGGCGGTCGGCGCGGTCGTGCTCGCGAATGTCGTGTCCGTGGGGCTGGCCGAGGATCGCTACATCGCGCTGTACGGAGAATTCAGACGGTTCCTCGGGATCTCCTTCCTGCTCGACATGGTCGTCCTCTATCTCGCGATCGCGGTCGCCTTCCGCGATCGGCGCGATTGGGCGGTGCTCGCCGGCGCGGTCGCGGCATCGGCGGGTCTCTCGATCGGATACGGGCTGGTCCAGGCGGCCGGACTCGACCCGGTCCCGTGGACGAAGTCTACGAAGGTGCGGCCCGTCGGGACCTTCGGCAACGCTGATCTGTACAGCCACTTTCTCGTGGTCTTCGCGTCCGGCGCGCTCTCGTTCGCCGCGTTCGCTCGCGCGCGCGGCCTGCGGATCGCCGCCGGCGTGCTGGCGCTGGCGGCGCTGCTCGCCGCCGCGCTGTCCGCGACGCGGGCCGGCGTCCTCGGTGTCGGTGCGGGCGCGGCCGCGACGTTCAGCCTCATGCTCGCGTCCGGCGTCGTGTCGCGCGTTCGGGCGCTCGGCATCCTCGTCGCGACGGCGGTCCTCGGAGGGATCGCGCTGCTCGTGACGCCGCTCGGGCAGCGCATCCTCGGCACGTTCCGCGGCGAGGTCGCGCTGAGCGATCGACTGCTGATCTGGGACAGCGCGCTGCACGCCTTCGCCGATCGGCCGCTCTTCGGCTGGGGACCCGACAGCTTCGGTGTCGCGTATTCCCGCTACCGCCAGCCCGGCAGCCAGGTCATCCTTTTCGAGGCGGGCTCGCTCATCGATCAGGCCCACAGCTGGGTCCTCGAGACTGCCGTCTCGACCGGCGCGATAGGACTGGTAACGCTCGTCGCCCTCATCACCGTCGCCACAGTCACGCTCTGGCGCGGTTTCCGGAGCGGTGAGCGCGCGCTCTGCGCGGCGGCGCTCGCCGGGCTCGCCGCGTATTGGGTGCAGGGGCTGATCTCGATCTCGTCGGTGGGGGTCGACTGGTTGCCGTGGGTCTGCTTCGGCGCCGCGGCATCGATCGGCGCGCGGACGCAGCCGGTGCCCAAAGCCGCCTTCGGTGGCGCGCTCGCTCCTGTCGCCACGCTCGCTGCGGTCGCGGTGCTCCTGGTCGGCACGCTGGGCGCGATCGACACCTACAACGCGGGCCTCCGGGGACAGGCGTCGCGGGTGGTCGCCGCGACCGCGCCGGATCAGGCGGTCGCGGCCGCTGCCGACGCGATTCGCCTCGACGGCGGCCGCGACATCTACTGGAGCGCGCGCGGCGAGGCGTACATCCGACTGGGTCGCTGGGCCGCCGCAGCCGACGACTTCGAGCGCGCCGCGGCGCTCTACCCGCATCGTGCGGCTCTGCTCATCGACGTAGCGAAAGCGCGGGCGGAGCAGATCCTGCACGGCGACCGTTCGGGCGGCGGAAGCGCGAGCGCCCTCGCCGCCGCGCAGCGGGCGCGTGAGCTCGACCCGAACAACAGCGAGCCGCACCAGGCCTCGGCGGGTCTGCTGCTCGCTTTCGACCAGCCGATGCCGGCACTCCGCGAGATCGTGACCGCCATCCGTTTGAACCCGGTCATCCGGGGCTACGACACGACAGCAGCGGCGATCGCCGAAAAGAGCACGGATCGGTACGCGACGGTGTCGCTGTTGACCGAAGCGCTCAGCTACAAGGACAGCGCGACGCTCCGGATCGCGCTGGGCAAGACGTACCTCCGGCTCGGCGACCAGGGCTCCGCGCGCGAGCAGGCCCGTCGTGCCCTCGAGCTCGAGCCGAAGAATGCCGAAGCGCAGCGGCTCGTGGTGACCACGGGCGGGCCATAGACCGGGTGGCCAGTGCTACATTCATGTCTCGCGCTTTCATCGAGAGAGGCTGAGGGAACGGCCCGATGAAGCCTCGGCAACCGGCGGAGTCCCGCTGTGGTGCCAAGTCCGGCCTTGGAGACAAGGGAAGATGAGAGAGGGTCGGTCCACCATTTGACACTGAAGACGACTGTCATCGGCGCATTCCCCAAGATCTCGGATGACCCGGGCGGGCAGCATCTGCGCAGCGCGCTCCATCGCCACGACCGCGGCGAGATTGACGACGCCGTGCTCGACGCGGCATACGCGGCGGCCACAAAGGGCGCGATCGAGGAGCTCGACGCCGCCGGCATCGACGTGATCAACGACGGCCACATCCGCTGGGACGATCTGTTCGCGCCGTTCGCGACGGCGTGGGGCGGCGTGTCGCGCGGCCCGCTGGAGCGCTGCTACGACAACAACACCTACTTCCGGCAGCCGCTCATCGAGGGCGCGCTGACGACGGACGGGAAGACGCTCGTCGCCGACTTCACGTACGCGCGATCGCTCGCAAAGGGCGAGGTGAAGGCCGCCATCTGCGGCCCGCTCACGTTCGCGACGCTCGCGATCGACAAGCACTACCGCTCGCTCGAAGACCGCGTCGGTGCGGTCACCGACGCGCTCGTGAAGGAGCTCGAAGGGCTCCGCGAGGCCGGCGCGACGCTCGTCGACGTCGAGGACCCCGCGATCGTCGCCCTGCCGCAGCACATCGAGCTCGCGCGGGAGGCATACACGCGTCTGCACCGTGCCGGCGTGCCGCTCGCGCTCCAGACCTACTTTTTCCCGGCAGATCGCGTCCTCGAAGACCTCGCGTCGTTCCCGGTCGCGCAGGTCGGCATCGATATCCGCAGCCGCGACACGACGGCGCTGCGGCGGCTCGACGTCTTCGGCGACAAGGTCGTCGTGCTCGGCGCGCTCGACGCGCGCAACACCCGCCTCGAGACGCGCGACGAGCTGACCGCGCTCGCCGAGCAGGCGCTGAAGCTCGTGAAGCCGGAGCGGCTGTGGCTCGCGCCGACCACGAGCCTCGAGTTCCTGCCCCACGACGTCGTGACGAAGAAGCTCGCCGTGCTCGTCGACGCCGCGCGCGCGGCGGGGGGTGTGCCCGCATGACACAAACTACCGGGGGGCTCCGCCCCCCGAGGACCCCCCAGGCGCGCGAGAACCCCCCGCGTGAGCTGCTCACCACCACCGTCGGGTCGTTCGGCAAGCCGGACTACCTACAGAAGGCGCGCAACGCGTTCGCGCGCGGCAAGCTGACGCGTGCCGAGCTCGAGGAGCTCGAGCGCAAGGCGACGACCGAGTGGATCCGCATCCAGGAAGAGCTCGACCTCGACATCCTGGTCGACGGCGAGATGTACCGCGGCGACATGGTCGCGCACTTCGCCGAGCTGCTTGAGGGCTACACCGAGGGCGGCCTCGTCCGTGCATACGGCAACCGCTACTACCACAAGCCGATCATCTCGGGCCCGATCCGGCGGCCGAAGCCGATGACGGTGGACTGGTGGAAGTTCGCGCAGTCGCTCACCGACCGTCCGGTGAAGGGCATGCTCACGGGTCCGTACACGATGCTCGACTGGTCGTACAACGAGGCGTACCCGACGCGGCGCGACGCCGCGCTCGCGCTCGCCGAGGCGATCCGCGAGGAGGCCGAGGACCTCGAGCGCGCCGGCGCGAAGTACATCCAGATCGACGAACCCGCGATCCACGCGCGGCCCGAGGAGCTGCCGATCGCGATCGAGGCGATGGCCATCGTGACGCGGAACCTGAAGGCGAAGACGATCTCGCACATCTGCTACGGCGACTTCGCCGCGATCTACCCGGGCGTGCTCGAGCTTCCGGTCGACCAGCTCGACCTCGCGATGGTGAACTACGAGTACAAGTACCTCGACCTCTTCGAGAAGGATCCGTTCACGAGGGAGATGGCCATCGGGATCGTGGACGTGCACAAGCACGAGCTCGAGACGGTCGCGGAGGCGGCGGAGGGCATCCGCAAGGGCCTCAAGTACGTATCCGCCGAGCGGCTCCTGCCGCATCCCGACTGCGGCCTCAAGACGCGGCCGGTCGAGGAATCGATCGCGAAATGCCGCGTCGTCGTCGAGGCGGCGAAGCTCGTGCGCGCGGAGCTCGCCAAGAAGGCCGTCCCCGCGTGAGCACGGTGACGGAGGAGGCGACCGACCTCCTCCAGCACCTCATCCGCAACCAGTGCGTGAACGATGGGACCCCGGACTCGGGCCACGAGGTCCGCAGCGTCGACACGCTCGCGGCGTACCTTGCTGGCCCGGGCCTCGAGCTGAAGCGCTACGAGCCGCACCCCGGGCGCGTGAGCATGGTGCTTCGCATCGAGGGCAGCGACCCGAAGGCACCTTCGCTCCATCTGTGCGGCCATGTCGACGTCGTGCCGGTCGACGCCGCGGGCTGGACGCGCGACCCGTTCGGCGGAGAGCTGGTCGATGGGCTGATCTGGGGACGTGGCGCGATCGACATGCTCGATGAGACCGCGACGATGGCCGTCGCGGTGCGCCGGCTGCTCGATTCGGGCTTCCGGCCGAAGGGGACGCTCATCTATTCGGCGGTCGCGGACGAGGAGGCCGCCGGAGTGCTCGGTGCCGAGTGGCTCGTCGAGAACGCGTGGGACGACGTGCGCGCCGACTACTTGCTCACCGAGTTCGGCGGCGCGCGCATCGAGCCAGGGAGCGGAACGCCGCGGCTCCCCGTCATGGCGGGCGAGAAGGGCTCGCAGTGGACGCGCCTGCGCGTGCGTGGCACGCCGGGTCACGGCTCGATGCCGTACCGGAGCGACAACGCCGCGGTGAAGGCGGGCGAGGTCATTCGCCGCATCGCGGCGTACCGCCCGCCTGCCAAGATGCACGCGCTCTGGCTCAGCTTCGTCGTGGCGGTCGTGCCATCGGCGGTGCAGCGCTTTGCGCTCTCCCATGGCGCGACACTCGACCTCGCGCTGGGCCGGCTGCCGATCGGCATCGCGCGCCTCTTCCACGCCTGCACGCACACGACGTTCTCGCCGAACATCGTCCACGCCGGCAACAAGATCAACGTCGTCCCGGGCGGGGCCGAGATCGACATCGACATCCGCACGCTGCCCGGTGACGAGCGCGAGCCGGTGCGGCGGATGCTGCGGGACGCGATCGGCGATCTGTGGTCGGACTGCGAGGTCACCTTCGAGCGCGACAGTCCGCCGACGAAGTCGCCGACGGACACGCCGCTGTGGAGCACGCTCTCGGCGATCACCGCGAAGCTCGTGCCGGGCGCGAAGACGTTCCCGATGATCCTGTTCGGCGCGACCGACGCGCGCTTCTTCCGCCGGAAGGGCGTCGTCGCGTACGGCTACGGTCTCAAGAGCGCGCGCATCCCGTACAACGAGTTCTCGCAGATGTTCCACGGCAACGACGAGCGCGTCGACCAGGAGTCGCTGCGTCTCTCCGCCGAGCTTTGGGAGCGCGTCGCGCGGGAGTTCCTCGGCTAGCGAGCCCGCGCCCGCAGCCGGCCGATCGACTTACGTCCCGTAAAGGTCGAGCACCTCGCGTCGGAACGGCACGTTCGCCTTCCGGCGCAGGTGCTCGACCTTTACGGGGTCCCACGGGCCCACGAACGTGACGGCGACGCCGCTCTTGCCCGCGCGGCCGGTGCGGCCCACGCGGTGCGTGAAGACGTCGGCGTCCTCGGGCAGGTCGTAGTTCACGACGTGACTGATGTCCTCGATGTGCAGCCCGCGCGCGGCGACGTTGGTCGCGATGAGGATCGGCAGCTTGCGGTCGCGGAATGACTCGAGCGTGCGCTCGCGCTCCCGCTGCGACAGGTCGCCGTGGATCGCGTCGACCTTGTGCCCACGGCGCTTCAGCGCGTCGACGAGCCTGTCCACGCCGCGCTTGGTGTGGCGGAAGACCAGCACCTGATCGATCTCGTACTTTTTCAGCAGCTCCTCGAGCGCCTTGACCTTGTCTTCCTCGAGCACCTCGATGTAGATCTGCTCGATCGCCTCGAGGTTCTGCTGCTCGGGCTGGATCGCGACATGCGCGGGGTTTCTGGTGAAGCTGTGCGCGAGATCCTTGACCTCGCGGACGAGCGTCGCGCTGAAGAGCGCGGTCTGGCGATCGGTCGGGCACTTGCGGAGGAGGCGGCGCACCTCGGGCGCGAAGCCCATGTCGAGGAGCCGGTCGGCCTCGTCGAGGATGACAACGCGAAGGTCGCTCAGGTCGAGCGTGCCGCGCTCGATGTGGTCGATGAGGCGTCCGGGAGTCCCGACGATGATCGCGACGCCGCGCTTGAGCGCGCGCTCCTGGGGCACGTACGAGACGCCCCCGTAGATCGCGACCTCGTGCGCGTGGCGGTACTTGCCGAGCGCGCCGAATTCGCGCGTCACCTGCACGGCGAGCTCGCGCGTGGGAACGACGACGAGCGCCTGGGGCCGCTTGAGGCCGGGCTCGACGAGCTCGAGGATCGGGATCGCGAACGCCGCGGTCTTGCCCGTGCCCGTCTGCGCCTGCGCGAGCACGTCGCGGCCTTGCTGCATGAGGGGGATCGTCTGCTGCTGGACTGGGGTGGGGGCCATGAAGCCTAGGTCCGCGATGGCTCGCGCGACATCCGGATGGATGTCCAGGTCTCCGAACCGGCCACGTTCCGTGGCCGTCGCTTCAGCTACCGCCAACACGTCTCCTTCGCGGGTATGAAAAAGGCCCGACCGTACGTTCCGGTCAGGCCCCGCCAAAGCCCGATTCCGCGTTCGATGTTGCGCCGTAGTGTACCCGTTCGCCCCGGCCCGGTCTATCTGTCTCGCTATGCTCGATCGGTGCCCGGATCGATCCTCGTCGCGCGGCTCTTCGGGATCGACATCCGCATCCACCTGTCCTGGTTCATCATCTTCGGGCTCATTCTCCTCACGCTGTCGGGGCAGGTCCTGCCGGACCTTCGCCCGAACTGGTCCGACGAGAAGACGCTCATCGTCGCGGCGATCACGGCGCTCCTCTTCTTCGTCTCGATCCTCGCGCACGAGCTCGCGCACTCGCTCGTCGCGCGCCGCTTCGGCATGGCCGTCTCGTCGATCACGCTCTTCCTGCTCGGCGGCGTGTCGAATCTCGCGAAGGAGCCGCCGACCCCCAAGGCCGAGTTCCTCATGGCGGCCGCGGGGCCGTTCACGAGCTTCGTCATCGGCGCGGCGGGCATCGGGGTCGCGTTCCTCGTGCAGGAGCGGCTCGCGTTCTCGCCGGCGCTGGATCCGGTCGGCGTCGTCGCGAGCTACCTCGGGATCATCAACGTGAGCCTCGGCGTGTTCAACCTCATCCCCGGCTTCCCGCTCGACGGTGGGCGCGTGCTGCGATCGATCGTGTGGGCGATCCGCAAGGACCGCGCCTCGGCGACGCGCGTCGCGGCGCGTGGCGGTCAGGTCGTCGCGGCGCTGCTGTTCGGTGTGGGCGCGTACCGCATGTTCGTCCTCAACGACAGCTTCGGCGGCGTGTGGTCCGCGCTCATCGCGTACTTCCTGTACAACGCCGCGACAGCTGCGATGGCGCAGGAGCGGATCGTCGGCGCGCTCGGCGGCGTGAAGGTCGCGACGCTCATGCGCGGCGACCAGCACATGGCCTCGTCGGGCATGACCATCGGACGGCTCATCAAGGAGATCGTGATCCCATACAACCTCCGCGCCGTGCCGGTGCAGCGCGGCGATCAGGTGATCGGCCTGGTGACGATCGGTGACCTGCGCAAGGTCGATCAGTCGGCATGGGACACGACCTCGGTCGATCGGGTCATGACGGGAACGGAGAATCTCGCGACGGTCACGCCGGACGACACGCTCGTCACCGCGCTCGAGCGCTTCGGCGCGTCGGAGCATCCGATGCTCCTAGTGCTCTCGAA
>Ga0209824_10002183_pt1 | contig 10301 bp, 8 predicted proteins | sample VDWuncwatermetaG_FD_184124 | JGI IMG/M metagenome (GOLD analysis project Ga0209824, IMG submission 184124) | Wastewater microbial communities from Netherlands to study Microbial Dark Matter (Phase II) - VDW unchlorinated drinking water (SPAdes)... ...
CCGATAAATGCCCGTGAGGATGTGAAAGAGCGTGGTTTTACCCGCGCCGTTCGGTCCGATGAGAGAGGCAATCATTCCCTCTTCCAGGCTGAGATCCACGCTGTCCAGAGCGAGCAGCCCCCCGAATCGCTTCGCAACTCCCCGAATCTCAAGCAGCGCCATTCGATTTCACCTCGCTGCGCCGGGGGGGCAAGATGCCCTGAGGGCGAAAGATCATCATCAGAATAAGAATGAGGCCGAAGACCATGCGTTCGTATTTCGCCGGCTCAAACTGAGCCGGGATCTGGCTCAGGTCAAAACTCCCAAGCAACGGCAGGGAAAAGATGATCCCGGACTGGCGGAGCGTATTGAGCCAGAGAGAAAGCCCTTTGAGAAGCTGCAGGTTCAATACGGTCACTGCAGTCGCTCCCAGAACGGCTCCCGGGATCGAGCCCATTCCGCCCAGGATAACCATCGCCAGCACCCCGATCGATTCCATAAAGGTAAAACTTTCCGGATTGATAAAGACCTGCTTGGCCGCAAAAAGAACCCCGATAGCAGAGGCAAAGGAGGCGCCGACCGCAAAGGCCAGGAGCTTCAGCCGCACGACCGGAATGCCCATCGTAGCCGCCGCAATCTCATCTTCGCGGATCGCCTTCCACGCCCTGCCGATCGGAGAGTCTTCGAGCCTGCGCGTAACCAGGATGACAAGAAGCGCCATAAGAAGAACGAGAAAGTAAAAGTATAGGGGATAGAGAGCGGCCGGATCCAACCTGAGTCCCAGAAATTCCAGCACAGGTTGAAAGAAGAGGGGCGGTCTCTGAATCGGAGTAATCCCCTTGGGACCATTCGTCAGGTTTATCGGCTTATCGAGATTATTGACCAGGGCGCGAACGACTTCAGCAAAACCGAGGGTTACGATAGCCAGATAGTCCCCTCTGAGGCGCAGGACCGGCAGCCCAAGGAGGGCTCCGGTGAGAGCGCCGACCGCAATGCTCAGAAAAAGAAAGACGAAGAACCAGGAGGGCGCAAGCGGGAAATGAGCGCCTGCAAGAAACTGATTGGCCTGAGGCGAACCGAAGATGGCCCAGAGATAGGCCCCAATCGCATAAAAGGCGACGAATCCCAGGTTGAGAAGGCCGACAAAGCCGACAACGATATTCAAGCCCAGGGCGAGGGTAACGAAGATCCCGACCTGAATCGCCACCTCGAGATAGTAACCATTGAACGTGCCTAGAAGAGGCAAAAGCACGACTAACACCAAGCCGGCAAAAGAGAGTTTTACTCTTCGGGGCAGCGGCGCGTAGTAGATGAACAACAGGGAGGCTTCAAAAAGAAGAAAGGCCAGAACGGATTGGGGAAAATAAAAGACCAGCAGGCTGCTTAATCCGATATAACCAACTAAGCCAACACTGAGGAACCAGTTTTTCATTTTGGATTGTGATTGCCGATTTTGGATTGGGGATCTTTTTAATCTAAAATCAAAAATCCAAAATCTAAAATCGGTTTCATGCTCCTTCCTCCCGCACCTTTTCCCCCAACAGTCCCTTAGGTCGAAAAATCAGAATCAGAATCAGGACGGCGAAAGCAAAGACATCTTTATATTCCGCGCCAAAGGCCCCGTTCGTGATGAGCGAGAGGTAAGAGGCGGCGAAGGCCTCCATCAATCCCAGAACCATCCCTCCCAACACCGCTCCCGGAATGTTGCCGATTCCTCCAAGGACCGCCGCTGTAAAGGCCTTAAGACCGGGAACGAATCCGCTGTAGGGGCTGATCAGACTGTATTGGAGGCCGAACAAGACACCGGCGACTCCACCCATCGCCCCGCCGACAAAAAAGGTGAGGGCAATAATGCGATCCACGTGAATACCCATCAGCGAGGCGGTGTCGGGATCTTGCGCCACAGCGCGAATAGCGATGCCGACTTTGGTTCGATTGACAAAGAGGTAAAGCCCCAGGAGCATCACGAGAGCGGTGGCGATGACGAGGATCGATTTGAGCGGGACTTCCACGGCCGCGCCCAACTGCAGGCTTTTTTCCAGGACCGGGAGAGTCGGATAGGTCAGATAAAACGCATTGCGCCAGAGGCTCTCGATCAGGCGGATAAAATCCTGCAGGAAGAAGGAAGCTCCGATAGCGGAGATCAGAGGAACAAGGCGGGGCGCCCCGCGCAGCGGGCGGTAAGCGATCCGCTCCAATCCCATCGCCGCCAGTCCACTCAGCGCCATCCCGGTGAGGAGAACCAACAGCAAGACGAGGGCGGGATGGAGCACGGCGAGAGCGCCCGTGGCCTCGAACATCAGGAGCATCTCCGCCCCGACAAAAGCGCCGATCACAAAAATCTCGCTGTGGGCGAAGTTGATGAATTCCAGCACTCCGTACACCATGGTATAGCCCAGGGCGATGAGCGCGTACATGAAGCCCAGGACAAGACCATCGACGAGGACTTGAAAAAATATGCTGAACGCAAGTTCCAAAGTGGCGCGATCCCTTTAAAGGTTTTCATGCTAACAAATCCTTCCCGCCATCGCCACTCTCCGCTAACTCTTTAACCTGATAGCGCAGAGTTGACATGACGGTTGCATAGCAGATACCCTTTCCTACGATCGGAGTTCCAATGAAAAAAATATTTCTGATCGGCCTGGCGCTATTGGCGCTCATCGCCATAGTGGTCCTGACTTTGCCACCCCTCGTCGATCTGGCCCCTTACAAGAGCCGCTACCTGCCGCTGGTAGAAGATGCCCTTCAGCGCAAGATCGACGTCGGAGAGGTCCGTTTTCGCATCTTCCCTACGCCTTCTGTTCGGATCTCTGCCCTGAACGTTTCCGACAATCCCGCGTTTTCAAGAGATCCCTTCTTTACCGCTCAGCAGATCAGGCTCAAGCTAAAGCTCTGGCCCCTTCTCAGGGGAGAGTTCCGGGTGGACGAACTTATCCTTGAGAAGCCGGCGATCAACCTGCGCCAGCAACCGGACGGCACTTTCAATTTTGCCGATATAGGCAAAAAGAAGGGGACGGCCAAAAAGAAAGAGGCCCCGCCGAAGCCTCAAGAGCCCGCAAAATTCTCCGAGCTGATTCCTGCTCGGCTTGGCATTGAAAGAGGAGAGGTCACCATCCAGACCATGGGACAGAAAGCGCTTACGATTCGGGGCGTCGATGTCTCACTGGAAGATTTTTCCGCCGACCGTCCTTTTCCGTATCGGATTTCATTGAACCTGCCCGGCCTCAAAACCATCACCCTGGGAGGGCGCTTGAGTTACGAGGAATCCCAGGCAACCCTGAAGCTGACGGAGAACCATCTCAAAGCCCAAGATATGGACTTCGCGGTGAACGGCACCGTCACTGACCTAAGCGGCGTCCCTAAGGTAAATTTAACCCTTGCCAACGAGGGGTTTGAGACCAAGCCGATCTTTCAGCTCCTTACTGCGGCAGCTCTCACACCGAAGGAGCTCGAGGTATCGGGACCGATGGGATTGCAGGTCGCCTTGACCGGCCCCTCGCACAACCTGGCATTAGCGGTAAACGCACATCTGAAGGAGCTTAAAATCAACGATAGTCGTGCTTTCCATGGGATCCTCGGCGGGGAAATCCTGTTGTCTCTTCCTCTCGGCGGCGACGCGCCGATGAGCCACAATCTCAGCGGAAACGGAAAGCTCGTTGCCAAGGACGGGAGATTGACCGGCGTGGATCTTGTTTCCAAGATCCAATTGCTCACGGGCCTCATCGGATTGCCCAAGGAGCAGAGCAGCGGGGCAACCACTTTTAAAACTCTAGAGGCCGAGTTCCGGTTGGGAGGCGGCATAGGTGACATCCAACGGCTCTTTCTGTCAAACCCGCTAATGGAGGCGGTGGGCGGCGGCAAGATGAGTTTGGCCGCGCCATCGTTGGATCTCGGGATCGAGGTGGCCCTGGCGCCTGACGTTTCCGCCCGTGTCGGTGGCGGCAAAGCGGTTACCTTTTTCAAGGACAGCCAGGGTCGAATCGTGGTGCCGCTCAAGATCACAGGTCCGATCAGCACACCCTCCGTCTCGTTGGACACCACTAAGGTAATTGAAAAAGGTATCGGCCAGTTCTTTGAGCGCTTATTCAAAAGGAAATAACGAAGAGATTCTCGCTGCCTGGGCGGTTCAGGATGTTCCGAACAAGATTTTCATGGTAGGGGTCAAGCCCGAGGATGCGCCATATGTGTGGGGTGCGCGGGGCATGATGATCGCCCTCCTTCTGGTCTTCGGCTTCTTAGTCAAGATCGCCTCCGGCAAGAGGAGGGAAAGGAGTTAAGTCATGACCATCGGGGGTTGGATCTTGCTCGTCCTTTCGTGGAGCTCGATCATCGCTGTCGTCGCTTATTGCATGGCAAAGGTGCTAAAGAGGAAGGGTTAGAATCATAAGAGAAAGCGGCTTCAGCGGCAAATAGACGGGGAAAAATCGACTAAGCGGCAAGCGCGCATTCTAAAGAGAGGAAGGTGTGGATCATGAGTAAAGACGGGATACTCGTAACCGGTGGCAGCGGCCTGGTCGGGGCCTATACGGTGCGCATGCTTCTGGAAAAAGGCGAGCGGCCGGTGGTCTTCGATGTCGCCGTCAATGAGAGGCTTCTCGGAGCGATAGGTGTCGACTTGAAATCGATCAGCATGGTGCGGGGTGACATTCTGGATCTCCCAGGGTTGATTACGGCCATCCGCGATCACGGAATCGGCCGGATCATTCACTTTGCCGCCTTTCTGGGCGAAGAGGTCCAGCGGCGACCCTATAGCGGGGTGAGGCTCAATCTCATGGGCACGGTCAATGTCCTCGAGGCGGCCCGTTTAGAAGAGATCCCGCGCGTCGTCTTTCCCAGCTCAAGCACCGTCTATCTGGGTTCTTTGGGCGAGGGCGGGCCGAAAAAAATCGACGAGACCATCCCGCTGAACCCGCTCTCTGTTTACGCCGCAACCAAGGCCGGATCGGAGTTCCTGGGGCGAACCTACGCACAGCGCTTCGGTTTCGAGTTTATCGTCGTCCGGTTCGCCGCGCTCTATGGCCCTTCTCCCGCAGGACTCAAGGCAACACGAGAGCAGGCAATTCAAGCAATGGTGCGCTCAGCCATCAAAGGTGAGGCCGCAAGTATCAAATGGCCCTACGGGCCGTCCGAGCTTCTCTACGGCAAGGATGCCGCGAAGGGCACGGTCCTGGCCTGTCTTAAAGACAAGCCCAAAGACAACATCTTCCACATCGGCAGCGGGGAGATGGCGACCGGCGAGCAGATTGTCGCCGCTCTGACAAAGCACTTTCCCAAGGCGAAGATTACCCTGCTCAAAGGCGAAAGGCCCATGCCCTACCCGGAGGAGAGAATTCCAAACGACCAGTCCCGCGCCCGCGAACAACTCGGATACCAACCAGACTATCTCCTGGAAAAGGCCCTGGGGGACTACGCGGAGACCTTACGAAAGATAGAAAGCATCTGATTCAGGTTTGAGGATTGTATGATTGAAGGACTGAAAGACAAGGTTGCGATCGTGACAGGAGGCGGACACGGCATCGGTAAAACGTACTGCTTGGGGTTCGGCCGGGCCGGCGCCAGCGTAGTGACTGCGGACATCGACGGCCCGGCCGCTGAACAGGTGGCCGCCCAGGTGGCAAAGGAAACGGGATCCCGGTCACTGGGACTCTTGGTTGACGTTTCGGATGAAGGATCCACAAAGGCCATGGCAGCGGCGACTATCGAACGCTTCGGGCGCATCGACATCCTGGTCAACAACGCGGCTATCTTTGCTACGATTCCTATGAACCGCGGCGGCATCGAGACTATCGATCCCAAAGAGTGGGATCGTCTGATGGCCGTGAACTTGAAAGGACTCTTTTTTTGCAGCCGCGCCGTCCTGCCTGCCATGCGCGCCCGGAAATCCGGGAAGATCATCAACATCTCCTCCAGCACCGTCTTCTCGGGCAGCGCCGGAAGGATCCATTATGTGACCTCCAAGGCCGGAGTGATCGGATTCACCCGCACGCTCGCGCGCGAGGCCGGAGAGGACAATATCCAGGTGAACGCCATCGCTCCCGGCTCTACCCTCTCCGAGGAAAACCCAACCGAGGATATCCTCCGCTTTCGCCGGTTACAGGTCCAGGGCCGGGCCCTCAGGCGCGTTCAGATGCCGCAGGACCTGGTCGGGGCTGTACTCTTTTTGGCCTCGGGCCTGAGCGATTTCATGACCGGTCAGACACTTTCCGTGGACGGCGGCGCGGCGATGCGGTGAGATATCTTCGTCATTCCCACAGACCTTCCGGCAGAGGTAGGCCGGCGAGATCTTCAGCGGTGAGCCGCCCATGCGGCTCGATGCCGAAGCGCTCGACCACGGCAATCAACTGCCGGGTGTGCTGCGCGGCGTGCCAGGTGGAGCGCTCGAAGAGCTGGTGCATCGGCGGCGTGCCATAGAAGGTTTTCACTTTTTGCTGGCAGGATTTGTCCTCGAGTTGGGTCCACCAGCTCTCAAGCCGCTCAATAATGGTGTCGCCGTAGCCCGCAATTTCCTCGCCGATGGTGAAGGTTCCGTCTTCGGGCGGGATGTTAGCGTTGTCCACCCAGTATTCTACGTCGTCGATCGCGGTTTCGAGGAAAGCTTCGCCGATGCGAAAGATGTGGTGGCTCAAGAGTCGAATCGAGCGATCGCGGCTATCAATCGCGCGCTCGACCAGCCGTTCGTTGGGGAGTTGACGAATGTAGCGTTGCGCCGCGCGTAGCACATTGATCCACTTCATTATCAACGTGGCGGGGGGAAGCGGTGTATGCCCGCTGCCCTGCAAGCCGACGAATTCGGCGACATCTTCCAGGTTTTGGCAGAAGATGTACTGTTCCCCTTGCGCCAGCACCGGTACGGTGCTAACGCCAAGTTTGAGCAGCTGCTCTTGTCCCGTCGGATCGTTCAATACATCAACCGCGGCGAAGTTAATGCCTTTTTTCGAAAGAAACTCTTTCGTTCTCAGGCAACTGCTTCAACCGGGCTGGGTGAACAGGACGAATTTGTCACTGACGCCTTCCATGGTCAAATCGTGGAATGAATCGCTTAGCTGACCGCAGACGTATCAACCGCAGGCGTAGGTGTCAAGCAAGAAGGGCGAGAGCTTATTTTTTTCCCAGCGCCTCCGGATTCACCACGTTCGTAGGCTTGCCCTCGGCGTAAGCAACGATCTGCTCGACGGCAGCGTCGTAGTAAGATTCATAACTATCGCGCTCGACGTAACCCAGGTGAGGCGTGCAGATAGCGTTGTTCATTTTGAGCAGAGGGTGTGCCGCGCCGACGACCGGTTCGTCTTCGAAGACATCCACCGCGGCAAAGCCCGGACGCCCGGCTTTGAGTGCGTCCGCCAGCGCGCCCTCGGCGATGAGCCCGGCGCGGCTCGTGTTGACGATCAGCGCTGTCGGCCTCATCAGATCGAGGTCCTTACGGGTCACGATGCCACGCGTCTCCTTGGTCAGCGGGAGATGCAGGCTCAAGATGTCCGATTCGCCGAAAAAGGATTCGCGGCTTGCCGCAACCTCATATCCGGCCTCTCTCGCGCGCGTCGTCGATCCTTCCCGGCCCCAGCAGACGACGCGCGCCCCAAAGGCGCGGCCGACGCCGGCAACCATACCGCCGATTCGGCCCAGGGCATAAATGCCGAGCGTCTTGCCTTGCACGACCGTGCCGATCGTCGATTGCCAGTGTCCCTCTTTCAATCGCTTTACCTCGTACGGGATGTGCCGTAGCGCGGCCAATATCAGTCCCCAGGTAAGCTCCGCTGTTGTATGCGGTCTGCCGGCCCCGCCAGCCGAGACCACAATCCCGTGCCGGGTGCAGGCCTCGACGTCGATATGCGCCGTCGCGCGCCCCGTCTGGCTTATGATCTTGAGCTTGGGCAGGCGCTCGATCACGGCGCTTGGAAAGCGGGAGCGCTGCTGGGTCAGCAGCACCGCTTCGGCATCTTTCAACCGATCGGCGAGCCGAACGGGATCTTTCTCGGTGTCGTTGTAGACGATCACGTCGTGGCCTTTCAGCTTGGCGTAACACTTCAGGGTGCGAAACGCATCCTGATAGTCGTCGATCACTGCGATCTTCATGGCTGTTCTCCTTCTTGAAAGTAACGGTCGCCGTAAGTTGCCGATTCGAGGGAGAAACTACCGGCAATCGTGGCGTGATGTCAAACTGGAGATGAGATGACTAACGTGGTTAGTCCAAACTCCTGAAACTTACCTCAATTGACATGACCCTACCCTATTGGATAGTCTTCTGCTGCAGAATAATGCGGCGATCCGTAGGAGAAAACCCATGAAGACCGCCTATCCCATCATCGACGCAGACGCCCATGTGGTCGAGTCCGCCCGCACCTGGGACTACATGGACCCATCCGAAAGGCAGTATCGCCCTATACCCCTCGAGGCCCCCGAAGATGCCGGGACGAAACTTCAGTTCTGGCTTATCGACGGGAAGGTGAGAGGATTCCGTTTCCCTGCCTTTTCAGCCGCCGAGCTGGAGAGGCGTTCCCGCCAGGCGGGCCGCAAGTTCGCCGACGTGCAGGAGTCCCGCGAGATGGGCAACGTGGAGCTGCGCCTGGAGCACATGGACCGGAGCGGCATCGACATCCAGGTGCTGCACAACACCATGTTCATCGAACAAGCCACGGACCGCCCGGCGGTGGAAGTGGCGCTGTGCAAAAGCTGGAACCGCTGGCTGGCCGACATCTGGCGGCAGGGAAAGGGCCGCCTCAGGTGGTCTTGCATGGCGCCGACGCTGTGCATGACGGATGCGCTGGACCAGATCCGCTTCGGTAAAGAAAACGGCGCTTGCGCCGTGCTGATGCGCCCGGTTGAAGGCAACCGCTTACTCGTGGACTCGTACTTCTACCCGATCTACGAGGAGGCGAGCCGGCTCGACATGGCGATCGCTATCCACATCGCCAACGGCAACGCGTGGCTCAATGACCTCTGTCGCCATCCTGTGTCCACGGCGGCCGCGTTTCACCGTTTCAGAGTGCCTACCGTGGCTGCCTTCCACGACCTGCTCCTCAGCGACATACCTCAGACATTTCCCAAGCTCAGGTGGGGCTTCATCGAGGCCAGCTCGCAGTGGCTGCCCTGGGTGCTGCACGAAGCCAAGAACCGTTTCAAAGCATTGGGGCGCGAATGGCCCGACAACGTCGCGCGCGAGTACCGGATGTTCGTTACCTGCGAAAACTCCGATGACCTGCCCTACATCGTGCGGGAAGCCGGGGAAAACTGCCTGGTCATCGGGACGGACTACGGCCACACCGACACATCGAGCGACGTCGACGCCATCAAGCTGTTCAAGGCGAGGACGGACCTGGCGTCCGAAGTGAAGCGGAAGATCCTCAGCGACAACGCCCGGGCGCTGTACGGGCTCTCATGATGCGATGATCAGAGAGGAAGAAATTATGACCACTACCTATCCCATTATCGACGCCGATGGGCACGTCCTGGAGAAAGACTCCGAACTGCACGAGTTTTTAGAGGGGAGATACCGCGGGATGCCTCGATTCGAGACCTACGGCTATTTTCCATCTCTCGATGGATGGCATCGCGGCTCGAGCGTGCCGGGAAAAGACCAGGAGACTCCGGCCCCGCGGTGGATTGAGTTTCTTGACGAGCTCGGGGTTCAGATGAGCGTGCTTTACCCCACCGCCGGTCTGGCTTTGGGTCTTAGCCAGGATCGCGAATGGGCCTGCGCAGTCGCTCACGCCTACAACAGTTGGATCTCGGAAAAGTTCACGCGCCAGAGTCCCCGGCTAAAAGCCGTAGCGCTCCTGCCGGTTCAAGAACCGCTGGAGGCTGCCAGGGAGCTCAAGCGGGCTAAGGATCTCGGTCTGGTGGCCGGCCTACTCCCGGCCGTAACCGTTCTGAACAAGGGCTACGGCCACCATGATTTTGACCCGATCTTTCAGGAGGCGGAGCGATTGGACATGCCGCTCGCTATTCACGGCGCCCCGAGCCGCGGCATGGGCTTCGACTTCTTCGACAAGTTCATCCAGGTCCATACCCTGGAACATCCCTTTGCGATCCTCATCCAATTCACCAACATGGTTTTCGAGGGACTCTTCGAACGCTTCCCGCAATTGCGCGTGGTTTTTCTCGAGGCCGGCTCGGGCTGGATTCCCTACATGATGGACCGGATGGACGAAGAGTTCGAGAAACCCCAGCGCAGGCAGGCGCCACTTCTAAGAAAGAAACCAAGCGAGTACATCCGCTCGGGACAGGTCTGGGCGACCTGTGAAGTCGAGGAGAAGGCTTTACCGCAAGTAATTCGGCAATTCAACCCGCGCTGTCTCATGTGGCCTTCGGACTACCCGCACGAG
>Ga0209824_10002190_pt1 | contig 10283 bp, 9 predicted proteins | sample VDWuncwatermetaG_FD_184124 | JGI IMG/M metagenome (GOLD analysis project Ga0209824, IMG submission 184124) | Wastewater microbial communities from Netherlands to study Microbial Dark Matter (Phase II) - VDW unchlorinated drinking water (SPAdes)... ...
TTTATCTACCACACCGGAGATGAAAAGGCGGCCGTGGGTATCGCCCGGGCCCTTAGCGGGGCTTATCCGGACCCGAAGAAAAAAGATCCTAAGCTCCTGGTAGTGGAGATCGAGCCGGTGAAAGAACTCTCCCGGCCGGTCACGTTGGCGGAGGTGAAGGCTAATGCAAAATTAAAAAACTTCGATCTTGCGCGCCTGCCGCGCCTGTCGGTGATGCCCGTGAGCGAGGAGCAGTGGAAGACCATCGAGGAGATGGCAGGGAGGTAGGATGGAACTCAAGCGTCGTTCAATTCAATGCGACGATCAAGATTGTTTAGATTGAAGGGTCTGACCCCAGGGCCTTGTACTCGTCAGGTGCCGAGCTTTTTCTTGCTGTTAAACGTTATGGGCTCAACGTTGCGGCAAAGCTGTTCGTTTTGGTAGGCGATGCGTTTAATCTGCTCCTCCGTGAGTAAAACATCCTGGCCGCACTTTGGGAAGATTGCGCGAGGATTCCCTCCGTTGTAGACGATGGGACCTGGCTTATTCGTAATCTTTTTAGTGTACCAGCCTGGGATAGCCACCGCTGGGAATACGGCAACGGGGTCTCCCACAGCTTTTGTGAGTCTCTGTTCAAGCCATTTTGCATTGCGCCTCGCCTGCTCTAGAGTTTCGGTGTCTCTCCATTTAGGGAAGTTAATGGAGTCACCATCGTAGGTAACTTCGACGGCGGCTGCCCCCTTTGCCCGTGGGTTTTTTGATCTGGTTTTTGTTTCAATAACAAATACCCCTGCTGGGCCAACAACGGCGTGGTCGATATTAAAGTTCTCTGCTTGAATGTCGTGGTAAACCCGGAAACCATCGAGCATAAGTTCGTTTAACTCTTGTCCGACGGAGAGTTCGCCGTCATATGCGAGGCGAAGGTCAGCAAGGCTTTTGAGCACGAAGTAAGCTCTCACGGTCCCATATAATGAAGCAAGGACCGCTATCGATATTGCCGCATACAATAATGCAGCGGATTTTTGAGCGGTGATTGCATTTAGGAGTGCTATATAGAATACGAGAGGAAAAATACACCAGAAGACTATGACTTCCAGGACCTTGAATTGAAGCTCTGTGATGCGGTCAAACAGTGCCTGTCCGGGGCTGCGAAGGAGTTTTTGCGTGAGAGGGTTTTTGCGGTTTCTGTTTTTGAATGAATATACAAGTCCGAGCACTAAAATGAAGATGACCACGACTAGAGCAGGTGTGTTGATGATGAGGACGGGAAGCATCTTCTTAAGAATATAGGTAAGGGTATCTGGCATAAGCAGGTCTCGTATGCTTATGGCACCACCACGGCGTTTAAAGGAATCCTGTACCCTGTGAGTATGTCTATACTATATAGCTCGGCGGTTGCAAACGGGGTTGCGTATTTGTCACCAGGAGCAAGGGACATGACCTCACAGGGCAACGCCCGAGAAGACATCTTCGATGACGGTGAGGATCGTAACCAAGCGAGACGCACGGATTGTCCAGGCGGTACATCGTTACGGGTACAACCAGAGAGGTTGCAGATTCTCTGGACCTGCACTACGCTACGGTCAACCGGTTGGCAAACAGGCCTTGATACAAGAGACAAGACCTGCCCCCTATGTGCATACGATCAACTCAATAAAAGATAATCTCCGCATTTACTTAGCCGTCTGCTATTCATTATCGAGGGTCCTGAGGGTCGGATAACCAGAAGACGGGAAAACCCATCCGGCAGCTTCGAATTTGACTCTTAAAAGCCACTTTGTGTGGCGGGCAGGATAACAGTGCTATACCGACCAAGCGGGCTGCGTTTGCCGGCAATTCCGACTTCTAATATTTCTTTGCTAAGGCATGAGAATCGCAGTAAAGTTGGCCTTAAGAAGTACAAACTGTTATCCGTTAAGTGGGAAATACCGTGTCCGTTCTCTTAAGTGCATATTACCCGGAAGGCATAGTGTTCGCAGCGGATAAGAACGCAACGATCACTTATATACCTTCCGGAACAAAACAGGTTGAACCTACTGCTACCAAAGTGCTCTCATGGCCATTTCAACGGGCAATCGTTGGGTTCGTGGGGCTAGGCAGACTGGCTGGCGGGCTCGCGATGGATGAGTGGATGCGAATTTTTATCGCAGAGACAAGAGAACTAAAAGATATAGACGCAGTAGCCTACAAGCTACGTGAAAGGATTCAAGAGGATTTTGACAGAGACTATTCTCAGTCTACTGATACCAGGGATAAGCACCTAGTCATTCACTTGGGGGGCTTTGCGGCCAGGGGCGGTATTCAAACGCCGGTCATGTATCATATTTGGAATCACGGCGACATTCACCCTATGACTGGTTACCCACCGGCAGACAGAACATTTACAATTTCCGAAGATATTGAGAGAGATTTCAAGGCGCAAACAAAGTCAAACAACTACCCTGCAGGGGTTCGGGACTGGCTTAAGAATAAGATCGAAACTGGGGAGTATCACTGGTACAACAATGGTGCGAACCTGGCGGCATTTAACACCTTCAAGCATGTTATATGGCGCTCGCTCAAGACGCTGCAAGGAGTAGGCTTTGCTCCAAGTTCTGCAGGGCTGGATGAAGGAATCTCTTTTTGTAAGATGGCGGTCGAAGTATTTGCGTCGTTCTTCACACACTACTTTCCGCCCGAAGAGCGTGCAGTAGGTGGAGGGGTAGACGTGGCGTACATCCCGTGGCCGAAATAAGATGTGCCGGTGAACCACTCGCTGCAGCCGACCGCACTGTTCTACGCGGGTTAACTGACCGCGGAGTCGCGGATGCAGAGTTGCTTTCAATTCTAGCGAGTGGCGTGGCGTGTGAGATCGAGGCTGGGTGTGGTTGGGGTCAAACCTTTCATTCTATACAATCCTGCCTTGTAAATCTCAGATCTCTTGTCGGTGAACTCCGCTTTTCTTAACGCGAAGATTGAACTGAATTCTCCTACAACCGAATCCTAACCTGGAATCATTCCTGCTAAGGACTTTTTCACGTCTCATCCATACGCCTCGTGTCCGCGTCCTGGTGTAGAGATACCCCGGGGGTCCCCAGAGAGGCTGACCTAAACACCTTGAAGGGAATGGGTCTTTGGGATAGCTTTGGCCGAGCAGTGGAAAACGATTGAACAAATGGCAGGGATGAAAAATGGAAAATGATAAAATGAGATTTAAGGACTATTCGCGCGCCCTGGAGTATGACCGGAAGGCGGCAAAGTCGGATATCCGCGCGCAGTTGGTGCCGAAGCTCGTGGAGGCCCTGGATTTTCGGGGTAATGATTATGTACTGGATCTCGCGACCGGAACGGGACGTTTCGCCCGTCCGGTGGCGCAACACCTGAGAGGAGGAAAGATCATCGGTCTCGATGAGGCTTTCGCGATGCTCCGGGTAGGCCAGGAACAAAAAGAGCAAGAGCCCATACCCGGCTATCTTCCCGCTGCCGGGACCGCAGAGGCCTTTCCGTTTCGTGACGGGGTTTTCGACCGGGTGTTCACCGTCTTTGCTCTCCACCACTTCGGCAATCCTCCTCTGATGATGCGTGAGGCCCATCGCGTTCTTAAGCCGGGGGGCCGTTTTGCCATCCTGGATCCGGTTGTAGCAACGGCGGAGGATTCGCTGGACGAGGCGATCCATGACCTGATCAATCAGATCTTCCGCAGGGGGCATGGGGAAAATTTTCACTACCATTCCGCTGAAGATATCCAGGACCTTCTAGGCCGGGCCGGCTTCGAGGTCCGTCGGGCCGACCTTCATATCTTTTCCATCGATCAGGAAGGGATGGAGGGGATTCCTACGGGCAGGCACTGGCTCGAGGTCGCCGAGCAGATGCAAAACGAATCTCCCGAGATTAAGCGGCGCTTCGAAGAGAAATATTTTCGCTACGAAAAAAAGGGCGATAAGGTCCATGTCCGGGGAAATTTCGTCTGCGCCCTGGTCAGCGGGGAAAAACGATAAGACGAATTATTAATTTTTAATTAAGGAGAGAAGCATGAAAGTTCAGAAGATCGCCATCTATGCTCTTAGTATTTCACTCCTGTTTTTTGTTTCTCTGCTCCAGGCCCAAGATCTTGGTCCCAATTTTAAAAAAATCAAAGAGGGCATTTACATTTATTCGGCAAGAGAAGCCGACGCGAATTCCGGCATCATTCTGACTCAGGAGGGGGTCGTGCTGATCGACAGCGGCCACAACCCGCCAGATTCCCGGGCCGTGCTGAAGGCGGTCCGGCAACTCACCTCCCAGCCGGTCCGCTTCCTCATCAACACCGAGCCGCACAGCGACCACACCACCGGCCATTTTCTCTTTTCTCCTCCCGCCATCATTATCGCGCACGAGGGGGCGACCGACTCGATGAAGAAGGCCTACAACCCGGAGCGCAGCCAGAAGCTGATGGCTGAGTCCCCGGAGATGCGCGCGGCGTTCGAAGGCTACCGCATGATCACACCACACATCGAGTACCGCCAAAAGATGACTCTGAACGTGGGGGAGAGAACCTTTGAGCTCTTTTATCTAAAAAATGTCCATAGCGAGGCGGACACGGCGATCTGGCTGCCCAAAGAGCGAGTCCTTTTCTCAGCGGCAGTGGCCGGAGTCAAGCGCTTCAGCAATCTCCGCCCTTTCACGACCATCCCGGATACTTTTAACAGCCTCAAGATGCTGAAAGGCCTGAACCCCGAGATCGTGGTGCCCGGACATGGAGCGCCGAGTACAATAAAGATACTCGATGACATGGAACGTTACTATGGTCTGCTTGTGGAACGAGTAGGGGAAATGGTCCGCCAGGGGAAATCCTTGGAGCAGATCAAAAAAGAGCTGCGCATGCCGGAGCATGAGGACTGGGAAGGCAAAGATCGTTTCCCGAATAATATCGAAGCGGCTTACCGGGCGGTAACAAAGTGACGTGAGGATTGAAGTAGTGAGGAAATAACATGAAGAAGTTCTTTTTCCCTGCAATGATGTCTGCGTTCTTGCTGCTGTTTTCCAACTACGCGCAGGCGATCACGCCGGAAAAGCCGGAGTTCAGAAAATTAGCCGACGATATTTATGCGTACATTGGGAAAGTGAACGACGCCAACGCGCTTGTCGTTGTGACGTCGCAGGGCGTGGTGGTCATCGACACCGGCAACAATCAGCCGGAGACGCGGAATATCTTGAAAAACATTCAAGCCGTCACGAAGCAGCCTGTGCGCTTTGTCATCATCACCCAGAACCACGGCGACCACATCGGCGGCACGCCGCTTTTCTCGCCGCCGGCCACGGTGATCGTGCACGACAGGGTAGCGAAGGACTGGAAGAGTTGGAAGCCGCATTTGATCAAAGCCTGGCGCAAACGTTTCCCGGAGCGGATGGAAGCCCTCAAAGATTTTCACCCCATCGATGCCGTCGTGAGCTTCTCGGATCGCATGACGCTCAATCTGGGCGGCAAAGTTATCGAACTGATCTACGTGGATGACACCTACAACCCCGGTGACATCGCCGTATGGTTGCCCCAGAGCGGCGTGATGCATGGCGGCTTCGCTGGCTATAAGGAGCGCAACGAAACGTTGGAGATTAAGGTAGAGCCGTAAATATCCGCTTCTCTTGAAGCCCGCCTGGCAAGGTGTTAAAGATAATCGCCAGTGGTCGCATAGCTCAGTTGGTTAGAGCGCTCGCTTCACATGCGAGAGGTCGCAGGTTCAAGTCCTGCTGCGACCACCATAAAATCAATAACTCGCGCCCCAAGTAACCCCTCCCAAAACAGACAGGATTTTTCCGGATTTGACATAACGCTACCTTCTCAGTTATTCTCCGCCCCAAAATCACGGTCCGGGGTCCGGGTCACTTCTCTAGTGGACACTTTTCTATTTTCTTTACATTGGATTCATCTGCTATCAGCCGTGCTCTGGATTGGCACTGTTTACTTTTTCAATTTCTTCCTCATGCCGTTTGTCGGAAGGACAAAACCCGAAGTTCGCACCGAGGTTTTTTACAAATTAGTGCCTCTCACTTTGCCGGGCTTTCGTTGGAGTAGCTTGGTCACTTTTCTGACCGGGGCCCTGATTTACCTGCAGAGGCTGACGGCGGCAGGAGCACCAGTCTTTTTCAGCTGGCCTTACGGGCTCGCCATTTCCGTCGGCGCTCTCTTGGGTACCGTGATGTTCCTGAACGGCTGGTTCATCATGCATCCCGAACAGAAGGTGGTCATTGCGTCGGCCACGCGCGTGGCCCAGGGGGGTCAGCCGCTTCCGGAGGCGGCGGCCTCCGGCCGTCGGGTGGTCCTTGCCTCCCGGACCAATCTGCTGCTGTCGATACCCACGGTCTTTTTCATGGGGGTAGTGAGCCACTATCCTTCAATAGCCGCCAGGAGTGCTGAAGATTCCCTGACATGGTTTTGGATATTCATCCTGGTGATTACCGGAGCTATAGAAATCAACGTCCTCACGGGTGTGCACGGGGTGACCAAGAAGCCGCTCGACACCGTAGCCGGCACTCTGTGTGGAGGCTTTATCCTCACGGTCGCCTTCTATCTCCTCTTTCAAATGCTGCTCTAAAAGATTAATGGTTCGTTGTCGGGCTTTTGGCAGGCCTCCCCTGCCCCTTGACGCCTATCATAGATTGGCCCTATTTTAAGCTATTTTCGGCGCTGAAATTGCGCTCACTCGGAAAGGAGGCTTTCTTATGCTGACAGCCAAACAGCGCAATCCGCGAAGTTACCGGATTGTAGGCCCTCAGCGGCAGATCGACGAACGTGAGACCCCTCACCCCCGGGTCGACCGTGGCGAACTGGGAGAGCGGCTGCGCTCCTGGCGGAATACCCGCGCCGGCCAGGATCCTTTCAGGCGTATCTTCGGTGTTGGCGGCGGCGACCCGAAGAATTGTTTGCAGCTTATCATGAGACAGCTACCGGAAGGCGCAGTGAATGCTGATCGGACAGCCGTCTCCGATCCCGCCGGTATGGCGCGTAACATCAAAGAGGTCGCCCGCTTCTTGGGCGCCGATGTGGTGGGGATCACCCACCTCGACCAGGCCTATGTCTATTCCCACCGCGCCAGAGACAAAGCCGCTATGGGGCAAAAGGCAGGAGACCCAATCCACCTGCCGCATCGCTACGCCATCTGTATGGGCTTCGCCAGCGATTACTACAAGTTTCTGACCAATAACAGTCGGATTTCCGACGCCGACTACGGGCTGGGCAATAACCACATGATTGCGCCTACCTTCATGCTGGCCGCCTACATCCGCGAGATGGGTTACCCTGCGCGTGCCCACGATTACGCGCGGGGCGAGGTAAATCCTATACCTCTGGCGGTGAACGCCGGACTGGGGGAGCTGGGACGTCACGGGATGCTCATCCATGAAGAGTACGGCTCTCGGATTCACCTGTCTGTAGTTACGACGGATCTCCCACTGGCAGTCGACGAGCCCGTTGATATCGGCGTCGCAGAGGTCTGCAAGTATTGCATGAAGTGTGCCCGTACTTGTCCATCGTACAGCATCCCCTTTGGCGGTAAGGAGGTCTACAACGGCGTCGAGAAGTACCGTATCAACGTGGACACCTGCTACAAGTACAGGTTGGCAGGCCGGGGCCAGTGGACCAACTGCGTCATATGCGTTTCGTCGTGCTGCTACAACAAGCCTAAGGCATGGTGGCATACACTGGCTGTATGGTCGATCAAGCGGACCCCGATTCCATTACGCCCGCTCCTTATTGTACCGCTGCTCTGGATCGACGATCTTTTCTGGGGGAAGAGGCCCTGGCGCCATATGAAGTGGCTGGACTACGACAACGCCCCGGTGCCTGTGACCTGCGATATCCCCGGCTGCCAGGTGAAACACAGGGACCTGCAGCATAAGCAGCTGCATAGGCCCACCCAGGCTGCGGGGGGCTCGGCGAGTTAACGGCTGCCGGGTTTGTGCCGATATGAGCTAACAACTCCGATTAACGAGGAGGCAAGTCAAGGCGATGACATACGTGATCGTAGAGCCGTGCATTGGCGTGAAGGACAAGGGGTGCATCGAGGTTTGCCCGATGGATTGCATCCATGGCACCGATGACGACAAGATGGTCTACATTAACCCTGAGGATTGCATCGACTGCGGCGGCTGCATCCCGGCATGCCCGGTGGGAGCTATCTTTGCCGAGGCTGAGGTCCCGGAAAAGTGGCAACACTTCACTCGGGTTAACGCCGACTACTTCAACGGCAAAAGGTGATGGGGCGCTAGAAGAGAATCAGACAAGAGATTAAAGGTAGTTTGGGGAGCATTTATCTGGCGCCGAGTTCTTTCAGCGCCTCTTTCAGATAGCTCTGATCTACGTACTTTGCGGCACTAGGCAGCGCGCCTTTGATCTGGGTCTGCTCCCCGTAGATTTGTATGACTGTTTTCAGGCCCTCCAAATTTATGTCTGCATCCGGAGGCCATAGCCGATTATCCGTGTAGTATTCCCATCCCTTTCGCGCATACGCCGGTTTGAGCTTCATCTCTTTGGCCAGGAAATCAACGGCAGCTTCTTTATGATCGTAGAGCCAGCGATTAGTCAGGACCATTGCTTTCAAGAAACGGACCAGGAGGGGACGGTTTTCCTCCGCCCATGAACGGCTCACCACCAACACAATCGCCTGGTAGTTGGGTAATACCTCTCTATACCAGCCAATCAGATTAAGCCCGGATTCTTCGGCCGCCAAATTAATGGGGAAAGCGAGAGGAGCAGCGGCAATCTGGCCGGCGGATAGAGCCGCGAAGAGCTCGGGTGATCCCCCCACGTTGATGAGTTTGTAATCGCGCGGATATTCCAGCCCCTTGGCTTTAAGCACCCGCCTCAGGGCAAAGGTGATCCCTGAAGTCAGACTGAGAGACCCGATGGTCGCCCCGCGAAGATCCTCATAGCTTTTATACTTTTTCCCTCCCACGACCGCATGAGTAAGCCCATTAACCACGCCGCCAATTATGACTAGATCCAAGCCGCGCCCTGTCGCCTCTATAACCCCGTCGGAGGTCGGGCCGGCAATATAGACCGACCCTGCGGCCAGGGCCTGAACGCTTAGAGGCGTGCCACGGACAAGGATCAACTGAACCTCCAATCCTTGCTGTTCAAAGATACCTTGCTTCAAGGCGGCCCAGAGAGGACTATGACCCAGGGTTTTGGAGGAAGCAGCGAATGGAAACTTTACCTTCCCCTGGGCGTATGCGAGGGAAGGAATCGAACAAAGAAGCGCAGAGACTACAACAGCTTTTAAAACCTTCATGGCTTTTACCCCCTACTTGATAGCTGGATGGCGGTCTTTCCTCGCGGGCCCGGCATAGGCCTCATAAGCGGCGATAAACTTCGGGGCCTTCCGTCTCAGGCTCTCGTGGTCAACCTTTCCGCCTCGCATCATATAATCGTAGGCAAAGGCGATGGGGTCAAGATGCATAAGACATCTTATGTTTTCATACCAAGCCACGCTTTTTTGGGCAACTTCCAGCAGCCGATCCGCCGATGGTTTTCTAATATTTTCAAATCTCTGCAAGGCCGCATGAACATCCTCGCCATGTCTTTCGAAGGCCCCGGCCAGGGCGATGGCGTCTTCAAAGGCCGTCCTCGTTCCGGAGCCGATGGAGAAATGGACCGTTCGCAAAGCGTCGCCGATCAATACGACGTTGTCATGGTGCCAGCGCCGGTTCCGGACCACGACGAAATTGATCCAGATCGACTTGTTCGATAATAAAGGATGTCCGTGCAGATCTTTTTCGAAAACTTTCTCACAGTAGGTCCGGCTCTCCGTATCGGACATCGAGGCAAAGCCCGCCTTTTCCCACGTCGCCGCGTCGCATTCGACGATGAAGGCGCTGGTCGTTTGGTTGTATCGATAGGCATGGGCGACGAAGACGCCATCCTGGTTTTCGCGAAAAATCAATGACAGGGCGTCAAACAACCGGGGGGTCCCGTACCAGATATATTTGTTGGACCTGAGTTCGAGCGACGGTTGGAAAAAAGCGCTGTATTTTTGCCGGACGAAGCTGCTCACGCCATCGGCGCCGACGATAAGGTCACAATCCGAAAAAATAGCCGGATCGGTGAGCCGCGTCTCAAACTGAAGCTCCACACCGCGACGCCGGCAGTGCTCGTGGAGAATGTGCAATAGCTGGATCCGGCTGATTCCCGAAAATACGCTGCCATCAATTGCTACCGGCTGCCCTTTGTGGAGGATCACCAGCTTGTCCCAGATTTCCAGGTTCGATTTTATGTCATGGTGGAAGTCGGGGGCGCTGTTTTCCAGGAAGGAGACGGCCCGGTCTGAAAAAACGACCCCCCAACCGTAAGT
>Ga0209824_10002194_pt1 | contig 10274 bp, 4 predicted proteins | sample VDWuncwatermetaG_FD_184124 | JGI IMG/M metagenome (GOLD analysis project Ga0209824, IMG submission 184124) | Wastewater microbial communities from Netherlands to study Microbial Dark Matter (Phase II) - VDW unchlorinated drinking water (SPAdes)... ...
GATAAGGGGTATTCCCCATCCAATACACATGAATATGCCCGGATGGGTCTTTATCCATGTAAGTGATGTTCGTTGGCACTTGAGAAGCCACCACGGTTTGATCTGGAGTCAAAGTGGTTGAAAAACGATTCGCCAGATTATCCGCTTTGTCAGCCCCTTCTCCATTGGAGCAACTGAGATCGATCAATCGGCCGCCTTTTTTAAGCACGGCTGCAAAATCAAAATCACCGTCGTCAAAATCGCTGAAATCGACATACAGGTCGTCTTTCATTTCTGGCATCTCACTGCGCGCCCGATCGTCTCCACCGAGTGCCAATGAATTTTGCGTGCCGTGTCCAGCAATAAAAACCTCATCATAGGTTGTCCCATTAGTTTTGGCATCGGCCAAAATTCTTTTCACATCCGATTCGGAACCGACTTCCCTGTAATCAACATGTTGAATTCCTAATGCCGCTAAACGATCCACAATGGGCACCGAGGCAAAGGCCCCATTCCAATCTTCTTTTGATACTAAAATGAGCACGCTGTGACTCTTTTTATTTTGAGATTTTTCTGTTGCTGAAAACAAATCAGGACAAGCCATTTTCCATCCCTCTAAGCTACGGATTCTTTTTGGCGATACTGATTCAGTCCGTAAAATTTCCACGAAAGCATCCCAAGAATTCACGTCGGCATGAAGAAATCCTTTTTGTGTCAATTGCTCCTTAAACCCAGGCCAAGCCTGTGTTTGTTCCTCAGCGGGCAGTTCATCAAAAAGCCACATATTCTGGGCAAGGCAAGCTTGTACAAATTTTGGATCATTTCGTAATGCTGGTTCTACAAGGTGAAACTGGGAAGGAAATCTGGCAATAGAAGCCACTTGGGCAGAGGGTGACATTTTTTCCAAGTCATAGGCGGGGACATCAGCCCAGCCACAAAGTTCAGTCACAAACGCCTGATCTTGGAGTAAAGCTTGTGGAAGATAAAAATAGTTATCGGAATCAGCCACCACAGCTCGAAGCGCCAAGTTTTTATCCACTCTCAGAGCTTCTGGCAACAAGGCATACGCACTGCCTAGTAAAGTGAGATCCCCGTCAATATAAGTGACAAGACCAGGGCCTATTTTTTTCCATTCTTCGCCAGAAACTGATTGCAGAATTCTCACATCAATTTTTATGGCTTGATAGATCAGATCGGGTTCATTTTTTATTGCGTCATAAATTTTTGAAATACATTCATTTGGAAGTTCATGCTGTGAGTTTTCAAGAAGAATCAAAAGGTCATTTTTATTTTCAAAATTAAGAAACGAAATAATCTTCTCGCCATTCAGGCCACTTGGCGCGACATGGTATTTATTTAACAGCAGACGAATAATATCTTCAGGATATTCATATTCGTCCCCCACTGCATCGAAAGCAGTCATTACAGCATAACGAGAAACATCGTAGTTAATGTCTCCACTGTACATTTGGAGAGCCGACCGGACGCTATCGACTAAACCCTCATTCATTGTTTGCTCTTCATTATTGGGTAAAGCCTTTAGATAAGCCACCATTCGCTTCGGTGTGGTGACAAAACTGTCAAAATGGGCTTTGGTAATTTGCAGTGGGAGATCTTTTTTTGAAGCATCACTCGGATTATACAGTTCTAGTAATTCTTCAAACCACTCGGGCTTTGCTTCAAGCAAACCAGGTAACTGATCAGGATGGTCTTCAAAATATGGCACGGTCCAATAGGGCATTTCTTTTTCTTGCAAAGCGCCAATTTTTTCCCGAACAATCTGATCCACTGCGGGCAAACTCAAAACATCTTTTGGTATTCGAGAAATGATTTTAGGATCTTTTTGAATGGCATCAATGGCCAATTTGTCACCATGGATCTTAAAAAGTTGTGCGGCAGCCTGAGAGTGGCTTGCATAAGCAAGCACTTTCCCTGCAAAATTCAAATCCTGTTTCAATTTGGGGGGCAGCAAATCAAATGCCTCACCATAGAAACTGACAAAAGCAATTACATTTTCTGCTGTGAGCTGGGAAAGAATTTGTTTCAGTTCTTTTGGTTGTTCCCGGTAAGCATCCAGAAGTTCGGGGTTTGAGGCCACAATTTTATTGATGATGTCAGTGTTGCCTAATAATTCTTTTGGAAATTCTGGCCGCAACTCATAATAATAATGCCTGTCTTCTGCCGCCGTTATCAATCCCAACCAAGTTTGTGACTCAGTTAAAAGAGAGGATTCTTTTGGTAGCTTGAGGGCAGTTTGGGGATCATGTGTAAGGGCAATACGCGCCAACGCCTCATCTGCTTTCAGTTCATCTGGAAGCTGCCTATAAAACTCTGATGCGTTTGGGCTTGTGAGGAAATCATTTTTTAACACATCTCGCGAGATGATATTTCCCTTAACTGTAGCTGTAAAAGCCTGCTCCTGCTTGCCATCATAAAAATCAACCCAGAAATCGAAATTTTCCAATGGAGATTCTTTAACTGCAAGATACAAGAAGCGATTGAAAGATGTTGAAATTCCGTCATTTTCTCGCCACAGATAATCAAAATTGCCTGGCTGAATCAGGTTGCGTCCATAATCTCCCACGACGGCTTCTTTGCACTGTTGAAGAAATGTGGGATCAAAACGTAAGGCTAACGGAACTGAATCAAACAAACCTGTTTCGGTAACCCTCTCATAGCTCACCACGTTTGAACTGACATATTGTACAGCATAATCAGAATCACTCTGTTCTTCGAGCGACAACTGATTATAAAAATCACTTTTGCTTTGAATAAGCGCAAGAATGAAATGCTTGTCGCCTCTCAATTCAGGGGAAAGATTGATTAGCTGAAAATCAGGCTGGCTAAAAATTTTCGTGGCAACATCATAACGACCAGGATCAGTTTGGACTAATGACTTGAATACCTCTGCCTCTGAATACCCATATTTTGACAACACAGTTGCCAAATCACCAAAACGGCTTGCCTGACTTCTAAAATGACGGATTTCGGGTATGGTTAGCCGCCCGGGTGAGTCTTCTAAAAAACCACCACTCTCATCAGCCATATGGTCAAATTGTGATTCAGAAATTTCATTAATTTGCTTAAGCTCTTCCAATTCTCTAACAACGAATGAACCTGTCATCGGATTTTGTTGCGCAACGGCAGTCCCTTCTTGCAGTTGCTTTATGACCAAATCAAAATCTTGCTGAGACGCGTCTTTTCCAAAAATTTTAGCCATACTTGACCAAGCCTTGTAAAGTAAGGCCCCTTTGCTGAGATTGCTGCAAAAAGCAGGCCAAGAAGTTTATAAGACTACGGTCAATGAATCTAATTATTATAAAAGGATAGCCTTATGATAACAGATGAAAGATAGACCCCCCCGGCAATTTTTTCCCATCATTAAGTAAAAATTGGCGCTTCGATAGAGCCCACCTTCCTTGACTTGGTAAAGCCATATGCTAGGGGCCACCCCTATGATGAAATATCGCCTCATGGCTCCAGGGCCAACCCCCGTTCCAGAAGACGTTTTGACCGAAATGGCCAAACCCATTTGGCACCACCGCACCCCCGCTTTTGAGAAAGTCATGGCGGAGGTTCAGACCGATCTAAAATGGCTTTACCAAACCAAAAATGACGTACTGCTTTTGTCGTCCTCCGGCACGGGTGCTATGGAAGCCTCCCTCATCAATACTTGCAGCCCAGGCGACACCATTTTGGTCGTTGATGGTGGCAAATTCGGCGAACGCTTTGCTAAAATCGGCAAAGCCTTTGGTGTGAATGTCGACACCCTCAAAGTCACTTGGGGCCAAGCGGTAGCCGTTTCTGCCATCGACGAAAAACTCAAACAAAAAGACTACCGGGCTGTTTGCGTGCAAGCCTCCGAAACCTCAACTGGCGTTGAGCACCCCATCAAAGAAATTGCCGCTCTGGTCAAAAACTATCCAAGCACGATTGCCATTGTTGATGCCATCACAGCCCTCGGTGTGATCAACATTCCGACGGACGAATGGGGAATCGATATTCTCATTTGTGGCTCGCAAAAAGCCCTCATGCTGCCTCCCGGCTTAGCGACGCTAAGTGTCTCTGATAAAGCCTGGCTGCTGGCCGACAAATCCACCTGTCCAAAGTTCTATTTGAATCTCAAAACGGAACGCAAAAACATTGCCGCCAACACCACCGCTTGGACACCGCCAGTTTCGCTCATTCAAGGGCTGCGGCTGGTTTTGCAAAACATGCGTAAAGAAGGTTTGGAAGCCATGTTCAAACGCCATGCGACTATGGCGGCTTCTATTCGCAATGCCGCCAAAGCCATTGGCCTCAAACTCTACGCGCCGGAAGCACCCTCAACATCCGTGTCAGCAATCTATGCACCAGATGGAATTGATTCAGGTAAGATCGTTAAGAACCTACGAGAAAAATTCAATATGACCATCGCCAACGGGCAAGACGATGCCAAAGGCAAAATCTTCCGCATTGGTCACCTGGGTTATTACGACATGCTCGACATGGTTGCGGTCTGGTCTGCGATCGAAAAATCGCTGGCTGATCTTGGTTATAAGTTCGAAATTGGTAAAGGCGTAGCCGAAATTATAAAGGCACTGTAATCTCACCCGTCAGCATGACACTGACGACCTCTCCAATTTTGGAAGCGCTAAAAGTGAAGAGAGAAGCAAAAATATGAAAGTTCTCATTTCTGATACATTATCCGATGCGGGTCTGGAAATTTTTCGCCAAGCCAAGGGAATCGAAGTCCTCTACGAACCCGACATCCACAAGGACCTCGAAAAATTCAAAACAATCATCGCCGACATTGACGGTTTGGCCATTCGCTCTGGTTCCAAAGTCACCGCCGACCTGCTCGCACACGCCAAAAAACTCAAAGTCATTGGCCGTGCCGGAATTGGTGTCGATAACGTCGATATTCCAGCCGCCTCCAAAATGGGGACGATCGTCATGAATACGCCCGGCGGCAACGTCGTCACCACAGCTGAACATGCTATCTCCATGATGTGCGCGCTCACCCGTCAAATCCCCCAAGCCACGGCCAGCATCAAAGCTGGCAAATGGGAAAAGAATCGTTTTATGGGGGCTGAGTTATTTAATAAAATACTTGGTATTGTCGGTTGCGGCAACATTGGCAAAATTGTGGCCGATAGAGCCTTGGGCCTTAAAATGAAGGTTATCGCTTTTGACCCGTTCCTCACAGCCGAAATCGCCAGTGAATTGGGCATCGAGAAAGTTGAATTGAACGACCTTTTTGCCCGAGCCGATTACATCACTTGCCACACACCCTTGAATGACAAGACCAAACACATCATCAACAAAGAGGCTTTTGCCAAAATGAAGAAAGGTGTCTTCATCATCAATTGTGCCAGAGGTGGTATCGTTAAAGAAGACGATTTGGCAGCGGCCATCGAAGCTAAAATCGTGGCAGGTGCCGCGCTCGACGTTTTTGAAAAAGAACCCGTTGATCCGAGCAACCCACTGCTCAAACTCGACCAAGTTATTTGCACGCCGCACCTGGGTGCCGCCACAGAAGAAGCGCAAGAAAATGTCGCCCTTGATGTCGCTCAACAAATTGCTGATTTTCTCATCAACGGCAACATCGTCAATGCGCTCAATGCCCCCAATGTGAGTGGTGAATTGCTCAAAAAACTGGGTGCCGTCATTACGTTGTCCGGCAAAATCGGCAGTCTGCATGGCCAGCTGTGCAAAGAATCACCTGAAGAAATCCGCATTGCCTATTACGGCGACATCATCAAGCACCCGCTCGCCAGTCTGACCACTGCCATTTTACAAGGCGTCCTTAAACCCATGATGGAAGAAGGGTCCGTCAATGCCGTGAACGCGCCTTATCTCGCCAAAGATCGCGGCATCAAAGTGCAAGAAAGTAAAATCTCCTCGCACTCCGATTACGCCACACTCGTCGAAGTCACCCTCAAGTTCAAAGACAGTGAGCGAGTAATTTCCGGCTCCATCTTCGGCAATGCCAGCCCACGCATCGTGCGTTTCAATAATCTTTTCCCAGAAGCGAGGCCAGAGGGTCACATTCTTATCGTAGAAAACCAGGATAAGCCGGGGGTCATCGGAAAAATTGGCACCTATTTGGGCCAACACAGCGTGAATATTTCGCGCATGCAGTTGGGTCTGGATGAAGCGTCCGGACGCGCAACAGCTTTTTATAATGTGGCGAGTGACGTGAGTGAAGAAATTTTGAGTGGGCTCAGAAAAATCGATGGTATCATCGAGGCCACAAAGGTGTACTTGTAATGGGAAACATCGTTATTGTCGGTGCGCAGTGGGGTGATGAGGGCAAAGGAAAGATCGTCGATTTGCTCACCGAAAAAGTCGATTGTGTCGTCCGCTTTCAAGGTGGCAACAATGCGGGACACACTCTCGTTGTTGACGGGCAAAAAACTGTTTTACATCTGGTGCCGTCGGGCATTTTACATGCCCACGTGACTTGCCTCATCGGCAATGGTGTCGTGCTCGATCCGGAAGTTTTACTGCAAGAAATTGAACTTTTAGCCCACCGCGGGCTTTTAACAAATGCTTCGCGCCTGCGTATTTCCGATGCCGCTCATGTCATCATGCCTTTTCACAAGCAACTGGATCGCTTGCGTGAAGAAAAAATGGGCGCTGGCAAAATTGGCACAACTGGCCGCGGCATTGGGCCCTGCTATGAAGACAAAATTGGCCGCCGTGGCATTCGTCTGGGTGAATTACTTTATCCTGATGATTTAAAAGAAAAACTCCAGGGACTCATCAATTATTACAATGAACTGCTCCCAGCTTTGTACAAAAGCGAAAAAATCGATTTTGCCACTGTCTACGACCAGGCGCTCAGCTGGGGAGAGCGACTCAAACCCTACATCGAAAACACCTCGGTCCTCATTGGCAAACTCATGAAGCAGAATAAAATGCTGCTTTTTGAAGGTGCCCAGGGCACAAGTTTAGACATCGACCATGGCACTTTTCCGTTTGTGACAAGCTCTAATACCGTCGCTGGCGGGGCTTGTAGTGGTGCTGGCGTTGGCCCAACAGCTATCGAAAGCGTGCTTGGCATTACCAAAGCTTACGCCACAAGAGTTGGCAGCGGCCCCTTCCCCTCCGAACTTTTCGATGAAGTTGGTCAAGGCCTGCAAGTGCGCGGCAAAGAATTTGGCGCAACGACTGGACGCCCACGTCGCTGCGGCTGGCTGGACCTGGTCGCCCTTCGTCATGCCACCCGCGTCAACGGTTTGACCGGCCTCATCATGACAAAAATTGACGTGCTCTCAGGGGTAGACACCATCAAATTGGTCACTCACTACGAATGTGATGGCGAACGACTTGAAGACATGCCCACGCACCCCAAACTATTAGAACGCTGTAAACCCGTCTTTGAAGAAATTGAAGGCTGGAAGAACGACATCACTAGCGTGCGGAAATTTGCTGATTTGCCGACATCTTGTCAGGCCTATGTGCGCCACGTCGAAAAATCGATTGGCGTTCCGCTGATGCTCCTATCCGTCGGACCTGAGCGCGGTCAGGATATTTGGCTGCAGAAATTTTAAACCCATCGAATTTACTGCCCAAGAGCTTCCTGCACAATAGGCACGTCATCCAAATCGATAAACGTCAGTTGTGCTGGATTGTCTGACCCACTTGCTTCACTCGGATTTGGAAGTGCATAAAAGTAAACACGATTCTCTGGATCAATCGCTACATCTTTCATTCGGCAAAGACCTGACGTCGCAAATAAAACGGGCTCAAGGGACAAATCCTCTGATAACGGAATGACATAAAATCCATGAGAATAAACGCGGCAAGTCACAGCATAGAGTCCATCAGCTGAGACTTTTACCAAATCGGCAAACGGATCATCATTTTGGTTGTACTGGACAATCACTCTTTCTGTGTTCGCAGAGGGTTTGGTCACCCTTAATTCTTTGAGATTATCGGCAATCACTACAGAATAAACAGCAAACTCATTACCTACACCCACTCCGGTAACGGCCCCAATATTAGAACCAAGTAAAATTTTGTGCTCCCAAGCCTCATCAGGAGGATAAAGATCTCCAGACAGATCGAGTGAATAGCCGCTATGATTGGCAGACGTTGTATCTGATATAGACAATGTGATCATCCCATAGGCTGTCGCCAAACCAGCATGGACAGCATCATAAGTCACAACAGACCCAAGTATGGTTTCAGAAGCAGGGACAATCGTCGTTATGACACCCTCTGTATCAATAAAAACAACGATGTCCGCACTGTCACCGGCTTCGGCCCCAGCATCAAATTGTTTGAGTAGCAAAACCCCCCGGCCAGGTAACGTGACAAGGGAATAAGGCAAGGCATCATTGATGAGCAATACATCTGCTGGGAGCCCAGACAGATCAAAATTATCCAAAGTCACCGGTGTGTAAAACAGTGATTCATCTGCCACATTCAATTCAGAGGTCGCTCTCAAAGTCCGCAGACTGGCAATTGGCGCATCCCCAGAGGCCATGATAAGTTGCCCTGCCTCATCAAGAAAAACAAATGAGCTCTCGTTGAAAACTGAAACCAGCCGAATGGGATAAATGATATCTGACAAAAGCAAGGTCGGTTCTGCGCCATTGATATTGCGCCTCCAAAAATTATAGGTCCCCGCATCAGTCAGATTAGAAAAATACGTGTTCCCAACATTGTCGACAACAATCGTACTAAGAGTCAAATCGCTGCTATTCGTAGTTGTAATAGAGATTGCCCCTTGTGCGTCCGCACTATAAATGAGCACTGGACTGGCTTGCGCCGTTGTCAGATCTGATGTCGTCATGGCCGTGAGAATAAAATCCTGCTCGGTCTCTCCATCAAGTGAAACCACAAAGGTCCCCGTGGCACTCACGTTACCCACACTATAAAGTCCAGTTTGTGTGTTGCTGAGTAAAATGTACGGCGTGGTAACGGGATCGGCCACAGCACCTGTGAGTCCAGTAAAGGTGAAGGTGTAACTTGTGTCCACCTCCAACGTGCGCACACGCACTAGAAATGGAGAGGCATCACCTACAGAATTATCGGCAATCAAAACCTCAATCAGCGTGGTATCGGGAGAATCCAGTTTGGCAATACTCACCGGAATATCAACAGGCCCAGAATCAAAGAGTTCCACTTCGGAAACATTCAGATCCTCGGCAGCAATCGTAGCAGCCCCCCCCAAAGTATTGACTCCAAGTAAATTACTAAAAGTGAGCATGCCGCATGCATTCAGTAGCAACGCCAACAAAATCACAGGCACCAAACGCAGGCTATAAAAAATATTCCGCATATTTTGGGGAAATAAAACCCGTCTTTAAGTCTACCAACACATTGTTATGATTGATAGACCGATCGGATTGGCAAAAATTTATTTTTATTTTTGAGTCAGTGTTGCTCAGATTTGTTACTGGGTGTTTGGCCAAGCGCGTTAAAAGCCAAAGAAAAAGGCTGAGCCACCAAGCGGATTCGAACCGCTGACCTACTGATTACGAATCAGTTGCTCTACCAACTGAGCTATGGTGGCAAGGGGTAGATAAAATTGAGGCCCTTGTAAATACTTGGTATTCCGCGTTTATTTTGAGTTGGTTTTTTAGTCACAACCGCCCAAGATTGCAACTGATTCTGATTTTGTGTTGCCAGCAACATAAGGCACAATGAGCCGATAATCATAGCAGAATGACTCGCTCAAAACCAATCGGCGTTAACAGAATCGTGTTTGGTGCAAGTCCATCGGACTCCCTCACACCGAAGCATCGACCATCGAATGCCAAAAATGCGCCAGCATACGCAGAACACACGGCAAAATTTGTGACGGAAAATTCTCCCCTTGGGCAAGCAAGATCTTTTGCCAAAGCCCCTCAAAGATTCCTGTCAAATCCCTTTCAAGTGATTGATCCGGCTTCTGCAAAAAGTGTTCATCGTTATCTCGAGATGCAGATCAAAAATGGCAGGACTCTGCCGATGAACACGCCTCAGCTGACCACAAAATCAATATCCAAAAAAATTGGCCTAGCCGGCTTAAGGCGTCCACTCATGCAAATCATGACTCCGGATGGCACGACTTATCCCAAACGCCCCTTAACCGAACCCCACTTTGCCCTGATCGATGGAAAGATATTTTTTACGGATGGGAAACCGACCATAACCAATTTGTCAGAAAATCCCACCGAAGAAACAATCATTAAGCTCGCTGACACATTAGAGTCGTTGGCATTTGTGAGTTCAGTCAACATACGTGTTGGAGAGAATGAAAACCAAACCCTCATTCGTACATTCTTTTCCTATCGCGGTCAGTCACTGTTTCCCTTTGC